>Ga0209200_1000737_pt1 | contig 36262 bp, 26 predicted proteins | sample AD_UKC033_MetaG_FD_184406 | JGI IMG/M metagenome (GOLD analysis project Ga0209200, IMG submission 184406) | Active sludge microbial communities of municipal wastewater-treating anaerobic digesters from USA - AD_UKC033_MetaG (SPAdes) (version 2) | ecosystem: Engineered > Bioreactor > Anaerobic >... | reverse complement strand
CGAATACGAAGGGACTTCCCCAGTCCTACAACGGTATCGAGGTACCAAGATTGACTCGCGGAAGTTCAATCTGATCGGAAAGGGGAAGTCCATGGCGGAGATTACACGTGTGCCGGTGGCGCGGGTAGGGGTGGATCTGTCCAAGCGGGTGTACCAGGTGCACGCGGTGGATCGATCGGGCCGGGTGGTGTTGGCCAAGCCGCTGTCGCCGGATCGCTTCTTTGCCTGGTGCGCCGAACTGCCCAGCGGCTGCCTGGTGGCGATGGAGGCCTGCGGCGGCGCGCACCACGTGGGGCGGCGTCTTCGGCTGCTGGGCTTGGATGCGCGGCTGATCGCGGGCCACTTCGTCACGCCGTACCGCATGGCCGGCAAGCGCGGCAAGAACGATGCGAACGACGCGGCAGCGATCTGCGAGGCCGCGGGTCGCCCGCACATGCGCTTCGTGCCGGTGAAGAGTACCCAGCAGCAGGGCCAACTCGCGGTGCATCGCCTGCGCGAGGGCTTCAAGGAAGAGCGCACGGCGCTCATCAACCGCATCCGCGGCCTGCTGGCCGAGTTCGGTCTGGTGTTCCCGCAAAGCCCCGAGGCGCTGCGCAAGGTGCTGGCCGAGGTGATCGAGGACGCCAGCAACGAACTGCCCGGCGTGGCTCGCCTGGCGCTGCAGCGTGCGCATCTGCACTGGATCGACATCGAGCTGCAGATGCACTGGTGCGACGAGCGCATCGCCAGCCATGTGCGATCCGACGATCGCGCCCGGGCTGCGGCCACACTGCAGGGCATCGGGCCGGTCACGGCGTCGGCCCTGGTGGCCAGCGTGGGCGACTTCGGCCAGTTCGCCAATGCACGCCAGTTCGGCGCGTGGCTCGGCCTGGTGCCCAGCCAGAACTCCAGCGGCGGCAAGGCCAGCCTGGGGCGCATCACCAAGCGCGGCGACGACTACCTGCGTACCCTGCTGATCCAGGGCGCCAAGTCCGCCGTCATGAGCGCTGCAAAGCGATCGGATCGCATCAGCCGGTGGCTGGTGCAGCTCAAGGAGCGCGCGGGCTGGCAGAAGGCGGTCGTGGCGCTGGCCAACAAGAACGCGCGCATCCTGTGGGCGATGCTCACGCGCGGCTCGGCCTTCAACCCCGACCACGTGCCCGAGCCGCCGGCCGCGCGCTGCGGCCCCGAACCTCGAGCCGCGGCCTGAGCCGCGATACCGAACAACCGAACAACCCCTTCCTCACCCGGACGTGCGTCCGAAGATGCCCACCACAGGTCAGACCGGCGGCAGGTGAACTCGATAACACGGCTGTGCCCAAAGCACGGGCAACGAATGGAGTCCTGCCGAGCGGTTCGTATCTGGGGCCTCGGTGAATCCCGCCGACACAAGCCCGCCTGTAGATGTGCAGTCTGTCCTTCGATGGTGGCTCTGAAGATGCGCCGGTCCGACGACGACAAGAAAGGCAAATACCGCTGATCAGGAAAATCACTGCATCTGTTGATTCGGGGGGAAGTCCCTGTAGCAGGGTTGGGCGTCACTTTTGATCGAGCAGCATATCTATGAAACGATTTGCGATTCCACGGAGTTCATTGACACCAAGCTCCGCTTCCCAATTCTTTCGCTCAATGGCTTTGCCCTTGGAGTCACGCATCTGCTTTCCATCCTGGTCTCTGACTGGCGCCATGTTCCATACTCGGAGTACGGCAATGTTTCCACGTCCGTCATCGATGAACTGAATGTTGAAGTGGGCGACTGCGTTGCGTAGATATCGGATCAGTTGATTTAGGTCGCGGACTTGCTCAAAGTCGCCTCGAACCTGCGGAATGGGCCATCCCGTTCGTGCTAGTTCGGCGAGAGGGGTTTTCGGAATATCCTCAACGTACTTCTGTTGCGGAAAAACAAGAAGCCCGAGCATAGAGTTGATCAATTGAGTGACTTCAAATGCGTCGCCGTGCGCTGCAACGAGTGCATCAATGGCCTCAAGGTTCTTTTGCGTGCGAAAGGCAAAGTCGCGAACAACGTTTGTGTAGTTCATGTGGATGGAGTCGCTGCTTGTGACGCCCAACGTGAAATAGACCAAATCGGTGACGGGCATCGTACTTGGTCTAAGTCGGTTGCGAACATCCCTACCCCCGTTCGGTTGCCCCCATCTTCCCTAGCCAAGCCCACTTTCGGGTCGTGGCGCAGGTGCGTTGGGCTGTCTAAATTTCGGCGGCATGAAGCCTGTTCCTTCCTCCGCCGCACAGCCGCTCAGTTCGCTCCGGTCCGAACCGGATTCTGTCGCCGCCGGCCCATCCGTCAAGCCGGCGCCGGCAGGTTTCGCGGTCGCGCCGGGCGCGCCGCCCGCGCCGCGCTAGTTGGATCGGGTGAGGGAGGAGATTCGGGTTCGGCACTACTCGATCCGCACCGAGGCGGCCTATGTCGACTGGGTGCGGCGCTTCCTGCGCTTTCACGGGCGGCGGCATCCGCGTGAGATGGGGGCGGCGGAGGTGACGGCCTTCCTCACGGCGCTGGCGGTCGAACGCGGGGTGTCGGCGTCGACGCAGGCGCAGGCGCGGGCGGCGCTGCTCTTTCTCTACGGGCAAGTGCTGCGCATCGAGCTGCCCTGGCTCGACGAGGTGGTGAGCGCCAAGACGCAGCGCAGGCTGCCGGTGGTGCTGACGCCGGGCGAGGTGCGCGCGCTGTTGGGCGAATTGAGCGGCACGATGCACCTGGTGGCCGCACTGCTCTACGGCACGGGGCTGCGGCTGCTCGAAGGGCTGAGACTGCGGGTGAAGGATGTCGAGTTCACGCGCCGCGAGCTGATCGTGCGCTGCGGCAAGGGCGGCAAGGACCGGGTGACGGTGCTGCCCGAAAATCTCATCCTGCCGCTGCAGCAGCAGCTTGCGCGTGCCAAGGCGTTGCATGGCGCGGATCTCGCGGCTGGCCACGGTGCCGTCTGGCTGCCCGATGCGCTGGCCGTGAAGGTCCGCGGCGCAGCGCGAAGCTGGGGCTGGCAGTGGGTGTTCCCGAGCACGCGCATGAGCGTGGACCCGCGCAGCGGCGCCAGCGGACGCCACCATCTCAACGAGGCCAGCGTGCAGCGTGCGGTGATGCTGGCCGCGCGCCGGGCCGGGATCGTCAAGCCCTGCTCGCCGCATGTGCTGCGGCATTCGTTTGCCACGCATCTGCTGCAGGCCGGCTACGACATCCGCACGGTGCAGGAACTGCTGGGACACGCCGACGTATCGACCACGATGATCTACACCCACGTGCTGGCGCGGGGAGGGCGCGGCGTGCGCAGCCCGCTGGATGCGATCTGAGCGACTTTGGCCTCTTGCATGCACGAGCCCGAGCGCTGTGCGGGGGCGTCGCCCTGGCGGTAGTGCAGTACCTCGTCGGCCGTTGAAGGCGTCGCGATCGGGGAAGAGCGTGGCCGGCGAGAGGATGATGCCGCTGCCGGTGGCCGTGGCACGCTGGCGCTGAAAGCGGTCGATCGCCGCGATGACGTCGTTGCGGCTCGTCTCTGGCTCGAGACTGTCCGGATTCCGCAGGTCAGGGGTCAGTGTTTCAAAGGCCCGACGCCCTGCACCGCCCTGGGTTTCAGGGCATGCCGCAAGCCCCCGGCCCGTCCGGGTTGCCGCAGGCGCCGCAGGGCGCGAAGGGGGCAGGGGCCGGCGTCGATTCGGCGGTCGCGAAGACCGAGAGCTGCTTCTCGAGCTGCGTCGAATCGCAGCTCGGGCACGCGAGCCGCGTGTCCGAGCGCACCAGCAGCTCGAATTCGTTGCCGCAGTCCTCGCACTGGTATTCGTAGATCGGCATCGGGGTCTCCGCGCGGTGTCTTCAGCCGCGGCGATTGTCGCGCGTCAAGGCGCGCGCTGCGGCGCCGACCGGCGACGCCGCGCGCCGAGGTGTGGATCAGCCGTCGGTGGCCCCCTGCTCGCGCGCGAGGTGCAGCAGCACGCGCGTGCAGGCGAACGAGGGGCCGCGCAGGTTGCGGCGCGGATAGGCCAGCGCCAGCTCGCGCGGACGGTCCGGCGCGGCCAGACGCTTTGGCCCAAGCCGGCGCACCCGGCCCGGGGGCAGCGTGTCGTCGGCGACCGCCACGACCACGCCGGGCAGCGCGGCCGGCAGCGCATCGGGCCAATGCGGGTGCTGCGGCGCGACGAGCACGCAGCCGGCGTCGATCGCCGCGGCGCAGGCCTCTTCCAGCAGCGCCGTCCCGGCGCCCGCGGGGACGGCCAGGCTCAGGTTGACGTGGCTGCAACCTTCGGCGGCGGCGCGCAGCAGGCCGCGCGCGACCAGCGAGGGGTAGGTGCGGTCGTGCTCGTCGAAGACGCGCACGGCGAAGATCTCGGCATCGGCGAAGGCCTCGCGCACGAGGCCGGCGATGGCGGTGCCGTGGCCGATGGGATCGCGAAAGTCCTCGTCCTCGGCGATGCGGCCATCGGCGCCGACGAAGACGCGGCAGCCCTCGACGGCGCCGCGCACGTGCGAGTGCCAGGGGTTGACGCCGGTGTCGACGATGGCGATGCGCAAGACCATGCTCGCTCAGGGTGCGGCAGGGGAAGCTGCAGGAGGGGCCGCAGGCGCGGCGGCAGGCGTGGGGCGGGGAGAGGCCGGCTGCGGATCGAGCTCCTCGACGCGGCCCTCGCGCACGAGGAAGACGCGGTCGAACTCGCCCGGCTCGAGCGCGCGGTGCGAGATCACGAGCGCGCTGCGCCCGGCGAAGGCGCGCCAGAGCTGGGCGCGCACGCGCTGCTCGGTGGCCAGATCCAGCGCCGAGAAGGCCTCGTCGAGCACGAGGATGCGCGGGTCGCGCAGGAAGAGCCGGGCCAGGCCCAGGCGCTGGCGCTGGCCGTCGGAAAGCGCCAGGCCCCGCCCGCCGATCCGCGTCGCCAGGCCCTGCGGCAGCGCGTCGACGAAGGCCTCGGCCTCGGCCAGGCGCAGCGCGCGCTCGATGGCCGCGCGGCTGGCACCCGGGTTGCCGTAGCGCAGGTTGTCCTCGACGCTGGCGTGCATCAGGAAGGGCTCGGCGCCGGCGTAGCCGAGCGCGTCGCCCACGAGGGCTGCGTGGGTGGCCGGCAGGCCTTCGACGAGCACGCGGCCGGCCGCGGGCGTGCGCAGGCCGAAGAGCAGTTGCACGATCGTCGACTTGCCCGCGCCCGAGGCGCCGACCAGCGCCACGCGTTCGCCGCGGCGCACGCGCAGGTTCGCGCCGCGCAGCACCGGCGGCTTGCCGGGGTAGGCGAAGTCGACGGCGCTCAGCTCCAGCGCCGCATCGGTGTCGATCGCGCCAGCCGTGGCCGCGGGCGCGGTCGAAGCCGGCTCGGCTGCGGGCCCCGCGTCGAGCAGTTCGACGACGCGGTCCAGGCTCACGCGCGCGGTCTGCAGGTTGCGCACGAGGCCAAGCAGCCCCTGCGCGGGCGCGAACAGGCGCCCCTGGTAGAGCACGAAGGCGACGAAGGTGCCCAGGCTGATGCTGCCGGCTTCGAGCAGGCGGCCGCCGACGAGGTAGATCCAGGCCAGCGACACCGTCAGCACAAGCCCGGGCACGCCGCTGCCGAGCGCGTCGACGTGCTGCATGCCGACCACTTCGCGCGTGAGGCCGGCGTTCGCCTGCGCCAGGCGCTGCTGTTCCTCCCCCGCGCTGCGGTGCAGGCGGATCGCGCGCAGCGCGGCCAGCCGCTCGGCGAGGAAGTGCGAGAGCGTCGCCATCGCCTCGCGCACGCGCTCGGCACGCGCCTCCATGGGGCGCCGAAACGCCGTCGTGGCGATGAGCGCCAGCGCAATGCCGAGGAAGCTCCAGAGCGCGAGCACGGGCGAGAGCGTGAAGGTGATCACCGCCGCGACGGCGAGGAAGAGCAGGCTTTGCAGCGCGCCGAGCAGGCCGTCGACAAGCAGCGTCTGGATACGCGGCAGGTCGCTGCCGAAGCGCGTCAGCAGGTCGCCGTGGCGGATCGGCTCGATCGCCTCCAGCGGGCCGCTCGCGCAGCGCGCGAAGAGCTGCGCGCGCAGCGCGGCGAGCACGTCGGCCGACAGCCGCGCGTGCAGGCGCTGCGAGGCGACGGCCAGCAGCAGGTCCAGCAGCGCCAGGCCCACCAGCGCGGCGGCGATGGCGGGAATGGCCGCGTAGTCGCCGCGCGTGGCCACCGCGTCGATGAAGGCCTTGCCCAGCAGCGGGGTCGCCAGCGACACCGCCGCGCCGACGAGGCCGAGCACGAACAGCAGCGCGAGCTGCGGTCGCCGCCCGGCCAGCGTGTGCGCAAAGCGCGAGAGCGTCTTCAGCACGGCGCGGCGTCGGCGGCGGCGTGCGCCGGCTCGGCGGGCGGCCCCTCCTTCGCCCCGCGCCAGACGTCCGGGTAGTAGCACAGGTGCGCGCCGTGGCAGAGCTCGGGCGCGCCGCGCAGCTCGATGACGCGGCTGCGGATGTCCTCGGGCCGGCCGCTCTCGCGCGCGCGCGCAAGCGCCGCCGCGGCCAGCCGCACCGAGGCCGCCTTGCGCGCCAGCGACGCCTCGCGGCCGACGACCTTCAGGCTCGCGACACCGGTGCGCGCCAGGCGCGGCAGCGCGCACAGGCCGCAGGGCCCGAGCGTGTAGCCGCGGCTGGTCTGGCAGCCGCTGTTGTTCTGCAGCCAGCGCCAGAACTCGTAGCGCTCGTCGAGCTGCACGTACTTGCCGCCGACGCGGTCGTGCATGCAGTAGGTGCCCAGCGCGTGCGTGGTCGCGCACAGACCTTCCTCGAACACGCAGCCGTCGTTGAGGATGAAGGTCTCGAACTCGAGGCCGGGAATGGCGGTGGCCTCGATCTCGGCAAGCGTCATGTGCCGCGGCAGCACGATGCGCGCCACGCCGAGCTCGCGGTAGAAGGCCGCCGCCCCGGGGTTGCGGCAGCTCGCGAGGCTCGACACGTGCAGCTTCGGCGCGAGACCTTCATCGACGAGGGCGAGCATGAGCTCCATCTCGGCGACGATGAGCGCGGCGATGCCCACCTCGTCGAGCAGCGTGCGCCCGAAGGCCACCAGCTGCGGCACCGCGCCGGCCGGGTAGGAGGGCGAGTTGAGCGTCGCGAACACCGGCCGCCCTTGCGCGAGCTCGACGATGCGGCGCATGTCGGCGAGACTGGCCACCCCGGCCGAGCGCGCGTTGCGGCGGTTGGCCCAGGCGCTGCCGAAGCGCTCCTCCCAGCCCGGGGGCGTGAGGCCGCAGTAGAACTCGTCGGCGCCGGCCGCGAGCAGCGGCTGGACCTCGGCGGCATCACGCAGCGGGGCGAGGATCTTCACGGCGCGGCCTCCTCGTGCAGCACGATGCGGTCGGCGTGGGCGAGAAAGCCTTGCAGCGCCGCGGGCGGCACTTCGTAGAAGAGCGTGTTCCCCGCGCGCCACTGCGCCACCGTGGTGTCGCTGCGCGGCGCGGGCAGCGGGCCGGCGCGGCAGGGCGCGCTGCAGCGCTCGGCGATCGCCTGCGAGAAGCCGTCGCCGTCGCGAAAGAGCAAGGCCTTGAGCGGGCAGTTGCGGCCCGACGCGGCGAAGGTGTAGGGCAGGTGCAGGGTGCGCTGCAGCGGCTCCTCGGCGTCGCCGAGGAAGCCGCCTTCGAGGTCGGCGTCGGTCTCGATCGCGGCCACGCCCGCGTCGGCGAGGAAGCGCCGCATCCGCGCAAAGCGCATGCCCTCGTGCGTGGCGCGGCCCTCGGGCGCGTCGCGATACGCGCGCGGGTCGCGCAGCGAGCGGTTCATCAGCCGCCCGGCGCGCCGCGGCAATGCCGGGTAGCGCTGCCGCAGCAGGCCGAGCACGCCCCAGTCGTTGAAGACGACCGCAGGCTGCCAGCCGCCGTCATCAAGGTCATCGAGCAGCGCCTGCACGCGCTGCAGCGCCTCGGGCGTGGCCAGCGGCGTCAGCAGCGTGGGCTCGAGCCCGTGCGCCAGCGCCAGCTCGCAGCTCGCGCGCGCCTCGGCGGGCGTGGGCAGCCGGTCCTCGCAGAACTCGGTGCCGAAGTAGAGCGCCGCCGCCCGCCCCGGCGGCAGCAGTTCGCGCCAGGGCGCGGGGCAGGCCGCGCGCGGATCGGCGGGCAGCGCCTCGCTGCGCGTCAGGCGCAGGCCGTATTCCATCCTGCGGGCCCCCACTGTTGCGCAAGCCGCCGTGCGAAGGCGCGCTCAGCGCGTGATGCGGCGCACGTCCATGCCGTCGGTGGCCATGTGCAGCACCTTCAGCGGGCGCAGCGACTTCGCGTCGTAGACGGTCAGCGTGGAGCCGCCGGCGCCGACGTAGAGCTTGCTGCCGTCGCTCGAGATGTTGACGCCGTAGGACGTGCCCTCGACCAGCGGCACCGACTTCGTGACCACGCGCTTGTCCATGTCGAGCACGCTGATCTCGTCCATCACCGCGTAGCCGGTCTTGCGGTCGGGCGAGAGGATCACCGAGTAGGCCATCGCCGGGTCGCCCTTGAAGACCTGCTCGCGCACCTCGCCGCTCGTCTGGTCGATGCGCAGGAGGCCCATCGCGGTGGCCGTGTAGTAGGCGGCGACCATCTCGTCGCCGTTCTCCCACGGGTACTCCCAGAAGGGCAGGATGTTCATGCCCTTGTCGAACATCGGATGCGTCTGCACGATGCGCGGCTGCTCGCCGTTGGTGTCGATCTTGAACAAGTCCTGGCCGACGGCCCAGAGCTGGCCGCCCTTGACGCGCACCAGGTGGCCCACGCCCCAGGGCACCTCGACGCTGCGCAGGATGCGGCCGTCGGCGAGGTCGAACTGCGCAACGACGGGCTTGCCGATCACCGGCTCGCCGTCCTTGGCGCTGCGAGACATCAGCGCGCCCCAGGCGGTCTTGCCGTCGGGGTCGACCGCGAAGCCGTACATGAAATATTCCCAGCCGTCGCGGTTGAGGTCGATGGTGGAGACGATGCGATGGCTGTCCAGGTCCAGCTTGTGGATGATGTGCCGGCTCGTCGCGACATAGAGGTGGCGACGATCGGGGCTCAGGTCGACCTCGCGCACGAAGCCCTGCATCGGGATGTCGGCGATGATCGTGTCGGTCTGGCCGTCGACCACCTGGACCATCCCGTAGCCCAGGAAGTAGAAGTAGTCGCGCGGCTGCGCGCTGGCCGCGCAAGTCAGGCCGCCGACGACGAACGCGAGCACGGCCAGCAGCGCCTGCCTTGTTGCACGCAGCAGGCGCGCGGGAGTTGCCGCGGCGGGGAATCGGGTGCAGCGCATGGGCAACTCCTAGTCGTACTTCAGCTTGCGCCAGTCGCGCGCGACGTTCGGGCAGGCTTCGTCGAAGTCCTTGTGGTTGGTGAGCCCGTCGGGGGCCTGCGCCGGCCACCAGCAGTCGCCGACGCAGCCGTGGAAGTCGCGCGCCGAGGCTTGGCAGTTGCCGATCGGGTAGGTCGGCCGCGGGTTCGTCTCCCAGCCGGTGTCGAAGATCGTGTTGCAGCCCTGCGGCATGGGCGGGATCGCCAGCGCCTGCGCGTTCGGCCGCTCGCCCTCGGCCAGGCGCTCGATCGCGCGGGCCTTCTCGTTGAGTGCCTCGATCGGTTTCCTCTTCATTGCCGTCTCCTTGTCAGCCCTGCGCACGCTGCGCGAGGAAGGCCAGGATCCGCTCGTCGGCGCTGCGGCGCAGCTGCGCGTAGGCGCGGATGCAGATCTCGAACCAGCCGCGGATGAAGTCGCACATGCCGCCCGGGTTCTGCCCCAGGTCGTGCTCGCGCATGTGGTTGTCGTGGTGGCAGCCGCCGGCGCACAGGCTGCGCGCCCAGCACTTGCTGCAGGCGTCCTGGCGCGGTGCGGCCTGCTCGGCCAGGCGCTTGGCGATGCCGGCGTGGTCGATGCCGTGCTCGAGGTCGCCGACGCGGAAGTGGTCCATCCCCGCCATGCGGTGGCAGAGGTAGAAGCGGCCCTCGCTGTCGATCGCCAGATACCCGAGGCCCGCGCCGCAGGCGACGTCCTTCACCTGCCCGACGTGCAGGCGGGCGAGCACGTCCAGCAGGTTGGAGAAGCTCAGCAGCTCGCCCTCGGCGGCCTTCTGCACGAAGCGCTCGGCGATGCGGGCAAAGCCGTCCAGCAGCACGCGCTCTTGCTCGGGTGTGGGAAGCATCTTCGCGTTCATCGGGCTCACCGGCGCGATGCCGACCTCGAGGAAGCCCATCGCCGCGACATGGTCGAAGACCTCGGGGATGAGGTGCCACTGCTCGGGCGTGAGCGTGACGCGACCGGCCGGCGGCCGCGGCAGGTGCTGGCGCAGCTCGGCCAGGCCGGCGACGATGGCCTCATAGGTGCCGCGCCCGCTGCCGGCAAAGCGCCGGTTGGCGTCGTTGAGCTCGGGCGGCCCGTCGATGCTCACCGACAGCGAGATCGGGTGCGCACGCAGGAAAGCCAGGACCTCGGGCGTGAAGCGGGTGCCGTTGGTCGTCATCGAGACGGTCACCGTCTTGCCATGCTCGCGCGCGGCGTCCTCGGCCTCGACGACCGCGGCCTCGATCGCCGCCAGGTTCAGCAGCGGCTCGCCGCCGAAGAGCACGAGCGTGACGTGCTGACGCTCGCCCGAGGATTCGACGAGGTAGCGCGCCGCGCGGCGCGCGAGCCCGGGATCCATCAGCCGTGCCGCACCGCCGTAGGAGCCGCCGCCGGCGAAGCAGTAGGTGCAGCGCAGGTTGCAGGCCTGCGCGGCCTCCAGCACCAGCGTGCCGAGCGGGATCCGAGCCGGATCGTAGGGCGCGCGTCGCGGCGGGCGGCGGTGCTCCTGGGGTACCAGCAGGCGCGCGTCACGCAGTGCCTGCAGCACCTCGCGGTCCGCTTCGGGCACGTCCGCGAGGTCGATCGCCGACCGCTCGCGCCAGCGCTGGATCACCGCGCGCGTCGTCTCGTCGACGGTGAAGAGGCTGGCGTCGTCGGCGCCGAAGATCAGTGTGTCGCCGCCGGGATCCGGCACCGTGAAGAGGCGATGGTCGCGAAAGGCGTAGTGCGTCATCGTGCGTCCTTGCTCGCGTGGCGCGCGTGTCAGCGCAGGCGGCCGATCAGGTCGGGCAGCGTCACCGCCAGCTGCGCCTGCGCCTTGTAGGTCTGCTTGCCGTGGCGATACTGCGCCAGCACCTTCACGAAGCCGCTGTTCTCGCCCTTGAAGGCGCGCGTGGGATTGGGCCCGAAGTCGACCATGGGCACGTAGCTGCCGCCGGGCTGGATGCGGCCGAGCCAGCGCATGTCGTCGTCGTCCTCGCGCGTCTTCTCCTCGGCGAGCTGGAACGAGGCTGCCACCGGCCCGAGCACGACCTTGCGCTTGCCGTCGCGGGCGTAGGCGATGGCCTCGAACTGCACGCCTTCGGCGGGGTGCTGCTCGTTGACGCCCACGCGTGCGCGCCCGATCTCGGGCGTGATCGCGATGTGGTCGATGCGCGGCGCCAGCGTCAGCGCGGGTGCGGCGATGCCCTTCACGGTGAGCGGGGCACTGCCGACGCCGGAGGCACTGCTCTGCACGACAAGCTGCAGCGCATCGGGGCCGGTGCGACGCACGGAGAGCAGCTTCACCGGCGCACCGCCGAAGGAGATGTCGGCGGCGCGCACTTCGGGGAGATTCAGCCCCTCGACGGTGAGCGTCGTCTTCTCGCCGGTCAGCACGTAGCCCGGAAGCACGCGCGCGATCTTCGCGCTGCCGTCGTCTTGCAGCCAGACCGCGCGCGAGGTGCGGAAGTCCGGCGCGGGCAGATGCCATTCGCCGTGCGCCCGCCCGCCTTCGACGATGAAGGCGCCCATGCTCTCGAGTCCGTTGTTGATGGTGCGCGTGCGCAGCGCGTAGCCGCCGTAGAGCGTCGCCTCGCCGCGGAAGTCCTCGCCCAGGCCGTCGGCGTGCGTCGCGTTGCCGCTGATGCGGTACTCGCCGTTGCCGGCGTCGCTGATCTGGGCCCGACCGCGCCAGGCGCCGCGGCCGGGTTGCCAGCCGAACACGCCCCAGCGGCCGTCGAGCCTGGCTGTCGGCGCGCTCCACGCCTTGTCGTACGGAAGCTGCGTGGCGAGCCAGCCGAGCACGGCGTCGGCCTCCTCGATCCAGCGCATTTCGCGCATCTGGAAGACCACCGTCGGGATCGTGTAGAGGTGGTTGTCGCGAACCTGGGCCCAGGCCTTGGGCGTCCTGCGGTAGGAGAAGACCTTGCCCGCCGAGTGGCAGCGCACGCAGGTGGCGAAGAAGCGCTCCTCCTCCTTGTTTTGCGGCAGCTCCATCTGCTGCGAGTTGTGCCACAGGCTCAGGTAGGACACGCGCTCCTGTTCGGCCGGCGTGAGCAGCTGCGTGGAGGCGAGCTCCTTGAGCAGGCGATCCAGTTCCGCGGTGCTGTACTTCAGCCCGTGCAGGCGCCGCATGCGGTCGACGATCACCGTCCACTCTTCGGGCGTGGTGCGGATTTCCTCGATGCGCGGCAGGCGCCCGTCGGCATCGGGTGCGTGGCAGCTGCCGCACTTCTGCCGCACCAGCGAATCGGCCTCGAAGGCCAGGCTTGTCGACGGGAAGGCGGCGACAAGCGCCGTGAGCAGCGGGGCACAGAAGACTGCAAGCGCGCGCAGCGCATGCAGCGGTCGGGGGCGGCGGTTCATCGGCATCGCGCGTCTCCATCGGATCCGAAGCGGGGGCATCGCGACACGGCTGCGGCCGCCGCGATGACAGGGATGCGAACCATTGTGGGCAGCGATGCACAGCGCGCGTTATCCCGAAACGGCAAGCCCAGAGCGCAGGGCTTTGTCCAGATCAAGAAAGAGCGTGGTCGTACCGGGCGGGAACGCGTTCGCGCGGCGGAGCCGGCGATGATCGCTACAGGCAAACACCGCTTCGCAGCGGGTGCCCGCGCGCGCTAGCGTCGAGCGTTCGCGACGCGACGCGACGCGCAGCCGCATCGCGCGATCAGGTTCGTGATTCCGGTCGGGATCGCGGTCGGGATCGCGATCGGACATACGGACACGAAGGAGACAAGATGACTCAGGAACCGCACAGCGCCTTGCATCGCGACGCCCTCGGGGTTGCGGGCATCGTCTTCCTGGTGCTCGCCGCGGTGGCGCCGCTGACCGGCATCGTCGTCGTCGCGGCGCTGGCCATCGCGCTGGGCAACGGCGGCGGCACGCCGGTGTCCTTCCTGATCGTCTCGCTCGTGCTGCTGCTGTTCGCCGTCGGCTACGCGCAGATGTCGCGCCAGCTCGTCAACGCGGGCGGCTTCTACGCCTTCGTCGTCAAGGGCCTGGGGCGCACCGGCGGGCTCATCGCCGGGCTCATCGCGACGCTGGGCTACAACTTCTTCGTTGTCGGCACGATCGGCACCAGCGGCTTCTTCATGCAGGTGGTGATCGCCGATCTCACCGGCTTTGACCTGCACTGGTACGCCTGGGGCTTCCTGTCCATCGTGGCGAGCTTCGTGATGGCGCGATCGGGCATCGATTTCAGTTCGCGCATCCTCGGCGTCTTCCTGGTGCTCGAGGTGCTGATGCTGGTCGTCTTCGACGTGGCCGTCTTCATGCGGCACGGCTTCGACGTCTCGGCCTTCGGCACGAAGGCGGCGCTCTCGGGTTCGCTGCCGATCGGGCTGCTGCTGGCATCCACCGGCTTCCTCGGCTTCGAGGCGACCTCGCTCTTCAGCGAGGAGGCGAGGAACCCGATGAAGACGATCCCGCGCGCGACCTACACGGCGATCATCGCGATCGGCGTCATCCTGGGCGTGACGACCTGGGCCGTGGTCACCGCCACCGGCGTCGAGCAGGCGCAGGAGGTCGCCTTGAAGCACTTGGCCGATGGCGACCTGGTGTTCTCGCTCGGGCGCAGCTATCTTGGCGACACGATGGCGGTGGTGATGCAGGTGCTGCTGCTCGTGAGCCTCTTCGCGGCGATGCTCGCCTTCCACAACTCGGCGACGCGCTACCTCTACGCCCTGGGTCGCGCGCGCGTGCTGCCGGTGGGCCTGTGCCGTACGCGCGAGAACGGCGCGCCGGCCACCGCCGGCGTGGTGCAGGCGGGATTCGCGGCGATCGTCGCGGGCCTGTTCGCGCTCGCCGGACTGAACCCGATCGAGACCCTGGTGCCGGCGATGCTCGGCTTCGGCACGCTCTCCATCCTCGTGCTGCAGGCGCTGGCGGCGCTGTCCATCGTGATGTGGTTTCGCAAGCGCAGCGACCCGCGACTGTGGAGCACGCTCGTCGCGCCGGGCGTCGGTTTTCTCGGGCTGCTGGTGATCGTGACGCTGGCGGTGCTGAATTTCAGGATCGTCGCCGGTTCGGAGAATCCGCTGATCCTCGCGCTTCCGCTGCTGCTCGTGCTGGCCGTCGTCGTCGGCATCTTTTACGGGGCCTACCTCCGGCGCGCGCGACCCGCGGTCTACAACGGCCTCGCCGCCGACCTCGAACAATTCAACGTACACGGGCGATAGGACGCGACCAGACGCTCCGGACCGCGCGGCCCGGAGCGGCCGGACTCGCTGCGCGGCCTTCGCGCCGCGGCCGTGCTCAGGCCGTGCTCAGACCGGTCTTGGCGTCTCCGAGGGCCGGCAGCCGAAGAGCTGCCGGTAGTGCGTGGTGAAGTGACCCAGGTGCCAGAAGCCCCAGCGCGCGGCGACGTCCTGGATCGATGCCGTGCCGCGTGGCGTCGATTTCAGCTCGCGGCGCACGCCGTGCAGCCGCGCCACGCGCAGATACTCGAGCGGTGAGATGCCCAGCGTGTGCTCGAAGGCGTACTGCAGGCTGCGCCGCGAGACCTTGACGCATTCGCACAGCTGCTCCACCGACACCGGCTCACCGCGGTGCGCGAGCACATGCTCGGTTGCGCGCTGCACCACGCTGCGCCGGTTGAGGTGGCGCCGCCCCGGCGCGGCCTCGACGACGCCCTGCCAGGTCGCCGCCGCGAGCGCATCGATCACGTCGTCGCGCACCTGCTCGCGAACCGCGGCCGCGGACAGCCGCGAGGGATCGGCTTCGATGGTGTCGAAGATCGATTGCATCACCTCGCGCAGCCGCGCCGCCGCGGCCGGCCTCAGGCGCAAGAGGCGGTTCATCGGCCCGCGTTCGCCGGCGCCGCGGCCCGACGCGTCGAGCCAGGTCAGTCGATCCTGCGGAATCGCGATGCCGACGATGTCGAGCATCGGCGATGTGACGAGGTCGAGCTCGTCGGTGCCGCTGAGCATCATCATCGAGTCCAGATCCATCGCCTGGCCGCAGAAGCGCACCGGGCCGTCGATCGACAGCAGGATGCCGAAGGTGACCGAGCCGGACCATGAGCGCCCGGCCTGGTGGATGCGGCGGTTGCTGCGCTCGCGAAAGAGCTGCATCGGCTCGAACCAGAAATCCGTCGTCAAGCCCTCGAAGCGGCCCGGCGTGAGCTGGCGGTAGGTCTGGTCCCAGGCGTGCAGGCGCTGGGCGGCTTCGTCGGCATCGTGGTTGGCGGTGCGCGTGTAGGCGTAGTCCGCGGCGGCGGGCCGCGCCGCCGGGGCATGGGTGCTGGAACTGGCGTGGAGCATCGCAGGTCGGGTGCGGCCTGCCGGCGAGTCGACGACCGCAGGTGTGGCTGGCAGTGTGGTCCGCACCGGCGCACACGTGCTCGGTGAAAGCCCTCGGATGAGCAAGCAGTCGGCGGTGCCGGCGCCGTTTTCTTGATCTGGCGCAGGGCCGGAGGCTCGCCCTTGCCGATCCGGGATCACGGTCGCGGCGGCTCGCAAGCTATCTTTTGCGCTGTCCAGGGCAGGCGCGGACCTTTCGCCCGGCCCCGGCACCGACCGGCGGGAAGCGTGTTCGCGCGAGCGCGGCCGCTGCAGACACCAAAAAGCTACCGGGCATTCCGGCAAATGGAGACACGATCATGAGCGACTCTCGCAACCGTGCCCTGACCCGCGCGTCCCTCGCGCTGCTGCTGGCCTGTCTCGGTGTCAGCGGCGCCGCTGCCGCCGACGCCTCACGCCTTGGCACCGAACTCACCCCGACCGGCGCCGAGAAGGGTGCCAACAAGGACGGCGCGATCCCGCCCTGGGCGGGCAACCAGCCCGCCTCCGACGGCAGCTGGGCCTGGGGCAAGCTGCGCAGCGAGCACTTCAAGCACAAGGGCGACAAGCCACTGTTCTCGATCGACGCCGGCAATGCCGACAAGTATGCCGACAAGCTCTCGGCCGGACAGCTCGCCACGCTCAAGCAGGTCAAGGGCTACCGCATGGACGTCTACCCGACGCGGCGCACCTGCGGCGTGCCCGACTTCGTCGCCGAGAACACGAAGAAGAGCGTCGGTACCTCCAAGCTCGCCGACGACGGCTGGGGTCTGAAGGAGGCGGTCGTTCCCGGCGTCCCCTTCCCGCTGCCGGAGACCGGCATCGAGGCGATGTGGAACAGCAAGATGCGCTACCGCGGCGTGGGCATGGACTACAAGAACACGGTCACGACGCTGTCGCCGCGCAAGGGCAGCGAAGAGTGGATCCGCGCCGGCCAGGAGTTCACCGCCTTCTACCCCTGGGGAGCCAAGGGCTCGACGCTGCTCTCCAAGCTGCCGCCGATCGAATACAACGCCTACTTCGGCTACAACTCGCCGCCCGCGCTGGCCGGGCAGGCGCTTGCGATCACCTACTACCTGGACACCGCCGGCAGCGAGACCTTCTACTACTTCCCCGGCCAGCGGCGCGTGCGCCGCATGCCGACCTACTCGTACGACTCGCCGCAGATCGGCTTCGAGAACCTCTACACGCTGGACGAGCCCTTCGTCTTCAACGGCACCTTCGACCGCTTCGACTGGAAGCTCGTGGGCAAGAAGGAGCTCTACGTCCTCTACAACGCCTTCGGCGCCTACGACTTCAGCGGCAAGGTCGAGGACATCACCAAGCCCGACTTCGTCGACCCGGGGCATCGCCGCTACGAGCTGCACCGCGTCTGGGTGGTCGAGGCCACGGTCAAGAAGGGCATGCGCCACACCGCGCCCAAGCGCGTCTTCTACCTCGACGAGGACAGCTGGAACCTCACCGTCGCCGATGACTTCGACGCCCAGGGCAAGGTCTTCAAGGTGCGCGAAGGTTTCCTGATCCCGGTCTACGAGACCGGCTCCTGCGACACCTCGGCGTTCGTGCAGAACATCCTCTCCGAAGGGCGCTACGTGTTCGACATGCACGCCGCGGGCACCGGCAAGGACGTGCAGTACCTGACCGAGCCCAAGGGCCCGCGCATGACGACCAACTTCTACACCGCCGACAACCTGCGTGCCGTCAGCGAGCGCTGATGCGCGCCCGCCCCAGCAGCAAACCGAGGAGGGACAAGACGTGAAAGCAACCCGATTCCCGCGCCGCCCCGTGGCCGTGGCTGCGCTGACCGCACTGCTTGCCGGCGGATTCGGCACGGCGCAGGCCTTCACCTTCGAGTTCGGCGATGTCCGCGGCAACTTCGACTCGACGATCTCGTCGGGCGTGGGCATCCGTGCGCGCTCGCCGAGCTGCGAGGCGGTGACCGAAGGCGCCACCGGCCCCGGCGCCCCCGCGGGCTGCCTGGCGCCGACCTCGGCGCTCGGTGACCAGGGCGACCTCAACTACGGCCGCGGCGACCTCTTCACCGGCTACCTGAAGGGCAACCACGAGCTGCTGCTGAAGGCGCCGGGCGACATCACCTTCCTCGGCCGCGTCAACTGGGTCAAGGACTTCGCGGCGACGCACACGACCGGCATCCTGAGCGCGACCACGCCGCCCGAGCTCACCGACGGCCTGGCCAGCGACGCGCGCAAGGACCTGAGGTTCAAGGCGCGGCTGCTCGATCTCTGGGTCTCCAAGTCCTTCCAGCTCGGGGACCAGACGGCGCGCGTGCGCGTGGGCAACCAGGTCGTCTCCTGGGGCGAGAGCCTGTTCCTGCCCGGCGGCATCAACAGCACCAACGCGATGGACATCATGCGCCTGTCGCAGCCGGGAACGCAGCTCAAGGAGGTCTACCTGCCGGCACCGATGATCAGCTTCGCCAGCGGTCTGGCGCGCGGGTTGAACTTCGAGGCCTACGTGCAGACGAACTGGAACAAGAGCTACTTCCCGCCCACGGGCAGCTACTGGTCGGTCGTCAACGGCCTGGGCAAGGGCCACGCGGCCTACGGGCTCGAGGAGAAGAAGGCGCGCAACTCCGGCCAGTGGGGCGTGGCGCTGCGCTACGAGCCGCAGGGCATGCAGCTCAACCTCGGCGTCTACGCGATGAACTACCACGACAAGACGCCCAACTTCAGCCTCGACATCGACGGCACCGGCGCGATGGGCTGGGTGCACGTCGAGGACCGCAAGCTCTACGGCGTGAGCGCCAATTTCCCGGTCGGCGACTGGGCCATCGGCACCGAGCTGTCCTACCGCCCGCGCGACGCGGTCTCGCTCAATCCGGCAACGAGCGGCTGCGCCTCGCGCAACGGCAACTGCTGGGTCGACGAGGCGCGCTGGCAGTGGCACGGCACGGCGCTGCTGAGCCTCACGCCCGACGTCGGCGGCGGCATCCTGAAGGCGCTGGGCGCGCAGACGGCAACCCTGCTCTTCGAGGCGGTGGCGATCAACTACCCGCATCTGAAGCAGAGCTACGACGGCGACTTCGTCACCGCCGGCGGCTGGGGCTGGGGCCAGCTCACCGACGTCAACGGCACGCCGGTGCCCAGGGGCACGCGCACGTCCTGGGGCTTCAACTTCGATTTCAGCTGGGTCTACGACGGCACCATCATCCCGGGCTGGCAGGTGATGCCCGAGATCTACTACTTCCAGGCCGTGTCGGGGCGCACACCCAATCTCTCCGGCCTCTTCATGAAGGGTGCGAAGTCGGTCAACCTCATGCTCAGCTTCATCCAGAACCCGGCGAAGTGGCAGATCACGCTGAACTACGCGCGCTTCTTCAACGGCAAGGAACTGCTGGACCAGCCGCTGAAGGACCGCGACTTCTTCGGCATCGCCGTCTCCCGCAACTTCTGAACGCGGGCCCAGCAGCGGTCCGGCGGCGCGAAGCGCCGGACCGCTCGCGCACGCCGCCGCGCCGCCCGATCGAACGCCACCGAGCATGGCCTCCGAATCGAACCCGCCTTCGGTGCTGCTGCGCGTGCTGCAGGGGATCGAGGACCGCCTCTTTCGCCGCCGCACGCCGATCCTGCTCGCGCTGCTGGCGCTCACGGTCGCGATGGGCCTGTTCGCGCTGCAGCTGCGCATGGAGGCCGGCTTCGAGAAGCAGATGCCGATCGGCCACGAGTACGTGGCCACGTTCAAGGAATACCGCAACGACCTGCTGGGCGCCAACCGGCTGACCTTCACGGTGCGCGCGCGGCAGGGCAAGATCTGGACGCGCGAAGGGCTGACGCGGCTCTACGAGGTGACGCAGGCGGTGATGGCGCTGCCCTACGTCTCGCGCGGCAGCGTGCAGTCGCTGTGGACGCCCAACGCCTTCGTCAACGAGATCACCGAGGAGGGCTTTCGCGCCGACCCGATCATCCCCGGGACGATCACCCCGGCGGGTCTGGACGAGGCGGCGATCGCGATGATCGGCCGCTCGGCCAGCCAGGGCGGCTACATCGGCGTGCTCGTCTCGCGCGACCAGGCCAGCGCGATGATCACCGCCGAGCTCAACGAGTTCGACGCCAAGGGCGTGCCGATCGATTACGTCGCCTACAACGACGTGCTCGAGGAGCAGATCCGCAAGCCCTTCGAGGACAAGGACTTCGAGGTCCAGATCATCGGCTTCGCCAAGCAGGTCGGCGACATCGCCGCGGGCGCGTCGGCGGTGCTCGAGTTCTGTCTGGTGGCGCTCGTGCTCACCGCGCTGGCGGTCTACTGGTACTGCCATTCGCTGCGCTTCACGCTGCTGGCGATCGGCTGCTCGCTGGCCTCGCTCGTGTGGCAGTTCGGCACGCTGCGGCTGCTGGGCTACGGGCTCGATCCGCTGGCCGTGCTCGTGCCCTTTCTCGTGTTCGCCATCGGCGTCTCGCACGGCGTGCAGCAGATCAACTTCATCGTGCGCGAGATCGCGCACGGCAAGACCTGCAGCCAGGCCGCGCGCGCGAGCTTCATCGGCTTGCTGATCCCGGGAACGCTGGCCCTGCTCACCGCCTTCGTCACCTTCATGACGCTGCTGCTGATCCCGATCCCGATGGTGCGCGAACTGGCGATCACCGCGGCGATCGGCGTGGCCTACAAGGTCATCAGCAACCTCGTGATGCTGCCGCTCGGCGCCTCCTACTTCGAGGTCGGCAAGGCGTATGCCGACAAGGCCATCGTCAAGCGCGAGCAGCGTGCGGCCTGGCTGCGCGCCGTCGTGCGCCTGGCCGAGCCGCGGCGCGCGCCGGTCGTACTCGCGCTGGCCGCGCTCGTGCTCGTGCTGGCCGCCTGGCAGAGCCACGACCGCGTCGTCGGCACGCTGCAGCCCGGTGCGCCCGAGCTGCGCGAAGATGCCCGCTACAACCGCGACGCGGTCTCGATCGCCGAGAACTACGACGCCGGTCTGGACTGGCTCACCGTCGTCTTCGAGGCGCCGCCGGATTCGTGCGAGCGCGTGGACCTTGGCGCCTACCAGGACCGCTTCGTCTGGGCGATCGAGCCGGTGCAGGGCGTGCTCGGCGTGAGCTCGTATTCGTCGATGCTGCGCCAGTACAACGAGGGCTACAACGAGGGCAATCCGAAGATGGCCGCGGTCCCGATCGACCCGGCCAACTACGCCGCGCTGTCGACCGAGATCGGCCGCGTGCCCGGCATGATGCGCAAGGACTGCAGCATGACGGCGGTGCACGTCTACCTCGCCGACCACAAGGCGACGACCATCAACCGGCTGATTGCCGCGGTGAAGGACTTCCGCGCGCGCGAGCCGATGCAGGGCGTGAAGATCCGCCTGGCCGCGGGCAATGCCGGCGTGCTCGCGGCGATCAACGAGGAGGTTGCCGCCAGCGAGCTGCCGATGATGCTCTACGTCTACGCGGCCATCGTCATCCTCGTCTTCCTCGTCTACCGCGACCTGCGCGCGGTGCTCGCCTGCTGCCTGCCGCTGACGGTGGGCACCTTCATCGGCTACTGGTTCATGAAGGAGCTCGAGATCGGCCTGACGGTGGCCACGCTGCCGGTGATGGTGCTCGCGGTGGGCATCGGCGTCGACTACGCCTTCTACATCTACAACCGCCTGCAGCTGCACCTGGCCAGCGGGCAGGGCATCGTGAAGGCGGTCGAGCACGCGATCCTCGAGACCGGCATGGCGACGATCTTCACCGCGATCACGCTGGCCATCGGTGTCGCGACCTGGAGCTTTTCGGCGCTCAAGTTCCAGGCCGACATGGGCAAGCTGCTGGCCTTCATGTTCATGGTCAACATGGTGATGGCGATGACGGTGCTGCCGGCGTTTGCCGTCTGGCTCGAGCGCGTGTTTCCGCGGCGGCGCCCGGCGCGTGCGCCGGGCATGCTCGGGCATTGAATCCGAGGCGGACTTGCTGTCACCATGCGATCCCGACGGCGCGCCGCGCGCGGTGCTGCCGATGCCACCCAACCCCCACCCCAGGAGCAGCCGATGAAGACCTACCTGAACACGATCAACGGCAAGGCCGTCGGGTCGGACAAGACCTTCGAGTCCATCAACCCCGCCACCGGCGAAGCGATCGGACGGGTGCCGATCTCGACCAAGGAGCAGGTGGCGGAAGCGGTGGCCGCCGCGCGCGCGGCGCAGCCGGCCTGGGCCGCGCGCCCGGACGCCGAGCGCAAGGCGCTCATGATGAAGACCGCCGAGATCATCAAGGCGAACTCGGCCTATCTCGCCGAGTGGGTGACGCGCGAGCAGGGCAAGCCGCTGGGCGGCGTCGGCCCCGACCAGGTGCCGGGCGCACGCTTCGAGGTCTGGGGCTGCGAGGCCTGGACGCAGGTGCCGGCCAGTCTCGACCTGCCGGTCGAGGTCGTGTTCGAGGACGCCACGCGGCGCGACGAGGTGCACCGCAAGCCCTTCGGCGTGATCGGCGCGATCGCGCCCTGGAACTGGCCGCTGCTGATCGCGATCTGGCAGATCATCCCCTCGATCCGCGCCGGCAACACCGTCGTCATCAAGCCCTCGGAGTACACCTCGATCGGCACGCTCGAGCTCGTTCGCCTGATCAGCGCGGCACTGCCGCCGGGGGTGGTCAACACGGTGAGCGGCGCCGGCGAGGTCGGCTCGTGGCTGGTGTCCGACCCGCGGCTGGACAAGATCATGTTCACCGGCTCGGCGCGCACCGGCGCCAAGGTCGCCGAAGCGGCGGCGAAGAACGTCATCCCGGTGACGCTCGAACTCGGCGGCAACGACGCCGCCATCATGCTGCCCGACGCCGATCCCAAGGCGATGGCGATGGGCCTCTTCTGGGGCGCCTTCATCAACATGGGCCAGACCTGCGCCGCGGCCAAGCGCCTCTACGTGCCGGAGAACCTCTACGAGCCGACCGTGCAGGCGCTCAAGGAGATCGCACAGGCCATGCCCATGGGCGACGGCATGAAGGAAGGCACCGTGATGGGGCCGATCCAGAACAAGATGCAGTACGACAAGGTCGTCGACCTCGTCGAGAGCGCCAAGAGCGAAGGCGGCACCATCGTCTGCGGCGGCACGGCGCCCGGCGGCCCGGGGTACTTCTATCCGCTGACCCTCGTCACGGGCCTGAAGGACGGCAACCGCCTCGTCGACGAGGAGCAGTTCGGCCCGGTGCTGCCCATCATCAAGTACCGTGACGTCGAGGAGGCGATCGCCAGCGCCAACCGCCTGGACGCGGGCCTGGGCGCCTCGGTCTGGTCCGCCGATACCGCCAAGGCCGCCGAAGTCGCCGGGCGCATCCATGCCGGCACGGTGTGGATCAACCAGCACGGCATGATCCACCCGATGGTGCCCTTCGGCGGCGCCAAGGGCTCGGGCTACGGCGTCGAGTTCGGCGTCGAGGGGCTGAAGGCGGTGACGCGGCCGCAGGTCATCAGCATCAAGAAGTGAGCGCGGCGGCGGGAGGCAAGGTGATGCGCACGCGGGCCCTGCGGATGCGAACGCGCGGCGCGCAGCGGGGCGCGGCGTGTGTGGCCGTGCGTGTGACCGTGCGTGTGGCTGTCCGCATGGCGATGGCCTGTCTCCTGCTCGGCAGCCTTGTGCACGCCGCCGAGCCGAGCGCTCCGGTGCCGGTGGCCGCCGCCGCTGCGGTCAACGCCGACAAGGCGATGATCCTTGGTCTGGCACGCGCCGGGAAGGCGATCGTCGGTGTCGGCGACCACGGCATCGTGCTGCGCTCGGAGGACGACGGCGCGAGCTTCCGTCAGGCCGGCTCGGTGCCGGTGAGCTCGCTGCTCACCGCGGTCGGCTTCGTCGACGACCGCCACGGGTGGGCCGTCGGGCACTGGGGCGCGATCCTCGCCACCGAGGACGGCGGCAAGAGCTGGCGCGTGCAGCGGCTGGACACCGCGGAGGATCGGCCGCTCTTTGCCGTGCACTTCCTCGACGCGCAGCGTGGCGTTGCCGTGGGCCTGTGGTCGCTCGTGTTGACCACCGCCGATGGCGGCAAGAGCTGGCAACAGCGCGAACTCGCGCCGCCGCCGGGCGCCAAGCGCGCCGACCTCAACCTGCAGGCGCTCTTTGCCGACGACAAGGGCACGCTCTACGCCGCCGCCGAGCGCGGCTACGTGCTGCGCTCCGAAGACGCCGGGGCGAGCTGGAGCTATCTCGCCACCGGCTACAACGGCTCGTTCTGGAGCGGCATCGCGCTGTCGCCCGAGGTGCTGCTCGTCGGCGGGCAGCGCGGCAACGTCTACCGCAGCAGCGACGGCGGCCAGAGCTGGAAGCGCGTCGACATCGGCAGCCAGAGCTCGGTCACCGGCTTCGCGCGCAAGGGGCAGGCCGTGCTTGCCGTCGGCCTCGACGGCCTGCAGGCCGTGAGCCACGACGGCGGCGCGAGCTTCACCCCCGCACTGCGCACCGACCGCCTCTCGCTCACCGCCGCGCTCGACGCCGGTGACGGCACCTGGATCACCGCCTCGCGCGCGGGGGTGTTCCGCGAGCCGCTGAAGTAGCGATCAGGCGTCGCCACGCGAGTTAGGCGCCTCTACGCGTCGTTCGTGGGTCGGTTCGCATGTCGGAGTGCAACTCGACTGGATGTCGAGGAAGCAGGGTTTGCATGTCTCGGCACGCTCCGTTACGGTGGATCATCGCGTGGCAATTCGCGCACACGACTGCAAGATCGGCGAGTCGCGTTGCGCGGGGTTTATCAGACTGCGCGAGTGGATGAAGGTGATGTACGTGTGCATAACTGTCAGGTCCCGGATGATTACCTACTGCAGAATCGCCATCCTCTGCTTTTTGGGCGCGAGGTGCTAAAGGCGGTCATGGCAGAGTTGGACCACCGGGAGAGACGATGCTGATTGCCTTGCACAAGAATGCCACCACGACGCCGGCCACGCGGCTGGCGATCCAGCAGGCCTCGGGCAGCGACTACGAACTGGCCGCGCACTTCGGCGTGAGCCGTGACACGGTGCGCAAGTGGCGCAAGCGCCAGAACGTGGCCGATCTTTCGCACACGCCGCACCGTCTGCAGACGACGCTCAACACGGGCCAGGAGGAGCTGGTGGTGTACCTGCGCACGGCGCTGCGCCTGCCGCTGGACGACTTGCTGGCGGTGGTGCATGAATTCATCGAGCCGGCGATGAGTCGCTCGGCACTGGACCGGTTGCTGCGTCGACGGGGCGTCTCGCAGCTGAGCGCAGCGACACCGCCCGAGCGCAGCTACCAGGCCTTCAAGGCCTACGAGCCCGGTTACGTCCATGTGGACGTGAAGTACCTGCCGCAGATGGCCGATCACACCGGGCGCTGCTACGTCTTCGTGGCCATCGACCGCGCCACGCGCTGGGTGTTCATCGCGATCAAGAAAAGCCGTACGGCCGCTGCTGCGCGCAGCTTCCTCAACGCGCTGGCCAAGGCCGCACCGTTCAAGATCCGCACCGTCCTCACCGACAACGGGTCGGAGTTCACCGATCGGCTCTTTGGCGCACGTGCCAAGGACCCCAGCGGAGAGCATGAGTTCGATCGGCTGTGCCAGGCGCTTGGCATCGAGCACCGACTCACCCGTGTACGCCGGCCACAGACCAACGGCATGGTCGAGCGCTTCAACGGGCGGATCGAGCAGATCCTGCGCACCCACCACTTCAACAGCGCCCACGATCTTCACGCCACGCTGTACCGCTACGTGTGGCTCTACAACCAGCAACTCCCGCAGAAGGCGCTTGACCACCAAACCCCGCTGCAGGCACTCAAACGATGGCAGAAAACCCATCCTCAACTCTTTTCAAGACTGGTACGTAATCATCCGGGACCTGACAGCTACGCAGACTTGCAAAGCACGCCGCCGCTCTTTTTTCCGATGTTGCGCGCCATCTTCACGCGCACTGCTGGCCGACGATGCCGTCTTCCATTCGCCGGTGGTGCATACGCCGCAGCGCGGTCGCGCGCTCACGCATGCCTACCTGTCGGCCGCCTTCCACGTCTTTTCAACGACAGCTTCCGCTATGTGCGCGAGGTGGTACAGGGGCAGGATGCGGTGCTCGAATTCGAGGTGCAGATCGACGGCGTGCACGTCAACGCCGTGGACATGATCCGCTGGAACGACGAAGGGCGCATCGTCGACTTCAAGGTCATGATCCGGCCGCTGAAGGGCATCCAGCTGATCCACCAGAAGATGGCGGCCATCCTGCAGGCGCGCGGCTGAGGCCGGTGCCAGTCAGACCCGCGGTTCAGGCGGCAGCGGGTCCGGCGCGGCGGGTCCACCACCCTTGGGCGGCGCGGCCACGAAGACGCCGTCGAGCTTGAGCGTCGACGAGATCCAGGACGCCAGCGGGTACGAGAACAGCCCGATCAGCACGCCGCCCGAGAAGTCGACGACGGTCAGCGTGACCGGCGAGCCGATGCCTTGCGTGGTCTTGCCCAGCAGCAGCGCGATCACCGCCAGCAGCCCGCCGCGCAACCCCATCAGCAGCGTGACGAAGACATTGCGCACCCAGTTCTCGCGCACGTCGGGGTTTTTCAGCAGCCGCTCGGCCAACACGAACAAGGCCAGCAGCATGGCCCCGAAGACGCCGCCGACGAAGATGCTGCCCTCGCCGGCCTTGACCGTCACCACCGGGAAGAAGCGGCGCGAGCCGGTGCCCTCGACGTCGACGTCGATGAGCAGCCGCAGGTCCGCCCCGAACAGGTTCCCATACCAGGCCGAGCGGGCCCAGCCGGTGCGGTCGGTCTGGCTGGGGGCCGAGGGTGCGGCCGCGGCCGACGCTGCGGCATCCGGTTCCGGGGCCGGGCTGGCCGCCGCCACCGGGAAGCGGCAGGTCTGGCTGTAGGTCTCGCCGGGCGTGAGCGTGATCTCGCCCAGGCCGCTGAGCTCGCATTCGCCGGGCGACACGAAGCGTTGGTCGGCCATGGCGTCGACGCGCACCGACAGGTTCTTGACGATCTGGTCCCGGCCGGTCTGGTTGCGCAACGTGATGGTGACGAAGACCGGATCGCCGACGCGGTTCATCGGGTCGCCGGCCACGCTGGCCAACACCGGCCGGCTGGAAGAACCCTCTGCCGCTGCGACGGTCGCGCTGGCACTGCCGTCCTGACCGAGGGCCGATCCGCCGAGGGCCAGCGCGGCGGCAGCCAGGGCGTCCGCGGCGGCGTGCCGGGGGCTCATCGCAGGCACCCGCCCTCGCCTGTGAGCGAACGCAGCCCATCGATGTCGCGCCGCGTCAGCGGCGGAAAGCGCCGGCCCTTCATCTCGTCGATGCGGGCCAGGAAGGCCTCGATGCGCTCCTTGCAGTCACGCTGGTTCTCGGGCGTGCACAGGTTGCGCTTCCGGCCATCAAACTTGGCGCAGGACCACAGGGCCTGCAGCCAGACATTGACGGCCTCTTCGTCGATCACGCTGGCCTCGGCGTTGGACAGCACCTTGTCCACCTCCTCGAACTGCTGCCGGCGGGCCAGCGCGCCGGTCAGCGACGACAGGTGCCGCACGATGGCCCGCGACAAGGTCTCGTCGCCGGCGGCCGGAGGCGCGCGCAGCGCGACTTCCAGGAAGCGTCGGCGCAGCGCAATCTCCTCGCCCAGGTATTTGTCGGCCTCGGCCGGCCGGCTGGCGTCACGCCGCTTCTCGTAGGCGCGGCGATGCAGGTCGGCGGCCTCCTGGAAGAAGCTGATGAGCTGGGGTTCGCGCAACCGCTCGGGATCGAGCTCCATCGTCGACGCCCACTGCCGCGCGCAGTCGGCGGCGGCCGGTGCACGGTCGCTCTTGCCCATACCGTTGATCGCCTGGCGCACCACGGCCAGGCTGGCCCCGGCCTCGGGGCAGGACTGGCCGATCGCCAGCCCCGGCCAGGCCATCGCCAGGGCGACGAGCAAGCCCCACGGCGTCCGATGCATCCGCCCCCTCCTTCCCTTGCCGACAGCTGATGCTGCGGTGTAGCAGATCGATGCGCCATCTGCAAGGCGGGGGGGGCGTGGCCCAGCCGCTCAAGCGCTGTGGCACGCCTGCAGTTCCTTCGCCGCCGGCTCGGGCGTCAGCCGCGATCCGGCCAGCGGCAGGTGCAGCGGCCGGCCGCGGACATCGCGCTGCAGCCGCGCCGGCTCGCCATGCGAGGCATTTCCATTGGCCAGCACGATGCGGCCGTGCTCGACGCCGTCGCGGTCGCGCCGCCATTCGGCGATCTCGGGCACGTCCTGCAGCGGGCTGGTCAGCGCGTGCTTGGCCACCAGCACGTTGACGCGCGCGGCCTGCGCGCCGTCGCAGGACCTGGCCGTCTCGCTGCTGACCCATGCCATCGACGGCCTGGCCCAGGCCTGGACCGACGACACGCTGCACCTGCTGCAGGCCTTCGCCAAGCATGGCGCGTCCACGCGCCGCTCGGCCGCCTGGACCGGCCAGTCCTCGCTGCTCGATTCGAGTCAACTCGCGCGAACCCCTTCGCGTTCGAGCGACCTGTAGATGCCGGCGATGAAGTAGAAATATCGTGCGGACCGCATCAGCGTGGTCGTTGCCGGATGCAGTAGGTCTGAGAACCGTCCCAGAAGAGCGAGGAATCCGAGCTCGTCGATGACGCCTTCTTCCTGAAGGGATCGAATGAAGTCGCGCGCGCGAGCGAGGTCATCCGCCCGGAAGTCCAGCCAGGTCACGGCGTCGTGCCTCACTGCCGCCTCCGTACCGTCGGGCGCCGCGCCGAGCTAACGGTAGCCCCGGACCCTGGCCTGAGGGGTGGTCTGCCGCTCATGCCTCGCTCGCCGCCACCTGGATCGCGCCCGCTCCGACGGGCAGAACGATCCACGCCTCCGCGATGGAGCGCCCCGTGGCGCGCGCGAGCGCATCCGCGTAGACCGACAGTTGCCCGCCGTGCTCCTGGGCGACCTGATCCCACCGATCCCGCGGCGCCGGGTTCGCCTTGTGATCGAGGAGCACCCAACCATCCTTCGTTTCCAGCAGCAGATCGATGCGTCCTTGCACGACCTGACCGCTGGCGAGAATCGACTCGATGGGAATCTCGGCATGGCGTCGGCAGTCCGGCCAGCGCGCGGAGATCCACGCCTCCAATGCCGCGATCTGTCGAACCATCGCTGACGGTTCGATTGCACCCGCGAGTCCGAAGCCGTCGAGGATGCGCGCTGCCCGTTCCTCGTCGAAGGGCACGCTCGGATCGGTGAACGCCGTCGCGATGCAAGCGTGGATCGCGTTGCCGAGCGCGGTCATGTCGACTCCCGGCCGGAGCGGGATGCGATCTCCGATCGTTGCGGAATCCGTGATCCTGCAAGCCCTTGCCTGGGTGGCCGAGGCAACCAAGGTCGCAGGTAGCCGCTCGGTGCGCAATTCGGTGCCACGGAACCAATGGAGCGGCGAATCCGGCTCGACCGCGAGGGAGGGCGCGGCCGGCGCGTCGAAGCTGCGGAAGTCGCACGAGACGCGCGAACCGTCAGGCAGGGACACCGCATCGTCCGCGACGTCTGGCGCCAGCCACGGCGCGTTCAGAGACCCGAGCCACTCGCACGCTCCTCGCTTTGCGGGGAACGCGAAGACGAGGAAGTCGCGCGCCCGCGTCGCGCTCACGTAGAGAAGTCTCTTGGCCTCGTCGATCGCCTCGGCACGCAGGCGAACTCCCTCGGCCGACTGGGCAATGGTGTCGGCGATATCGACCTTCTTCCGGGCGCCGAAGGGCCACGGCCAGTATCGGATCCAGCGGTCCTTGAGCGGCGCGGCGACGTCGAGGCTTCCCTCGGACCGTGCGCCGACCGACCAGATGCGGTCCTGGATGTCCTTCTCGAGGTCAAGGAGGATGACGACAGGCCACTCCAGTCCCTTGGCCGCGTGGTGCGTCATGATCTTGACCGCATCGACGGGCGGTTGCGCGAGCATGTCCTGCTGGACGCGGGCCTGCTCGCCGAGCCAGAGAATGAGGCCGGAGACCGTCGCCGGCTCGCGTCGGGCGATGCAGGCGTCCTCGTAGCTCTTCGCGAGACCGAGAAGGGCCTGAAGGTTGGCGAGGCGCACCTGGGCGACGAGTTCGTTGCGCCGCCAGCGCAGCACGCGGCCAACGAGGTCGCATTGGACGACGACGAGTTCCGTCGCGGCGTAGGGCGAGAGCAGTGGCGCCTGCTCTCGCAGCTTCGCGATGCGCGCGAGCAGCGGATGATCGCCCTGGGCTCCGTCCCGCCACTGCGCGCTGTCGCCCCCGGCTTCGAGGTAGCGCAGGCGGTCCGCGAGCCAGGACTCGGGTTCCTCGCAGTCGGCCAGCGATACGATCTCGGCGCTCGCCAAGGTGTCGCGCGGGTCGTTGAATCGACGCAGGCACGCGACCGCGAGAACGGCCTCGGGTGTGGAGAGCAACCCCGACTGCTGCGTGGCCCAGGGCACCGAGGCGAATCGCAGGGCCTCCGCCGCCGTCTGGACGCCCGCGTTCGTCTTGCACAGCACCGCGATGTCCCCGAAGTGGACCGGTCGGGGCTCGCCGCTCGACGGATCGACGATGCGGTAGCCCGACGCAACGAGGGCCTTGACGCCCTCGGCCAGTGCGGCGGACCGCTCCGTCACGTTCCTGCCGTTGAGCACCCAGTTCGCGAGCGCAGCATCGGGCACCAGCTCCTCGCGCACCGGCGCCAGCTCCACCTCCTGGCGCGAGAGCCCGGGCGAAAACGCGTCGCGGAACGCGCCGTTGACCAGCCGAACCAGGTCGGGCCGAGACCGGCGTGACTGGCCGAGCACTTCCTTCGTGCCGCCCATCGCCGGAAGCTCGGCAAGCACCGCCTTCATGAGCTCGGCGTCGCTGCCCCGGAAGCCGTAGATGGCCTGTTTGACGTCGCCGACCCAAACGCTTTCGCGGGCGATGCGCGACAGGCGCACGAAGAGTTCGAGCTGGATGGGGCTCGTGTCCTGGAACTCGTCCACGAGCAGCAGATCGAGTTCTTCCGAGAGCGCTTCGACGACCGCCGGCTTCTCCAGCAGGCCGAGGAAGAGGTGCTCCTGGTCCACGAAGTCGATCACGCCCAGCTCGCGCTTTCTCTGGGCGTAGGCATCCAGCGCCCTCGCGCCCAGCGCGAAGATCGCCGCCAGGTAGCGCTCGATGTCCTGGCGCAGGCGCGCGTGCGCCGCGAAGCGACCGGCGACGTCCGTCGCGGGCTGCGCGACGGTCCTCAGGCCCGCCTCCGGCGCGCCCTTGGAGAGCCTGACCCAGTCGGACCAAGTGGCGGTTCCGCCGCGCACCAAACGAAGCGTCTCGCGCGCAAGCGCGATGAAGTCGGCCGTGTTCTTCTTGCCCGTGGCGCGCTTCTCGAGCTCGGGTACGGCGGTCTCGATCGCACCCATGAGCAGTGCGTCGAGGTCGTCCGAGGCCGGCGCGGGAAAGTGGGCGAGGAGCTCTCTCGCGTTGCGTTCTCCGAACGCGGCGAGACGCGTGTGTGCAATGTCGTTGGCGCGAGCCTGGTCGATGATCGACTTGAGCGCGTCTTCCCAGCTCTCGATGCCGAGGCGCCGAGCGAGTTCGACCAGTTCCTTCACCGTCGCGTCGTCGGAGACCGCATCGATGGCCTGCCTCACGAGTGCGCCCGACTGCGCCTCCTCCAGTACGCGCTGCTCGGTGGCGAGCCCCGCCTCGAACGCGAAGCGCTCGAGATAACCGCCGCAGACGCTGTTGACCGTGCCGATGCGCGCCTGTCCGATCGAATTGGCCAGTGCGAACTCGCCCTTCTCGATGAGCGCCTTTCGGACCCGCTCGCGAAGCTCGGTCGCAGCCTTGCGCGTGAAGGTGGTCGCGATCACGCCGGCCGGCCTGGCCTGTCCCGAGCTGAGCTTCTCGTGCAGGATCTGCGTGAGTCGGTAGGTCTTGCCGCTTCCCGCGCCTGCGCTGACGAACCTGAGGGTGCCGACCATCGCTCAGCCCTCCCAGCCCGTCAGCCACCGGTAGTCGTCGTAGTCCTCCCGCAACTCCTCCGGCTCGAGCGCGTCGGCTGGCGCCACCGATTCGGCGGTGGGTTCGGCGCCCGGGACCGCAACTTCGATCGAGCCGGCGTCGATCTGGGAGCGGCGCCAGATCCAGGCAGCGACGAACCGGTCCCACAGCGCCGCGGTGGATCCCGGGCCGCCTGACCGAACCACCCGCGCCTCCGGAAAGAACCCCGTGTCAGGCGCGATGAGGCGGGACGCTTCGAGGATGAAGTAGGAGACCTGCGGCCACGCTCCCGTCTCCTGCCGAAGCAGCTCCCCGTACACCGCGAGTTGCAGGTGGCGATTTTTCGCAAGCCGGTCCTGGTGGTAGTTGCCGCCGGACCACTTCATGTCGACGATCGCGCGCTGGCCGGACCGGTTGCGCACGACGAGATCCGCGACGCCTTCGACCTCGCCGCCGGTGAATTTCCCGGCGAGCGCACGCTCGGGCTCGATGGAATCGACGGCCGCCGCCGCGAACTGCCGCTGGAACTCCGCAATGGCGCGCTCCATTGCGGCACGAAGCCGTTCGTAATCTCCACGCCGCCCGGGCATGAGGAGAACGGCGCCCTCCTCGGCCACGACCGTTGCGAATTCGCGTGCGAACCAAGCCCTCATTGCATCGCCGCGAAGTTCGAGCGCACCGTCCGTGCGGAAGAACCGATCGATCAACCGATGGGCCAGGTTGCCGTAGAGCAGGTTCCCGTCGGCGACCGCAAGGAGATTGGAGGGGTTGAGCCGGGCCGCATACTTCAGAACCCACTGATGGGGCGCATTCAGGAACGCGCCGAGGCTGGAATAGGACTCGCGGGAGCGCGGCGGAATCGTCGCCTGCGGCGGGAGTTGCCACCACCGTCTGCGTCCCGGCAGAGCCGCGTGCGCGATCGCCGGCAGGTCGTCGCCGAGGCGCCCGGTCAGGAGGCCTTCCAAAGGCTCCGGCCGTAGGCCATCGACGAACCACTGGATCTCCTGCCACAGAGGGTGCATCTCCTCGGCGCGCGGAGGGAGCACGAGCACGAGTTGCCTGCGTGCGTTCAAGACGGGTCTGAGCCAATCATCGCCGCGCCGCTTCAGGACGTCCGCGAGCGGGGGCAAGTCCACACCCGCAGCCGCGAGCGAGGCGATCTCGCCGACGCTCCACGGGTAGTGGCCCGGCAATGCCGGTGCGCCCATCTGCCACCAGACGACGCGGTCGAACGGTTCCACCAACGCGCCCGGATCGGACACCGACGGTACGCGCCCGACCTGCGCGTGCATTGCGAAGTTGGGGGCGCCCTGCGACGTGCACTGCGCCACCAGCGCCTCGAGTTCCGCTGGGGCGATCGAGGATTCGCCGTGCGCGACGAGCGTCTCGAGCGCGGCCGCCACCGCGCCGGCCTGAGTCAAACCCGTCGCGGCAGCCGCGCTTCGATTGGCGTCCTGATCGGCGAGGCGCGCGCCGAAATGGTCGCGAATCGCTCGAGTTCTTTCGAGCAGCGCGGATATCGGCGCACCCTGCTCCGGCACGAAACGCGTGTGCTCGACCCAGAACGACACTGCCTTTCGGACATCGGCGGCGCGATCCGGATGGCGACGCACGATCTCCTCGACCGCTTCCCGCCATCGCGGGCCACCAATGCCGGGGTACTGCGCCACCACTTCGGCCAACCGCCGCCGGGCATAGCCGGGCACCGGTCCGATCGGGTGCGAGAGAAACTGGAGCAGCGCATAGACGTCGAGCGGGTCCCAGACAGTGGCGAGCGCCAGAGGCAGGACCTGAAGCGCAGGTGCCAGGGGACTCGCATCCTGGAAACCCTGCCGTGCGACGTCGGCGGCATCGAGCGTCGCATCGAGCAGGGAACGGCTCTGCTCGGCGACGATCGCGGCCCCTTGCTGCGGCCCTGCGAGTTCGTGAGCGAGCCAACGCGCGGCGACAAGGCCGGTCTCGCCACGCACGACGCGCAGACTGCCGTCGTCGGACCAAGGGATCTTCTCGCCTCGCTTCTCCCCGTCGTGCGCCGCCTTGAGGGCGATCTGGAGCCTCCCCAGCACGGTACCCAGGTCCGCCGACGGTGCGTACTGCCTGACCGAATTCACCGGCAGCTTCGCGAGTACCTCCCGCCAGCGCTTGGGAAAGGCATCGATCGGGTCGACGAGCTCGATGCTCTCGATCTTCGGCTGCTGTCGGTCAAGAAACTCGGCGACGCGGGCCAGTCGCTCGCCGATCGACGGGAACAGAAGCTCCCGTGAAACGGCCTCGACGGCGGCCATGTCGGTGATCCGGACGCCGGCCGCTGGCGGCGACTCGCCGTTCCAGCCGTGCAGATACCAGGCATCGCGCCACGACAGCAGCGACGCGGATGTACCGATCGGATCGATGCCGAACGACGCGTGGTAGAAGCGATCCCCCGTGTCGACCTGTTTGAGGCATTCGCGGTACTGCGTGACGCGCTGAGCGTGAGCGCAGTCAGCGCGCAGCAATCCGAGCCGGGTCTCGAGCAGGTTGAGCAGTCCGAGCGGGCCGCAAATCGGCATCCCGAGGCGATCCGCGGGTCGCCAGCCATGCTCTCCGTCCAAGCGCAAGCCGAAGGTGATGATCATCTCGTCGCCTCAGCCGCTACCCGATCCCTGCCAGGAGCCGACCGATCACGTCGCTCGCCTCGCGCTGGCGCAGCATCCTCGCCTCGCGCTGCTCGGGTTCGTCGCCGTCGCCCAGCTCGAACTTGGCCACCGAAACTGGCCCGTCCTTGCGATAACCCTCCGTTACCGCCTCGTCGGCGAAGCGTCGTCGAAGGATACCCAGCGCCTCTCGGACCACGGCCGCGTGCTTGCCAGCAAGCGCCCGGGCGAAGGCGGCGACGACGGCGTCCAGCCCCTCCGGGGCATGCTCGATGCAGTAGACCAAGTCGTGGGCGTCCTTGCGCTCGAAGCGCTGATCGAACGCGAACGCCTTCAGGCAGGTGAAGCTGACGATGTCGGCGTGCTTCACGCGCTCGGTCGCCACCCCGTTCCCGCCGAGCAACTCGGCACGGATCTCGGCCACCTGGTACAGGTCGAACACGATCGACGAGTGCGGGATGTTGAGCGCCGAGATCGTGCCCTCCGTCGGCAGCGGCTGCACGCGCCCGCCGGCGATCTGCGGCGCGTCGGCCAGCAGCTCCAGCACCATCAGCGCACCGTGCTCGGTCCGGGTCTGCCACCGCCAGGAGAGCTTGACGCCCTGCTCGTTCTCGGCCCGCTCGAACCCCATGCGCTTGAGGTTCTCTTCGAGCGTGTGATACGCCTCGGTGTCGGCCAGGATCTGCAGGTCGATGACGATGTCGACGTCCAGCGTGCCGGCGTGCGCGGGCACGACCGGCGGGCGCGCGGGGACGAGATACCGCGGCGTGAGGCCGCCGACGAGATAGACCGAGTCCTTCCACGGTCCCAGTCCCCGCAGCAACGTCACCAGCACCCGTTCGCAGTCGAGCGTGTACTCGTCTCTGTAGCCGTCCAGCGTCGCAGGCTTGGCCATCAGAAGCCGATCCTTTCTCGGCGCAGGTGCTCGGCCATCTCCTTGGCGCGTCCCTCGCCGCGCAGGAGGTCGAGGTAGACCTGGATCGGACTGGCCAGCCAGACTCCTCCGACCCGCTCCCGAAAGAGCAGATCGCCCGCCGACTTGGCCTCGATGACGGCGAGATTCGCGCCCTCGCTGACGACGCGCGCCCCGAGGTCGGCGATCGCGGCATCGCCCCCCGATCCCGCCAGCAGTCGGCATCGAACCTGGGAGACCGCAGACAGGAAAGGCGCGTAGCGCTGCGCGGCCGCCTCGAAGCTGACGGCGTACTCGACGCCGCGCGCCTCGCAAGCCTGGCCGAGGCGCTCCATCAAGCCGTCGGGCTTCATCGCGGGCACGAAGTAGCGCCTCAGTGCCGGGAGCCGTATCGAGCCCAGCTGCTTCACCCAGGCATCGAGCAGCGCCGCGGGCTGCCGAAGGTGCCTCTGCTTGCTGGGCCCCTGCCCGCGCGACTCCAGCCAGTCGAGGCGCTCCATTTCGGACAGCACCTGGGACGCCGTCGCCGGCGAAACCAGCGTCAGCTCGGCCAGGTCCTTCACGCCGAGCCAGTCCTGGTGGCGGATCAGCAGGCCGTGCAGTACCTGCGCGCGCCGCCCCGTGAACAAGGACCGCATGGACCGGGACAAGGACTTGGGAGGCGGCTTGTCGACGTAGAGGTAGGCTCCCCGGGCCGGGACGTAGAGACTGCCGCCGCTGTCGTAGTAACCGACGCGCTCGGCTCGAAGCAGCTCCTTCGCCCCCGGCGAGATGGAATCGGCGATCAGGACCGCCAGCGCCTCGCCGCCGCTCTCGCCGGCAGGTTGCTGGCGGGCGAGGTCCCTGATCCGCCAGACGAGCTCGCGGACGTCGCGCGGGTAGACCGCCTTCCGCACCTCGACGAGCGCGTGGATGGGCTTGCCGGCAACGTCGAGCGCAAGCTGGACGTCGTGGTCCGGCGCAGCGGCGCGTTCGAGTTCGGCCTGCACCTCGGGCAGCGACCGAAGTGCCGCGAGGAACTGGTCGATCAGCTCCCGTTCGCTCGCCTGCGCCTGAAGCATGCTCACCGCCTAGGTTCGCTGTGCAGTAAATATGGCCACCATACCGAATATTCGGTCAAATAGCAATATTTGCTGAACAGCAAATCTGCAATCTACCGAGGAGCTCCCACCAAGGATGGCCTCCGGCTCGAGCTGGGAGAGAGGTGGCCCCATCCGTTTGAACACGAATCGGGGTGCGATAAGTGGAACTCTGCCGGTTTGACAGCGGCGCAGGGTTGTCCACGGCGGCGGGCGGGCGTCGCTGGCGACGAACGCACGACCGACGCGGTGGGCAACCCGTGTTCACCGCTCATTGTGGCCCCCGATCAGGCCGCTTTGGCTGCCGCCGGCAGCGACGCGTAGT
>Ga0209200_1000736_pt1 | contig 36267 bp, 53 predicted proteins | sample AD_UKC033_MetaG_FD_184406 | JGI IMG/M metagenome (GOLD analysis project Ga0209200, IMG submission 184406) | Active sludge microbial communities of municipal wastewater-treating anaerobic digesters from USA - AD_UKC033_MetaG (SPAdes) (version 2) | ecosystem: Engineered > Bioreactor > Anaerobic >... | reverse complement strand
TTGTTAAATACTTTTCCATAAACTTAGGAGCATAGTAAATAGCTCCAACACCAATAGAGACAATAATTAAAAGCAAAATAGTCTGAAGTGAAGCTACAAAGTTATGTTTTACAAACTCTGTCATTTTTTTGAATAGTCCGAACCCCTCTTTAACAGTTTCTAGTTGTTTGGTCATCTTGTAGGACAGTTGTTTTAGATTATCTAGAAATTTCATTTTATTCTTTTTATATATTAACAGATAGTTTTTGGCTGTCAATTACTAAATATCCAATACAATAACAATGCACAGATATGTACTCTGTACAAATATATTAATAATCCAATTATAGAAAATATTCCTAAATGCATTAGTATTTTTAATAAGATTTTTTTCATTTTCATAAATATAAGTTAAAGTTCTGCATTTAATGCAATATATGATCCTGCGGTATTTAATACTCCATAATAATTTCTAAATTGTGTTGCTCCACTTACTGTAAATGAGGATTGATATAAGTTACTTGCATATCTCGTGGATGAGTATGCAACAACTCCCGAAGGTACTAAAGCTCCTGATCCATCTCCTACCATAAGATGAGCTAATGAACTATACTCGAATGTAGGTTTAATCCTCATCGGAATTGGAGTTATAATCATAAAGTCAACTGTGGTGGTATTTCTAGCATTACAATATGGCGAAAAGGCTTCATATTGTTCTCCTCTACTAATCCTATAATAATATCGTTGGCAATTTCTTAGTTCTTCTGTATATAACTTTGGACTAAAAGGTAAGGCATCTTCGCCGGCACAAAGCTGTATCTGAGCTATATCTATATTCCCACTCCCTACAAATGTTTCGGCTACTCCAGTAGAACCGACTTTTGTCCCATAAGTTCCAGAACCCCACATAAAATATATTCCCAAAGAGAGATTTGCGGGTGTACTACCGAATGTTTTCCCTACTAAGGTATTAGTATCAATTGTACAAATATATTTCGTCCAATCCGAAGTTAATGTAAAATTCTCGCCTACGAGATCTTCCGCTGTTGAGCCTCCATTTCCATAAGCCTGAACAAGTCCAATTCCAATCTTTTTATTAAGGATGTTACTCCTAGCCCAAAAACTTACTGTAACCTTCTTTCCTAATCCACAAAGATATTTAGTACCATCTTCAATAGACTGTTCTATGAAATGATATGAAGATGCTCCCAATGATGAACCTGCTCCATTAGGAGAAACTCTATAATAGTACTGAGAATTTTCGAGTTCTCCAGAAGCAACAGCTTGTCTAGATTGTGTTAGTGTAGGCAATGTCCCACTATCAGCACTAATCCATCTCTTCCATCTATCGGCTAAATCAAACGTATTCGTAGTAACCGCAGCTACACTAGTACCCCTTTGCCATATGTCAAAATTTCCGTTTATTATCGCCTGTCGATGCATCCCATAAAGTAAACCATTATCAATAGCATCAGCAACAGCCCCAGATGTGGGCAGTGTTGTATCATTATCGTTATCTCTTATTCTATCAGCTTTAGTGATAATTGCAGAAGGATCAAAACTATCCAAATTCAAGCTATCTATATTCGCTTCCAAGAATGATATCAATGTGGATAACTTTATCTTCTTAGAAGTACCATCAGGGGAATGAGTTAAATCACTAACATCAACCCCATAGAGTAAATCAAGTGCATTTAATGTTGTATTTTCAGTTAATTGTGATGTCCTTATTCCCATTTCCTTAAAACACTAAATTAAAGATATGCACAAGTGAATCTAATCGTGAGATTGACAGATCCAGAAACTCCTATTGTCAAATCTGTGTGATTTGTTCCTAAAACAGAACCATTTAGATAATATGTCGTTTTTACAGTTAAGACTACTTGATAACCAGCGACTGTTACATATCTTCTAAGAGTATTTGGATTGACAAGATATTCGCACGAGTTATATGTTGTTAAGTCTCCATCTCCAACAGTACTACCTGTTGTAGATAATGTTGTATACGCTTGTGCAGGAGAAGCGGAAGCCCTTGTTGCATTTAGTATAGTCTGATAACCACCAACCCAAGCACCGATAGGCAAAGTTATAGAACCGCCCAAGTTATACCATGTTCCCGAAACGGGATTCGCCTGTGAGGTCGCTGTCGCTGTTCTTACTGCAATTGTCCATTTCTTGGGATCCGTTGGGAAACCATACGGTGCTTTTTGTGTTGAGAAATATGGCAATGTAATCGCAGAATTTCCCATTAATGTAAGAGCTTGGCTATCTGTAGGATCTATCTCATGTAAGAATGTTATTGTTGTATCTGTCGAAAAAGCTATTGCTGTAATGATTGCTTTGATAACATTGCCTCCGTTTGTAAACATTAATCGCATACCAACAGATAATTTGTCCGTAACATCCTCTCCAGTTACTTTAACTACACCAGTAGGATCATCGACACTAACATATACTAATGTTTCTCCTAAAGGATTCCATCCGGAAAGCTGATAAGCCTCTAGTGCATATCCACTTAATAAACTTGCTTTTGTGAATTTTTTGTTTGTACCATTTGCAGATCCAGAAGTATCACTAACATCTACACCTGTTAGTAAATCGTTTGTTGCTACATCTGTTATTGTGGCTAATTCGGTTATCTTTGTTCCCATATATATTTATAAAATAAATTAGAATTCATATAAATCAAATTCTTCTCCAATTTCATTATAAAAGATAGTATAGTATAAAGTAATTGTAACCGCATTGTAATGTCTCGTACTCCAATCGTTGGCGAATCTCCAAAGTCTTAAATACAGTTTATTAGAATCAATATACACATCTAGTACAGGAGCAGAATTAATACCTGCAATGCTAGCCGGAAGTCTTCCTAAATTGTCATTTACTATGAAATCATCATCGTCAAGTGAACTATCCAAAGCCCAACCTACACCCGCTTCAGGTAAATATACAGGAGCATATCCAAGATTATGCTCTATCTCTGCAGTATAAACTTGATATACCTCAGATATTCCGAATGTCTTTTCGGGAACTTTAAGTTCTAATTTGCCTGTCTTAAATATCTTCAGAGAATCGAAACGACTATCCATAGAGTTATCAGCAGGAAATGCGGTTCGTACATCCATATCTCCTTTACCAAGCAAATATACTCCTCCTGATTTTAGTGGATATGTAGTAGGAGTGTCTCCATAAATTGAGTCTAAAAAGAGTAGGGCAAATGCATTTTCATCAGCCCAATCAGTACCCCAACTATAACCACTAAACGGATAGATAATTAAGTCATTGTCATAAAATGTAACTCCCATAAGGTCAGGAGACTCCATGAGCGAAGGATTTGCATGAGTGAAGCAAGAGGTATCGAAGCCTGCAGATATATATTCATATGTATTCAATGCTGTAAATGGTACTGAGCTGTTGAGTTGTCTGAAACCCATAAATGCAGGTACATAACCTAGAGTGTTTATCCAATTCTTTGAGGTTTGTTTAAATATCTTCGGAGTTTTCCATTCAGAACTGAAGGACAGATCTTTGTCATCGCAATATCTTGCATCAAATCCTTTTCTTGCTATTTTTGTAATAGGCTTACTGCTCATACCATGCATCCTCCCTAGGTTCTAAATATAAAAACACAACAATTTCCATATTCTCAGCTCCATAAAATCTAATTGTATTATCATCCAAATGTTCATAAAAAACAGATCTACCCTCAATAGCCCATCCAATGCCATCAACCCAAACTCTATCATAGTATGCAAATGGGACTTGTCTCCAACCCCTCAATGCATAAGCATCTATGCTAACGAATGCCCTTACTATCGGTTTATACCCTAGATTGTGTTGTATATCCCTAAAAAAGGGAGCTTCACTATTAGCAGGAGCAGACATTATCTAGCTATATTCAAAATTAAATTGTACTTACCTTTTTCCTTTAAATGATTCTTAGTACTATCAATCGTTCGAAATCTAGGATGACATGTCCTAGCATCTAATCCTGTCTTTGGTCTTAAAGTATATATTAGAGCCTTCTTTACTAGTCCCATTATTCTTCTACCTCCACATTAGCTATATAAATTAAAACATTTCCATCATCATCCGGAATTGTGATTTCAGTTCCCACTTGTAAAGCACCAGTTTTAATTTTATCTGCAGTCAATTCTTTAATCTTCGCACTCGTTATTGTCTCATCCTTAATGTTTCTATCTCCATCGAGTTCAGTCTTCTTCATGGTATTAGTAATGACCCCTGCAGATTTCTTGTAGTTAGTTCTAGATTTTTCAGGTACTTGAGTTCTGATTATTTCTTTGATTTCATCTCCGACTTTAAGTTCAATTTCACAAATATATGAGGTATACGAAACTGAATTTCTATCAACAAGAGTTACCTTGTCTCCAAGTTCTAGATATCCCAAGAAGATTGTTTTTACTTCGAATGGAGTAAATGTTAATCCTGTTAATGCAGTACTCAATGAAGGTAGGTAAGTATCAGGATCGGCATCAGTAAACATATTATTCTCAAACCTGATTTGATATAGACCATCTATCTCTACAAGGATTTCCAAGAGTAGGTCTTGTCCATCTTCAGAGAGTAGGGTATCTCCACTTTCAAGTAGAATAGGGGGGCTTTCATATCCTCCATCATAAACAAAATCTTGTTCTACAGGAGTTCTAGCTAAAACAACACTATTGACAGCTCCGAAGTTCGCCTCTGTATCCAATTTCTTTAGTAGGCTTGTATTAAGAGTTTCTACTGAGCTAGAACCTAAAGGAGCTAATACTAATTCATCATCGTTATTGAAATAGATCATTGTACAGGTAAGTTCTGCAACTTGTTCCAAAACATCTCTGTATGTTAATCCTTGCAATGCAAATAGATCAGCACTAACTACAACATCATCATTTAAGAATGTTGCAGTACCTAAAGTCCATCCTAGCTCTGTACAGATAGCTTCTACATACTGCTTCAAGGTCATTGGATATTCAACATCAAATAGGGCATACGATTTCAATGCTTCATACATTTTATCGTACATTGTAGCTGTTACCTGTTCTGTATCTTTATCCTCAACTTCATCGGTTACATAAAAAGTTCCCATATCTACAGTTTCGATGCTTGTATCTGCAAGCTTTACTCCAAATCCAAGATTAACATGCTTTCCTTTTAGTGATACATCGCCCCAATATACAGCAGTAGCCTCTCTAAGGATTGTTTGAAACATGTAACCATTAGCTTTAATAGTCCAGTTCTTTAAATCATCAGCATTTGTAATCTCATTGCCTTCGTTATCATCTATGTAGGCTGAGAATTCTGCTGAGCTTGCCTTTACTGCGGTTTTGAATGCTTCACTTACACTAATCATATTTTCTTGTATGGGATCAAATTAACGGTAAAAGGAGCATACATTGCTTTCGACTTACTCCAATAAGGATAAGAGAAATCTCCTGCATAGTAATCAGCTGTCCTATAATCCCCTAATTTGGTATCCCACCAAGAGACTGACAATGTAGCCGGCTCTAATAGTGTTAAAATATCTTTCAATTCGCTCTCAGTAAGATATCCGAATTCTAGATTTAATTTAGGAAATACTCCTACAAATTTTGCTTTGAGATCTCCATCCATATTCCTATCGGCATCACTCCATAGTTTATTCCTCTCAACAGTAAATCCTTTAAGAGTTAATTCTGTTGTTCCTATTTTTACTTCGTATGTTTTGACAGCCATTTTATAAGCTTAATATGTTAGTTCCGGTTCTTAAACCTTTCTTTCTCATAAAATCTACCATACCATCATATATTGTTTCTTCTCCGATTTTAATAATCAAAGGTTGTCCATTTCCTCCTCCTCCAAAATTGCTAATCTTTTGTGCAATCTCTTCCATCCATTCGGTATTTCTATCAAGAGGTATTACAGCTTCTCTACCGGCTTCTCCAATCATTGAAAGCGTAGGAGATGATACAACACCACCTTGTGCAAGATATGGAATATATGGAGTTGATATCCAAGGTAACCAAGAAAATGGTCTCATTCCTGCAATACTTGTATTTCTCAATTTATTCAACATATTGTTGATTGCGTTGAATGGTACGGAAACTACATTATTAATACCTCTAATCAAACTATTTACAACACTTTTGAATGCACTAGAAATACCATTTGTTATATTTTGAAATACTGATCCACCTGCACTAAATATAGATTTGACCTTGTTCCATGCATTGCTAAATATGCTACCAAACCAACTAGCAACAGTCCCAAAGACATTCTTAATTGTATTCCATGCATCTACAGCTCCTTGCTTTAAATTGTTCCAGAAATTAGTTATCTTATTTCCGGCTTCTCTAAACCAGAGAATTATATTTGCAAGCATATCTATGAAACTATTCCAACTACTCATCATTCCATCAACAACCCATTTAGTAATTGCGACAAGTCCAGTAATGATGTCAATCACTCTTGCAATAAGCCATATTACGACTGTTACAGCTCCTACTATAACAATGCCTATTACTTCTGCAATTGTTTTAAGTATATCTACAGTTGGAGTACCCTTACCAAAAATACTAGTAAACAATTCTGAGAATACTGCTCCAAGCCTTTCAAGAGCAGGTTTTATTTGATTCTCAATCATAGTCCACCAGAATTCTAGTATAGGTTTGAGATATTTATTATAGAAATCAACAATAGGCTGAGTAAACTCTTTTATTTTTTCTTTTACAGTTGTAAAGATTCTAGTAAAGAATTCTTCTATCTTCTTAGCATATCCCATTATCGCCTCTGTAGTGTCCTCTATGCCTCCTAGACCATCTTCAACAGCCGAGGTATCTATTCCTCCTATTGAAGCTGATCCTGTTGTTCCTGTCTCTTCTGCGGGCTTTAAAACATTCATTTCATCAAACCCTGCTAGTCCTGCAAGTTCTTTCTTTAAATCCTTTGCACTATCAGAAGTATCTTTCATAGCCCCACTTGTATTACCCAAGGAACTATTCAATGATTTCTGAGTTTGTATAGGCTTCAAAGTAAAATCTGCAAGCCTTTTGAATCCTGCTCCTAAGAAGGGAATATTAGAACCCAATTTCCCGATTATCCTAACTAATGCGACCATGTAGCCAGCTATCTTATTCGATACATCTTGAATCGTTGTTCCTGAACCCATTATAGCCTCTTGAATTCCTCTGAAGAATTCCAATATAGCCATTCCTCCGGTTCTCAATACAGGCTCTATCCTAGATCCAATTTCCTCCTTAATGGAAGTTAATATCATCTTAATAGATGAAAATATCTTTCCAGAAGTATTATATGTTAATGCATAAGCTCCAAATGACTTCTGAGCTTCTCTCATAGTTACATTCATTCTAACCATTGCTTTCTCTTGTGCTGTTAAATCCCCTGCTGATTTACCTAACGAATCTGCAAATGCTTGATATTCATCTGTAAGGTTACCAATCTCAATGATACCCTCAACAAGTTCAGTCCTACCGCTTTGGATAAACTTAGAAACTCTCTCAATACCTAAATCCGAATCTATACCTCGAGCCGCTGAAAGATCTTTGATAGCAAGAGTTAAGGCTGTAACACCTGTTTCTGTTTCTCCTGATCTTGCATCAACGAAAGACAGGCTCTTTGACAAATCCATTAATCCAGAGAGGGCAAGAGAAGATATAATATTCTCAGCTTTAATACCATATGTATTTGCATCTGCTAAATCGTCTCTAAGGTTCTGAATTTGTTCTCCGGTCATTCCTAAGTTAGTTGCAACAGCACTATTAGCTACTCTCAAACGAGCAAGAGCTGAACCTCCTGAAATAACATCCTTACTCATATTAGCAACACCCTTCGCAACACCTGTAATTGCACTTGTCAATACATTAGCAATTACTCCGGCTTTGGTCATACTAGCGAAAAGATTTTTTCCGGTAGCTTTACCTATACTTGCTGTACTTGTATTTAATTGTTTGAGCTGATTCTGAACTTTAACTAGTTCTCCTGTAAATTGATCTGCATTAGCAGAAATCAATACTTGTAGCTCTTCAACTGTCATTGCCATTTGTTTTAAGTTCTCCTCCTAATTTAAGAGTGTTTGCCCTAGCCATCCTTTCCATATCAGAAGAACTCATTACTTTAGGTTTCTTCTGTTCAAGCTCAATCTTGTCTAAGAAAGGCTTTCTAGGATATTTTTTAGGATCATTTACTGCATATCCTATATATTTCCCTAGTAAATAATTCATATAATCTATTTCTTGTATCCTTTCTTTTTCCCTTTCTTGGAACACATCAAGGTACTTCTTAAATTGTTTCGGACTTATCGTCCAATAGGTCTCTAAATCTAATCCAATCTTAATTGCTACTCCTTCTCCTGATTCCCATAATTCACCAAAGTACTGAGGTCTAGACCTGTTCCGCTCACCAACATCTCCCTCACTTCGCTCAGATCCACCCCCTTTGGAAAAAAACCCGATTTTTGTAAATTCTCCATAATGTCGATAAATAATGTATACATATCTCCACCTTCTTCAGTAAAATGCTTTTCTATCAAGTCTAAGGCTTGATCTTCATTTTCTAATCCCGCACCTTTTCTAACAAGTATAGCCAAATTGCCTATTGAGAATGTAGTTAAAAGATCCGATACCGGATTCTTTGTAATGTCCTCAATCTCTTTAATTGTTCTAGGGGTAAATTTGAGTTCCATATATTTAAAAATAAAATTATAGTTGTATTTACCTACAACTTAGTGCAGGCTAACTAATGCTAACCTGCATTCAAGTTTTAGGCACTAATACCAGTAGATGAGTAAACAGGTTTACCAGTAATTCTCAACGAACCTGTAAAACCTCTAACTCCATCAACTGCATTTTCCGCTTCTTTCATCATCTTTACGAATGCTCTCAAGAACCATTTAGCCCCTGATTCGAATTCGACTTCCCAACTTTCTACAGTTTGAGTATTAGATAATGCTATGAGAGCCTCATAAGAAGCTTCTGTCTTGACGAAACCGGCAATAGCGACCTCTCCACCATCTTTAAGACCTGCTACAAATTCTCTAAATCCATCTTCTGAATCAAGAGTTGTAGTCTCAATCTCATCGCTTTCTATACCAATTTCGCCAATGCTTGTAAGACCGGCAACTACTAAGCTACCACTTGTCTTTGTAAGCGTTGTACCCATTGATTTCTGTGCTTCAGACATTTTTTTTAAAACTAAAAATTAAATCTTGTTGTTTTATGAGCGTATCCCTTAGGATCTGAAATATCCTGATTATAAATGAGCTTATATTTAAGCTCCCTTAATTTGGATTCTACAGCTGTAATTAATGCAGATGTATCTAAAGAAGTTAGACCCCATAAATCTACCTTCAATTCAGTATCTTGCTTCACTATTTCATTTGATAAGTCATATTCAGGGATGTCGTTACTAGAGAGAAAGGTTATCGCAATATAATCCTCTAAGACAATCTCCTCAGGTCGTTCTTGATATACTTTTACAGTTTTTGAATGACCATCAACTGTAAGCGTAGTGATCTCCTTCAACTTGTTGTAGATTGTAGCTTTTTGATCTTGCATTGTTGTACTCATTTTGCTTTATCCCTTAAATAATCTCTAATATATTTCTGCATACTCTGATTGATTCCTATTCTATTTATATTCATAGACGGAATCATGAAGGGTTGAGCCTCCATCTTGCTCGTTCCAAACTCCTGATATGGAGCATAATCGACAATCGTATACACAATTGCAGATTGTTGCTTTGGGTATGACTTATAATGAATCGAATTACGAAGGTTACCGGTATCAACAGGAGCTAAATCTTTAGCTGTCCTTTGTACCTTCCTAGCACCCTCGTTAATCTCAGGCATTAAATTAATACCACTAAGATCTCCAAACTTCTTTATACACTTATCGAGATTGACGACCTTAATAAGCATTTTTGAACGATTAACAAGTTATGACTATCATTTTCTATTGCTCTAATGACCTTATAAAAGATACCTCCGTATGCAAAGACCTGTTCTAATGAGATATCCTCATCTGTAGTTACTATTGCATTTATTTCTACATCAATACCATGTTCCTCTCTTATAGAATCAAATCCTTCGAATGTTATATTACCCATGAAGCTACCTGTTTTTACAGCAGGTTCTCCCTTCCTTACAAAACCCTCTGTATCCGGTTCTGTAGTAACATCGTAAAGGTCAAATACTTTATCATAAAAAGTATCCTTTATTGCCTTTTTAAAAGAGTTCGGTACTATCATAAAGGTCTAGTAGGATAAACTGATTTAGTAGATCCTAATACTGTACCTAGTTTATAGCGGTCGAGCAATGTTAAAGAGCCTGTAAAGATTTCAGCGTCATTGCTAGAAGTAAGGAAGTTAGTCAGTTCTGTTCCAAATTGTACTTCTTGTCCTTGATCCTTGATACTTGTTATTTCTCTAGTATCAGAATCATTCCTAGCTGTTATCGTTCTTACAACTCCTACAACCACATTCGCTAGTGTTCTTTCTAGCTTAGGTGGAATAGGGTAGTCATAACGATCCCAAATATCGTCATCGCTTGCGTAATCTGCTACATCTTCTTCATACTGTACAACTAACTGATCTCTATTCATGTATACCAAGGCTCTATCAACGACATCGGCTACAAAATAATCTAATTGATCATCTGTAACTCCTGTATCTGTCAATAGTGTTGGATACATAACTAAAGCGTATCCCTTAATCCTAGCAATGACATCTTCCATCTTTACCTAGTACTAATATTAACTATTAAGCACTAATATCACTATCCAATGCACATGCGAATACTAACTCAGGCATGACACCACCAGTTCCAAAGTAGTAAGACATGTAAGCATACCTATCATTACTGAAGGTTGGCTTTGCTGTATAGAATTCATCAAATACAACAGGTTGTGCTACAGATCCAACAACTTGAACTATTGCATCAAATCCTTGTCTTGTAGCTCTTCTTACTTCTACTTCTCTGAATGATTTTGCATCTGTTCTTCCGGAGATAGGATTCTCGAGGTTTACAAAGTATTCCTCTAGTTCATCGTACCATTTAGAAGATAGGGTCAAAACCATCATTGATCTATCAACTTTCTCAACATTATCATTCTCGACAGCTTCTAAGGTCTGAATCAAGAGTGCTAATTTATCTTGAATTGTAGATTCACCTGATACATTTACTAAGCCATTAGCTACAGCAAGTTGCTGAAGTTTAACATAGTAAGCTTTCTCAAGTTCGATACCCATTGCTAAAGCAAAGTTATCTTTCCTACTCTCCAAAACAGCGATATCACCAAGTTTGTTCCAAAGTCTTAAATCCTTTGCGTTCATCTCCTCAGCGATTTCTCTATCGGTATCAATCTTAACATCGGCACTATTATTCTCTAGCTTGTTACCATTTCCTGCTGTTCTAGCAGTACCATAAGCTTGAGATGTAGCAGTTTTCACTCTTGCGACTTCAACTGTACCACCTTTAATAGGCTCGTTTAAATAATTGATATTTACTAAATCTCTAAATGAAAATTTTGCAGCTATTGTACCCTGAACTTTCCCATACTGAAGCTTTAAATCATCAGCTGTTACTCCATCAGAGATTACAACATTGTTTGCAGGTTGTAATGTTTTAGACATTTTATCAAAAACTCATATTAAAAAGCGTAATCCTTCGATTACATAAAGAATGATCCAGTTTCTTCCGAATCTTTATCATCCCCTTCAGTAGAGCTAGGATCTTTAGGAGCTTCTCCTTTAGTTTGCTTTTTAACCTCTTCAGCTATTGCTGTAGTCCATGCTTTATGTATCTTCTCGATATTGTCGTTTTGAGCATCTAGATCTACATTAAGAACTATATCTACAAATACACTAGGCATATTAAGCTCACTAAGTTTCTCACGAGCTTCGAGCTTATTCTCTCTCAAAGTGAGATTTCGGTCTCTATCCTCGTCTTCCTTTCTCTTTCGCTCATCCTGTTCTTTCTTTTTCTCATCTTCGCTCATCTTCGAATATCGTTCAGCATCTTCTTGCATTTTTAGTTGCATCTCTTGAAGCTTTTTTTCGAATTTAGAAGATTCTTTGTTAATCCTCTTCGAAACGATCTCATCGACTTGCTCTTGAGTAAAAGATTTAGGATCTTCAGTTCCCTGAGTACCCTTGTCATCCTTATCGTTTGCACCTTTGTCTGAAGCTGTAGGATTATCAACTTCAAGGTTATTGTTTTTATCTAATTCTGGCATTGTACCAAAGATAAAAATTAAATACCGGTTACCCCCGTCGGGTTGTTTAAATTTCTGGGAAAATTTCAATGATGTTTATACTCGATCAGAGTATAATTCTTAACTTAATATAGCATTCTTTCAAAGAAATGCAAATATCATATTTAATAGCCTCTAAATTTCTTCATTCTAATTAATAAAGCCTTGATCTTACTCTTTCTTCTTCTCTTTACTGTTTTGCTTTGTGTAGTAGATATATTTGCAGTTCCTAGCTCAGGATCTTTCAGTATTATTTTCTTCATTTTAGATTCGATACATAATTTATATATCTATACATCTCAGGAGAATATGTCTTCAATATTTTAGGTTCTGTATGGAACATAGAATATGCTTCTGCGAATATTTCAGTAGGCTCAAATATATTTGTTAGATTGAAGTAGTTGATATCAATAGAACCTCCATCATTTGTCTTTATTGGATCTCCAATTAAAACAGCCTTCTTAAAGTCCTCTACATTCATATTCTTGATAATGTAATCATACCCTGAATCCTCTAAATCTACTTCAACTCTATGCTTTGCAACTCCCATAGCATCTAATGATACTCCGGCATCTACCTGATCAGTCATTAATATCTGAAACTCTTTCGATTGTGAAAATCTACCATTTGGATTTACTTTTGTAGTACTGTAGTCTAGCCCTTTAGGTTCAAATGAGATAGAAGTATCAAATAACTTCTTATTTGCATCTACAGCATGACCAAGTTCATGTAATATTACTTGCTGAGACCTAGCCTCAGGAAGTTTAGAAAGCTCAGGGCTATTAAAGTAAAGTTTATTTCCTCCCTCTTTATACATTCCAAGTACTTGAGGCATATCTTCAGGGAGGTCATTGTGGATAGTTAGTCCTGAATCTACAATAAATTGCTTCTGTTGTGCGGTTAATTTATCCACATTGATATCCACATCTGCATTATTAAAGATATCATTTGTGAATTGACTTGTTTCCTCTTCGGTTAAATTCATCTTTGTATATAACAATGTTCTCTCTTTTTCGATGTTTGTTTTCTTAGTCTTCTCTAGTCTTGCAGTCCTATTCTTGAATGTTCTAGTAGATTCTGTAACCTTCCTACCTTCAACTTCATTCTCAAATACCGGAACTGTAGTACTTCTGCAATAAGCATGCATTGGAGGATAATTTTCTCCAACTACAGCATCTTCAACTTTAAATACCCTGTTATCAAGTCCTTCGCATATCTTGGATGTTCTTTCATCTAGTATTGCTACATATTCATATTCCTTAAAGCCATCATCAACATATGATTGAAGCTCTCCTTGACCATGCATATAGTTTGTCTCAGTAATTACTAGTCTCCTAGCATCAGATAATCCTACTTGCATTCTATCTCGAAGTGTTCTAGAGGCTACTGCGGGGCTTTGACCTGATATCATTGAACTAGCAAGTAAAGAAGGAAGCTCTTGCATAAGCTTTGTTTTATTCTTCCAAATACTAGTCTTAAAGTCTCTACCTTCCCATTTAGAAGTAATGATTGCGTTAGTAACAGCATCAGAGAGTGTAGCGAATGCAGGTGTTATCCCTTGCTTCTGTAAATCTTGTTGAAATCTAGAGTATGAATCCTTTACAGTCTTCCTATATGATTCTGTTGTAAGCTTCTCCTCCTTTTGACCAAGTACAGCTATTTCTAATTTGATTTGCTCTTGAAGTGCTTCTAATCTCGATAATCTCCATAGATATCTTTCATCTACAATATCGCTATACTTAATTCCTAGTTCCTTTGCTTTCTTCTTAACATCGAGAATGAATTTAGCCTTTTCGTTAGCATTTAAAGCCCTTCTAAGCTCTTCCTTTTTTAATACTCCCTTTTCAGCATAGTTAGCATATAGAGAATCTATTTGAGTTTGTATATTATTCTGAGCTTGCTTATACGAATCCGATAGTTGAGCAAGGGTCTTAATAGCGTACACCTCACTATATGAAAGTCTTCTTACAGATCTCTTTATCCAATATTCAGATGTTAGCTCCTCAGTATTAGCCATCTATCTAGTTGGTACTACAAATTAGCTATACCTCTTCTGTTGTATCTTGGTCTTCTTCTATATCTTCCTCATCATTTGCATTGTCCGTTCCATATTCTTCTGTTACACCTTTCATTGCCTCTATGATTTCATTCTTTCTCTTCTCGAGTTCTGCACTTGCATCCTGAATATATGATAGTTGAGATATCAATGTCTCATCACTTACTTTACCCATTAGGTTTACAATCATTTGAGAGGTCTCGTAATCGTTCTGAGGTAGGCTTCTCTTAAATACTGCATCTATGTTATGGATAGGTAATTGAGTTGTACTCTGTTTAGTCTTAACAAGGTAATTGTTGTATATTCTGATTCTCTCCATTAGTCCTAGTTCAAAAGGAGCTTCTTTATCCTGAATATTGATCCTGAATGGGAATAACTTAAAGTTAATTGCAACACCCGAACTATTTCCTACAAAGTTCTCATCGGTCATGTTAGGGGTCATTGATATCTTATGGATATCATCAACAATTGCTTTCTTTAATACTTCTAACTGCTCTTCATTCAATTCCTTTGTAACATATGTAACCTCAGCACCTTCAGTCTTCTTAGGGGCAGATATAACTCTCTGTTCTCTTGATTGCCTTATCTGCTCATCCGTTAATCCGAATCCATAGATGACAAGTAGAGCATCTACAAGAGCCTCTTTATCATTAACACGATCAGAACAAAGCATGTTATATGCATCTACCAATGAAATCACATCATAGAAATCTCCAATTCTCTCATCGTTATTCTCATACTCTACAACAGGGACTTCTCCAAAGGCATGGTCTACAGATCCATTCACTTCTAGTTTGATGTTGTATGTCTTCTTCTCCCTATTATCAATAGTCCATACTCCAATATATTCAGCCTCCTTGTCTTTGCCTTCCTCTTTCTTTACAGCCTCGTAGATAATTGCATACATCTTCTCGTGATCCATGCTGTCGTCCCTAACAAGAATAATATTCTTAGGATTTACAGTCTTTGAGACAGGTAAACTCTGAGAATTTGCATAAATATATTCATACGATATGCCATACTTTGAATCATCTTTTGCAAGCTTCTTATCAATATTCGCAATAGTTTGCTTCTTATATACTTCCATAAGCTCATCTAATGCCTTCTGAGCATCACTATTCTTTGAATCTTTCCCTTGTAGTTGGTATTCAACAGGATTCAATAGGAAATATCCTACATTAATCTTAGTGATATATTTAGGATGATTTATAACAATCTTGTTATTTTTAATCCCTTCCGGTCTTGTTCTTTCTGTAATCTGATGTTTCCCTCTGAAGTAATCGTCCATTTGAGAATACATCTTCTTCATTTCTTCGTTCCAATTAATCGCATCTATAATTACCTGTTTTGATAATGGAGTACCTTTAGGCAATGTGTACATATATATTTATTATTAACTTAAAATAATAATTTCAATTTAGTATACCAGATGGATATATCTTTACCTCATATTTATTTCCTAATACTTTGGCTACTCTATATCTTACTGCATCCAAACCATGATTGAATGCATCTACAGGAATGTTTAAACTCTTCCCATATTTGTCTTCAGCCCATTTGTATTTTCTAAATTCCTTCTGTAAGTTTACAGATCTTCTAGTTATATGTATTTTATACCCTTTTAGTAGATCAATACCATACCTTACAGAATCTTCTCCTTTTACCGCTCCATTTATATTAAATCCATGCGAAGCGATTTCGTCAATAGACTTAGGTTCTGAGCTATCAGCTGTTATTTCTCTTGCTCCTATTCCTAAATCTCTCATCAAAGTTACAATAGTTTTCTCTGATTTGATAGGAGAAGTATTCTTTAATCCTATTTCATATATAAGCTCATCTAAGTATATCTCATTGTTGTACATATAGATATCTATTAGAGCAGTAGGATCGTTTGTATAACCAAAGTCAAGCCCAATACCCAAATCTCTAGCATCTTCAGGTATTGCCTCAACAATATCCCAATTCTCATAGATTAAGCCCTGTAATTTAGCCGGATGACCTAATCCATATACCTCCCACATATAATTATCAGCTGTTCCATTCTTTATATTCTCCTCAGTAGGCTCATAGCTCATTATCTTTTGATACTGTTTCTCTGAAATGAATGGATTGTCTTTAACAGTTGAATATAAAACCTTTACATCAGGTCTCTTGTGTAAATCAAATACCCAATGATCTTCATCAGAAGGATTGTAGTCTAATATCATGAGTTTCTCAGTTCTCATTTCCAACTGATCAAATACATCTTTTTTAGGAATTTCTATTACTTCATTCATCCATGTATAGGTCTGTTTCTTACCATGAGCTTTTTTAGGTTTATCAAGACCCCAAAAATTGAACTTTCCGTTCTCTATCATGTACCTTTGTCTAGGTCTCTCAGGATTAATATCAGGAGCAACATCTAGGTTGTATTTCTCATCCATTTCTTGGAAGTCTACTAAGAGAGTATCTCTATTTAGTTCTAAAGATTCTCTAGTAATAGTTACATCAAACTTCTCATGATTGAGAGCTTTCATCTCGAAGAACTGAAAAATACTCCAAGTTTTAGTTGAACGAGATCCTCCCTGAAGTAAGATTACATTATAACCCTCTCTTTCGGCTTGTACTATATCTGCATAGACTTTACTCGCTTGAATCTTCTGTTTCATCGTCTTTGTCTACATCCTCTCGCTTATCTATAATCTCTAATACATAACCATCTATTCTCTTGCCTTTACTTGTCATATCTATCGCCTGAGGAGCTTTACCAAATGTTCTATCCATTAGAGAATCCAAAGCTTTGTTATCAGGATCTTTAGAAGTTAGATAGTAGTATTCTCCATCAATATCTCCAAGACCTTCATCTAATGCCATTATCATTTCATCAGGATCGGTAACTCTAACATGCTTTTTTATTTCTTTTCCCTTGGAATCCTTAGTAGTTTCTATTCGAATCATGTATTGCAAACCTTCTGCAAGGCTAGCTTGTGCATTGAATAATCTATCTACTCTCTTACGGACTCTGTCTTTGAATCTTTCCAATGCTTTCTTCTCGTCAATTGTCTTTTTATCTAAAGATCCTTTCGGTCTTCCTGCTCCTTCTCTTGCACCTCCTTTATTTGATTTATTATTCAAAGAATCAACCTCGTTTTGTGGATTTTGTGTATCAATTTCTGTTGTAATTTCTGTTGTAATTTCTGTATTGTTTTGTTCTTCCATATTTGCCATATGTCTATGTATGAGTAAACTTATTTATCTACTCCCCTACTCTAGTAGGTAGATATACCCTATTTTTGAGAAATGCCGGTATATCGGGCTTTTTAACACTCCCCTATCGGTACTTTTGAGAGTAGGGTAGGGGACTTAATTACTATGGGCTATTTGGAAACGCTCTTTTTAGAGGTTCTTTTAGCTTTAATATCTTTCGTAACTGTTACGCTTTTAATCTCTTTATTGCCAATTTCTTTCTTTCCTCTAATACCCGCAGGGGTCTTTAAAGGTTGAGATAGGTCTTCTACAGGAGCTTCTTCTTGTATATGCTCTATGATTTGTGCAATTCCTCTACTTACAAGGTATTCAGCCCTATCATCTTTAACAACTAATGTCTCTCCCATTCCAATTGCTTTGTTTAATTCTAAATCATTATATCCTAACAAAATTTTTATTCTTTTCATTTACTCTGTTAATAATAAATTAAATAGAGTTCGCCACAATCTCGTATCGTTTGCTTTCTTCAATATACCACAAGCGATAAATTTATCGTAGAAGAGATGTACATCTACATTCTCAGCATTCATATCTATTATATGACCATTTAGTCCATCTTCAACAACTTCATTTACTCCTTCCCAATTAGTAACTATTACAGGAGTTCCAACCTGTAGAGATTCATAAACAGAATAACAGAATCCTTCTGCATCTGAGAGTTGGGCTACATAATCCACGCCCCTCATGAAGTTAGGCATATCTTCTATACTCCTATATCCTTTGAATGATACTTCCGGATAATCTTTGAACAAATCGTAATACATTTGCTTGATTGTATTCGCTCCATCTCCATATATATCCCATGAGAATAGTAGTCCTTCTTCTCTTAATTTTCTTACTAATATCAATATCCTGTCTAGTCCTTTTCCTACATCTAATCTAGTTGCTGTTAAGAATCTTATTACTTTTTTCTCTTCAATGTCCGGAACTAGGTTAGGAATCACTTCACTATCAATATTAAACTTCTCTTTGAGATCCTTTTGTACAACAGGACTAACAGCAATAGAAACATCTATATGATCTTTAGTGTTCGGCTTTGTATCCCATTTAGATAATTCAGAATGATAAATCTGAACGAACTTCTTAGCCTGAATGTTATTAGGCTCATGATATATACTTGAATAGATACAAATATCTCCTCTTATGATCTGCTGATTGTTTTTAATAACAGGGCATAGCTTCCTGAATTGATCTATTACATTTGGATCTCCGGCATCATATACATATCTGAAATTACAAAACTTCGACAACTGTTTGATCAGAGCTTTCTCAAAGGTATGTAGTCCACTTACACGATGTACAATTTTAGAGTATATTATGATTTCAGGTCTTTCTAATGACATATGCTTTCGAACAGATCAATATAGTTTTGTTTCTGAGAATTCCAAGACATATCTTCGGCTAATTTCCTTGCCTTCTTACTTTGACTTGGATAATCCTTAGCGATTTCATCCACTTTATTCACAATATCAGATACAGATGATAAATACATTGGTATCTCTGAATGTGTTTTTAATGTTCCTGATCTGATTGCAGATATTAACCATTCTTTAGGAAGTACTTTATTATTAGGAGATATATCAGGCATCATTACCGGCATTCCCGCTGAAAGTGCTTCCCAAAGTGGTAGGCATAATCCTCCATACTTTCTAGGTAGTATCATTAAATCTCCTTCTCTATACATTGCTGTATTATCTTCAATATCAAATACTACCTCTAAATTTGAGCCTAATATCCCTTGAACTTCATTTAGTAATGGCTTTAAATCCTCCAATACCTGTATACTTGCGGGTTCTTTCGGTGTTTGTATGTATATTTTATAATTGTATGCAGTACCTATCTCTTTAATAGCCTTCAAGAATAACTCTGTACCATTTCTATCATACATTGCAGGTCTTCCCATTATGTGAATGATTGTTTCTAGTTCTACAGTATTATTCATTGGTATCTTCTCTATATTGATAGGTACAGGAAGATATTTAACGGATGCAAATCCCGCATCTTCAACCTCTTTAATAGCCCAATAAGATGGACTTGCAAGAACATCAACCTTAGGAAGATCCGGATATCTAAAGTAATTCAGGAATTCATAGTTGTATTGCATTACAGTTTTAACACCCTTTGCTCTAGCAATATTGAACAATTCCCAATTAAGAGGAGTTTCGCAAACAAAAACCAAATCTACATCATCAGAAAGCCATTGCATATCCTCGTTACTTGGCATTCCATCCGCAATCTTTATATCATCACATAAATCTGTAAATCTATCATGATGTACAGGCATATGATTCAGCATGCTCAAATCAGATATAAGTATCTTTGAACATTTTATATTCCTAGCAAAATCTAGAGTTTGATAACCTAGTCCTGTATTAGAACTATATGCTAATAATCCTATCTTCATTTCTCTTGGTACTAAATTTAGAATGGCATATCCTCTTCTAAAATTTCTTCGTTAGCTCTCTCATCTTCGTTTTGGGATGTAGCTTCCTCTTCTCCATCAAAATATTTATCAGCCTCAGATTTACCTTCTGTTGATTTCTTATTATATCTATCTATTAGAATCATATCATCAGCTACAATCTCAGTTTTATATCTTGTATTTCCTCCTTTATCCTCCCATTTACTAGTTCTCAATCTTCCTGTTATTAATATTCTAGATCCCTTGTGTAGTCTCTCTTCAGCCTGTTCCGCTAATCTACCCCAAAGAGTTATTCTATGAAATTCAGCTTCTTTCTTCCATTCATCATTCTGTTTATAATCCCTACTCGTAGCAACTGAAATACTGCATACTGCGACATTGGATGTTGTATATCTAATCTCAGGATCAGCGGTAACATTACCTAAAATCTCTACTTTGTTAATATCACTAAATAGGCTCATTTTTATGTTTGTTTAATTTAAATTTAAGAAGTAATTCTCTTACTTTAGTAGCTCTATCCTTAGCATCTATTCTATCTTGTTTTTTTTTACTCATAGCTTTTAATAACTTCATCCATCATTCCAATTAAAAAATGCTTTGCATCTTGTCCTCCAATAAGAAGGAATATATTAATTAATAGTAATATTGGCAACATGAGAGGCATTACTATCACAAACATCACAAATCTAATGAATTCTATTGCCTTTTTCATTCGAATATTACTAAATTAATATCTTCTTCCATATATATAGCCTCCACGACTTGGAGTACCTAATATGTGCAAATTGAAGACTTCAGCAAGTTTAGTTACCATTTCTCCGAACTGATCTTCATGACCTCCATCAAATTCTAGTGTAATGTATTTTATCTTCTTAAGTACTTCTATGCTTGCATCTTTTATGACATCATATTCAGCTCCTTCAATATCTATTTTCATTACATCACAAGCAACAATCTTGTTATTTGCAAAAACATTCTCAAGATTTACAGCTTCAACTTCTACAGAATCCTCGTTTGGTCTCAACACATTTGCATTTCCTCCCTGATTACTAATCATTACAGGAGATTGAGGATATACAGCCTTGGTAATAATCTTGATATCATCTGCTACCTTGTTTCTTTTTACATTTGTACTAAATAATGAAAGATTATGAGGCTCGGGTTCATATGAATATACCTTTACTCTTCTCTTACCAACTTCTAAATCCCTATTGAAGCTTGCTACATAGACTGATACAGCCCCTATATTCGCTCCAATATCTATGAATATCCCTGTATCATCAAAATCGCTAGGGTTTATCTGATATACATTTTCTACCCATGTTTCTTTGACAACCTTCCAATCTAAGTTTCTATCATCTGACGGATCGAGTTTTCTATCTCTACCCTCGAATGTATAGTTGCTATCCGGTGTTAATAATAAAATCATTTACTTCTTATCACTAATATTAGTTTTCTTTACTGTCTTTTTCTGTAATTCAATAAGTTTATCAGTTGTTATAAATACCTCAAAGCCCAATTCAGCCAATACTTTTAGTGAATAGTCTAAGGCTTCTGTTGCTCCATCCTGTTTAAGAGATAATTCTGCAACGAAATCACTTCTAATTAGCCTATATGAATCTATAGTTTTCAATCTAGTTTTCTTCTGAGTTGCTATGACCGGCTTAACGATCTTTGCTTTTATTTGTGTTTGCATTTTTTGTTATTGTATCTAAAATAAATTGCATCCTATTTGTATAGGTATGGTCTCTTAGTGTTCTCTCATGCCCTCTTTTTCTAATAGCCTCTCGTTCCTCGTCATTCTTTAGATAATAGTCTATTAAATATTGAAGGTAATGGAAATCACCAAAAGGATAAGTAATAATTTCAGCTTCCGATGTGTCAAAATACTTATGAGTATAAACATTTCCCATCAGACTTTGCTCTATTAGAACTCCTTCTTTAGTATTATCAGGAGTTGGGATTTTATACAAATCTTCTATTCCTTTTATATATGGATGAATAATAAATCCGTTTCTTCCGGTAGTTTCAAAGATCCTATCTGATAGGTAATATGGATATTTGTAATCTTTACAAAGAGTATCTCCAATAACAACCTTAGAACTGCTATATAACTTATTGAGATCTCTCTCTCTGATTGTACCTAATCCACCTCTTCCATAATGCACAAACCTATCTTTGTATGTGTATTTAAGCCATTCTACTAGCCTAGATCTATATTGCCATTCTTTATGATATACAGAGCTTCCAACAAATACTACATCATGAGCAAATTCAGGATCAAAATCAGCAATATATGATTCATCTTCCCAAACTCCCGCAGGTAAAAAGTAACCTTTAGGAAGCTTATCATCACTATTAAGCATATCTACCATTAATTTATCAACAGAGAAGAAGTATTCTATCTTCCAATATGGATCTGTTTGCAAATCCTTCTCTCTCTCTATCCCAAGCCATAAATCCAAATGATACCCAACTGTTGGTATTCCTTTTTCTTTAAGCCTCTCTAAGACCCCTTCTATGCCCTCTGTTTTCCATCCATGTGTATGAACCCAAAAGAACATATCGGACTTCTCAGCCTCTTGTAAAATCTCCTCCCAAGTAGCTTTACTTTCTTGCAAAGGTACTACCTGATGACCCATTTTCAACAATGTCTTCAGGTAATGATTCTCTGAAGTAAATGTTATTTCGAAATTTCCTAAGAATGTAATCCTCATTTGTAATTACCTCAAAGAATTTATATTGCTTTATCTTCCCATCCAAGCACCTCAAGAATTTTGTAATACATATCCAAACTCATAGCAGATTTTCCGCTAAACCATCTGTAGACAGCCATTCTAGTTACTCCTACCATAGTTGCGAATTGCTTAATTCCGATATTACGATTTTGAAGTTCTTGTTTGAGAAGCTTTATAAATTTCTCCCTTTTCTCGTCATCCATAATCTCAAACGATTAATTTAATTAACTAATATATAATACATTTACGATACATATGATGTCAATTACTTGTTACCCTTTGATATCTTTCTATATATTACAATTTCCGGAAGTTCTCCTACTTCAAAATGAATTTTTACAAATCCTTTAAATGTCTTTTCGCTCTGTATTTCCTTTAATAGTTCGTATATCTGATCAGGATTCCAACATACTTGATTAACTCTAATTGTTTCTTTTATGACTTCAATCGTTTCGTAATTATATTCCTTTGTCATTTCGCTTTCTAAAATAAATTAACTTGATCTCTGAATACATGTGTTCCTCTTTCCTGATTTCTTTGTTCTCTTAACTTTAGGACTTCTCTATTAGCAATTAACAAATCGTATTCGGCTATATAGTCTCCATTCATTATCTTCTCCTCTTGCTCCCTCTGAAGCTTTCTTCTATTTTCAATAATACTTTTAGGATGTGCTGATTCCATAAATTGTTTAACATCTTTGAAATATAAGCCCTCATTAAAAGGATTCTCTACTTGATATGGAGATGTTAATCCTTGTTTCATCCATACCATGTAAATTAATTTTTGATCACTATTTCTAGTCTCAGGATATCTAAGTAGAACTTCTTTGACTAAATCATATACCTTTACCTTCATATATATAAAAGATTAATTTAACCTTTAACTACAGCTAATGGTCTTAACTCAACTAATACCTCTACAAGATCTTTCTCGTTCTCAATTACTTCATCAATATCTTTATAAGCCTGAGGAGCTTCACTAAAATCATAATATCCTTTTCTATTCTTTCCCCATCTTCCATATACAATTCCCTCCATTGCTTTATTTGCTTCCTCTAATGTAATTGTCTCATCAGCTTTCGCCCTACTCATCCTCCTACCTGCTCCATGAGAACAGCTCATAAACGATTCTACATTTCCCTTTCCTTTAACAATATATGATTTAGTACCCATCGACCCCGGTATAATTCCGATTTCTCCTTCTCTTGCACTTGTAGCTCCCTTTCTATGAACCCATACATTCCTCCCCATATGATTCTCAAGCTTTGCATAATTATGAGCGATATTAATCATTTGATCAGTTTTAGGCATATCGGGGAATACTGATAGAATACATTCAATCACTCTGTCCATCATTAGCTTTCTATTAGCAAAAGCAAAATCTACACAATATTGCATTTCTAGAATATAGTTCCGACCTTCATCACTACCAACAGGAAGATAAGCTAAGTTTTGCTCTATCACATCAGGAATATGATATTTTTTCATCAGGTCAATAGCTATTAGATTGTAGTTATCGCATACTTTCTTTCCTAGGTTACGACTTCCTGAATGTATCATTACCCATAATTCTCCTTCATCGCTTTTTTGTAACTCAATAAAATGATTTCCACCTCCTAAAGTACCTAATTGCTTTCTAGCCTCTTCGTACTCTTGTCCTACAATATGGGATGAATCTAATATAGTTATCGGAGGTTTAGGCATGAGACTATCATCCTGCTGTTCTTTATGACGATTGAATCCAACAGGTACAATATCTCTAACCATTCCTAGAATCTTCTTTAATTGGTCTTGAGCAACATCTTCTACTTTAATATGTGTATTTACAGCACACATTCCACACCCTATATCTACTCCTACCATATTAGGACTTATTACTCCATCAAGTGCTACAACGCCACCAATAGGCATGCCATAGCCTTCATGACTATCAGGCATTATAGCTACCCATTTGTATAAGAATGGTAGATTTGCAATATTTTTAGCCTGTTGCAAAGCTCCATCCTCAATATTATCTAGCCATAATTTAATAATATGCCTCTCAGTATTTATCTCTTTCATTATGATATATTAAAAATTAAACTATCTATAAACAGTCTTCAACGCAATCCAAGCATCAAGAATCTTTTCAACTTGGAGCATTATCTCTTGTTTATTTTGTGATATGAACTCTACTTCCATATTCCTATTCGATGTAACAAAATCATCGAAATCTTCTATCCTTATTGTTATCTTACTAGGAAGTATAGCCGTTATCTCTGTATCATTTGTTTTCTCAGTCCCAATAACTACAGTTTTTTTTAAACCGATATTTTTCTTCATACCAAATAAACTAAATTAAAATATATTGTTTGAGGTTAATCCGTCCTCAGCCATCCATTTCCTGATTTTCCTAAATGCCTTCGCCTCTAATTGTCTTATCCTTTCCCTTGTTACTCCGAATTGCTTTCCTGTAGATTCTAAATCTCTAGAAATTCCATCTTTCAATCCGAATCTTAATTCAAGAACAGATCTCTCCCTATCTTGCAACCTTTCTATATATTTCTTTACTATCATCTGCATATTCATATCGTCCTCGATCCTTTCAAGATCTCCTTCAGTACTTTTCAACTGTTTTATCTCATTAAAAGATAACGACATTGGAGTTACTTCAAAGAATACCTCATTGGGAAGTTCTTTGATTCTAGGTACTACTTTCTCATATATGTCCGGAGGTAATATCTGATCTATTGTAGTATCCAAGGCATCGGCTATGGCATCAGCCTCATCATGCGTAGGAATCCTTTTTAGCTGTTCAATAGGCTGTATTTTAGCCATCGACATCCCTGTTCGTTCGCAGAGTTCTTTCTGAGAAATACCTTTCTTAATCCTCATCTTTCTTAGTGAGGAATTGAAGATATGCCTCTTTACCCCAATCTCTAAGCTGTTTTCCTCTGTTTCTATTCTCATATTATTTAACCAATCTTAGTTTTGATTTTATCATTCAGAAATTTATCGAACTTCTTCAAATTCTCATAATAAGATTGTTCCTCTTTCTTTTGGTATTCTTTGTAATCCTGATTCTCAATCATCAACCTTACAGTTGTCTTAGATCCAAGTCTGTACACGAAGTCATATATTTCTATAGCAAGTTCTTTAGGTATAATGACAGGCTTGATCTTCTTATGGATATCTACCATTTTTGCGATATCTTTCATTATAATCCGGTTAAAGAATTTAGATATTCTCTAGCATCAACGATTCTTGATTTAAGCTTTTCAATATCAGCATCATTTCTTTCGAACATAAATAACTTCATTCTTTTATCTTCCGGAATATCTTTATATGTCATTTGAAATTCAACATCCTCTTCTAGCTTTTGTCTCTCTTCGTCATTATCTGCAATACCTAGTTTGTATGCTTTTCTTTGAACCTCTGAGAATATTAAATGCTGAGGAGTATCTACTAAAGTATATGCAAGAATAGCTTTGTCCTTACCTGTTAGCCACATATATCCCTGTAATTGCCAATAATACAATTGATTAGATCCATCGGCTTTTGCGAATGTGAATATATCCCAACATGTTTTAATATCAAGAATGTTTTCTTTCTCGACCACATCAGGAGTTCCGCATATAAATTCATTCTCTAACTTCTCTTTATTCTTGACCAATAATCTTCCCATCTGATTTGTAACCAAGGTAAGAGAATCTTCTTCTGCATAGTTACCTTTGTCTAGATATTTTGATTCAATGTCGTAGAATCTCCCAAACTGTTTACCGATGTAGATTTCTAAAAGGTTTTGTTTTGTAGTCTCAGATATCTTTTCACTCTTAGATCTAGGGTTTACCATTAAATGACCTAAACCTGAACATCTGAATTTGTGATTTGTAAAGTCGTACTTTTCCATATTAGTAAGAATAAAATTATTTAGATACTTTTCCTCCAAGTTCTTTGACCTTGGATTCATACATTTCTACTAGTTCCTGATTCTGAGAAGCATAGATAGCATCATTAGCCTCCTGAAGCTTCTCAAGGCTCTCAGAACCCTCTATCCATCCTTTAAGGCGTGATTCCTCCTTGCCCTTTGCAGTTTCTTCTAGAGTAGGTATCTTATTATCAGGATAACCATAGTTTCCATCCAAATCTATTGTAGCTTGATCCTTGATTATTGCTCCCTGCATGTCGATTGAAAGAGGAGCATACTTAGATAGTAATAATTTTAGAACTGTTTTAACAGCCATTGCATCAAAGTTATCTTCCCACATTCCAAAACCCTTTTTAAATGTTTGAGAATATTGTTTTCCATGCTTTCGAATCTCTTCTTTGGTCATATATACAACTTTCTCAAAGCCATTAATCAATCTGAAGTATCCTGCATAACCTATTGGATCTCCTTTCTTTTCTACTGTAAAATCAAATTCATATCCTTCTAAAGGATTCTCTGATTTAATCTGTCCTTCATATATCGGAGTAGATGAGATTGTCTTAAACTGTCCTGATCTCATCGCTAATTGTACAAATGCTCTATATCCGAACTGTAATTGTGCAGATACAACACCTGTCTTTTTATTTGCGTAAGGAATTAGGTAAACGAATCCTAGATTCTGATTTACCGGTAGATCCATAGCTGTAGCTGTTAGACATGCACCAACTAACGAAACAGGATCACACTTTGCAAGCTCAGGATTGTCGTTTGTTAAAGAAGTTACAGTTATAATAAACTGCTGAGCCTTCTCCTTTAGCAATTCTTGAATCCTCTGTTGAACAGTATTTTGTTCAAGATATTGCTTTATTGCTAATGTATTAGCCATAAATTTTTGATATTAGAAATTATGTATACTTCATGATACATATATCTAGTATATGTGTCAAGTATTTGTTACATCAGATACAGATTCGAACTGTATAACGATACTTACAGGAGAATAAATTCCCCTAGTCCGGCTTTCGCTGATGGACTATCCACCTTAATATCTTAGGAATTCCCTTACCCTCTTGGATACTGCATGTAACTATTTTCGAGCTGTCCTAATAAGTAAGATCAATCCCAAATTAAATGTTGCTTGTATGTAGTCATCCTGCAATATACATACAACAATAAGAGCAAGTAATAGCAGGGTTATTATTCCCTCAACAATCCAAAAAGCCATTTCAATTCTTTCTTCTCTCTTTATTCCTTCAATAAGTTTTTCTCGGGCTTTTGCTAATTCTTTTGCAATCAATCTATCTTTTGTTAATTCAGTTATATATTCTCCGAAATTATCAACGATTAATTCCATTGTTTTTGCATCTGTAATATCCTTGTATTCTTTCTTTGAAAGGAATTTAAGAATAGCCTTACAGTCATCACACTTACACATATGATCAGTATCCATATGTGCATCCATCCAGTCCTTAGCGGTCTTGAAGAGTTCTCTTCTAGTAATCTTGATATCCATTTTTGTAAATAAAATATAAATTAAATTATTTGACTTCTCCTTCTTCAATGTAGAATCCTACTTCTCCGGAGTTATCCACAATTTCAATCCACACTTGGAAATCGTTATCGTTTGCCATTTCCTCTATAACCTTGAGATTATCCTCGTCCAATAGGCTTCCGTCCAATATTCTGATTACTCTTAGTTCAGGATTCATAGCCATAGCAATACTTAGAGAAACTTTTAATCTTTCAGCTCCGGATAATTGATCAAATGGGATGCTATTGAATAATACCTTTCCATCCAATATGTTTAGTCCTTCAATTGGCATTTTACTTTCCGATATGAGTTTGTTCCTAGATTCCCTATTCTCTTCTATTTGTCTATCCAACTTATCGGATTCTTCAGTTGCCATCTTTTTCTCTTTCTCTAAGTCTGAATACTCTCTAGCCTTGTCTATCATTCCATTGGTCTCTGTAGCTGTTTCTAGTTGCTCCTTCAGCTTTTTACCTTTCTCAATATCAAATTCCTTAGCTTTATTATTAAGATCTCCATTGGTCAATTCAAGTTCATGAGAAGCCTCCTTTAATTCCTCTTGTAATTCTACAATCTTCTTTTCTATTGCTTCTTTATGCTCGTTTATCTGTTGCAACTTCAAATATTTCTCCCTTTCCTCCTCGAGTTGTTCTGATACCTTACTTACATCTATTTTCTCCATTGAGAAGTATTTATCCTCAGGTTTCTCTACATTGCATTTAGCTGTCGCTTCTTTAGCCTTTCTATTTGCAAAAGTTCTTTCTTGGTACAAGTTATCATACTCAGAATCTATCTTGCCTAAATCTTCTCTTATGCCTAAAAGGTTAGTAAGAACTTCTACTTGCTCTCTATCGTTTTTATTAGCAAATTCTAAAGGATCAAAACTAATGTTCTGAACTAATGTAGATAACTTCTCTTGTGCCTTTGGATACTCAGCCCCCTCCTTGGTAGTTACTTTGAGATATGTATCATTCTCTGTAAATGTTCTTACTATTTTGAAGTCTCCTAGATCCATTTCAATATTTGCATGATCTTCTCCTTCTCTAATAGGCTTTGAAGGTATTGCTTTCTTTCCTGCTAATGCATAAAGAATTGAATCCAATACACTCGTTTTACCTTGAGCATTCTTGCCTGTAATCTTAACAAGGTTTTCTTCAGGACTAATATCAATAGCTTTTAACTTCTTGATATTTTCGGCTTGTAATCTAACTATTTTCATATAAGTAAATTAATAAAATTATTTAATCCTCTCATGAATGATATAGACTTTGATCAGTCTAGTTGCTAACCATTCAAATACCCCTCCTCTTTTAACGAATTTCACATACCACCTTGGCAAAGTCTCTTCCATATATTTTTCAATGGTATCAGCTTTCTTAACTGCGATTTCTACTGTTAATTTTTCAATTGGTGTTTCCTTTGGTCTTCCCATATGTTTGATACTTAATTTAATATTGACATACAATATTCCCTGCTATATCCGTTACCTATACATGTAGAAAGTCCATCATTGTATAGATTAGATAAAGAGATGAGAATCCAGATAATAAATATAATTGCAATTACTACAACAACAATAAAAGCTATCATTGTTCTTTTGTAATCTTTCTCTAAGTTTTCCATTTTTATTAAGATAATTTTAAGTTTGATTTAGTTCTAATAGAATCCCAAAACATTGACCAGTCTTCACCTCGAAGATCTAGTTGTTTTGCACTCTTTAGAAAGGTCTTGATTGGCAAGCTTGCCAACTGTATGAGATATTGAGCATCTTCATACAGCATTTCCTCTATGTCGAAATGACGAGAGAAAGGCAATCTATTCCCTTCATCGTCATATCCTAAAGGTATATTGTTGGACATAAGATATTATTAAGTAAATTTATTGTTACTATTGTAACCGAGTTGTTACTCGTTGTCAAGAGTATTTTGAAAATCTTGCATTTCCTTTTGTAGCTCACTCTTTCGCTTGATGAAGAGTTTCTTTTGCTCCGGATCTGTTTCTCTCCTGATCCTTAGAGAAAGCTCTTGGAAGTGTCTCTTCATTTCCTCAGCTTTTATGATTCTCTCGTCCCTCTTTTCATACCCCATCTTCATACTAGACTTCTCAGCCTTATGTTCTTTGTGCTTTCCCATTCTTAATTCACCTACCCTAGCCCCACAAAATTGACATGTAAAATCTCCAATCGCTTTATTAAATATTGTTACTGAATGCGAACACTTTTGTTTTTTCACTCTCTTAATATATAAAAAATTATTTCTAACAAGATACCCATTATCATAAGCCCAACTAGCAGGTAGCCCGAATGACAATGGATTGTGTATCTTGGCATGACAGATATCACAAACCCATATTACTTTTGAATGATATCTACCCGATCCCGCCTGTATGTGGTGTTGGCAACAACTATGCTTATGACCACATACTTGGCAGTTTCTTTCTTGGTATCCGAGATTCTTTTTGTACTCGAATGTATCCATTATTTACCGAATATACTTTTCATTAATTCTATAAAGAGCTGTTTTGTCGATTTCTTTACAGGAGCAATCTCTACAGGTGTAAAGAAATATATTAAAGCTTGTCTTACTGTCTCAGCTTTAGAAGTCTTCTCATGACCAGAATAGCCTTTTATTGCATTGTAAATATATTCCGGTACTGATACTGTAAATCTTTTCATCTTCATCTAGCTAATATTAAATATTACTCAATAAAACCAAAATTCTTTATTCCTTCTATATGACCAGAGCTATCTCTGATTACTTTCCCAATTGTTACGAAATCAACTCTCTCAGGCTGATTTTCTGCAACATATTGAGCAACAATAGTTGAAACAATATTTAAAACTCCATCCTCAAACTCAGGGAGAACAACACCTTCTTTTTTAAATGCTTTGCTTGTAATCTCAATATCCATGTATTGAGAAATATTTGTGAATGTTGTTGGGATTCTTACTGTCGTACCAAAAGGCTCATATCTAAGGGTTGTGTTATTACCAGAAAGGATAACAACATCATGAGGAGTTAGATTTCTTAGCTCGTGGCATTTCTCTACATATTCTTGAAATTTCTGTAATCTTGTCTTTGTCTTGGACATGTTTTTAAAACTAAACTAAAATAAAACTTAGATATTAGTATCGCTACGACTTGCAGAAGATAGAAGTAAGAATATTATTATCCATACAACTACTGCAAGAAATTTAATCATATTTCACCTCCTTTCTTATTGATATTATTTAATTTATTCATATCCCATTGACCATCCGGAGTACGGAATTCTTTGTAGGATATTTCCTTATTTTCATATGCTTTCTTTTCTTCCTGTTTTACCTTTTCCCATTTCTCTTCATTATTCCTTGCAAACTTATTAAATACATCTCTACAAATTTCAACCTCATCGTCCCATCTTTCTTGATTAAGCCATGTCGTTGGATTTGGGATATATTGTTTATCTGTATTCTCTAATTTCCATTTCTTTAAATACTTCTCTAATCCAACAAATATCTCTTGTTCTCTCTCTTTCGATGTTGCTTTCCTTTTATAGGAGACTTCCGCTTTCGTTTTGCTTACCTTCTTAGGATACTTGTTCCAGAAAGTTTCAAATGAACATATATATTTATTACATTCTTTTTCTTCTTTACCATTCTTGTATATGGTGGAACTACTTTGTTGCCTTCGCATTGCTTTCGCTTGACCTTCGTCGTTGCTTTCGTAGTTTGATGGGTTCTGATATTCATCGTACTGAAGCACCTTTATGATGACCCCTCGTGTTGTCTTCGTCGTTGCTATCATGTTGCTTTCGCAAAGCCTTCGTAATGATTTCGCAATCTCATATTTTTGATAAACTACTTTTCTGTAGCCAACAAACCAACTTAGATCATTTTGAATATCTTCATAGTGAAAAATGTTCTCCCCTCGTTTAAGGTTCTTGTAATCTGAATGATTGACCTTTCGGAGAATATATAGCCAGAGTTCCCTTGTAGCCGGTGGCATCTTCATGACATCACTTTTGTCTATCTGTCTTGATAGTAGTATGTAACCACCTTTAATTTTCATAATTCTTTTATCCTCTTAAACAGAGGGATAATAGCCAGTTGAGGGGCATTTTATCCCTCTATCTAAAAACTCAACTAAATTTTGCGAAAGGAACTCAACTGATTTCATGCATTCATATAAACAGATATGTTACATCATGTCAAGCACTTAAAAAATATCCCTGAATATAGGGACGGAGGAGGGGGCGATTCAATTGACGAAGTATAGACTTCAGACTTAATCGACCCCCTCGTCTCACTACATGAAGCGGATTACAGAATAGCTCAAATCAGTAATGCGACCATCGCTGATCTTTACTATTCCTCTCCGGATTGAGGTTCGAGGTAGTTCGATGAGATTCTCACCTATCAATGTTCCTACCTCTTTAGTAAGAGTTATGTACACTTTACGATGTCTCGATTTCCCCCAAAATACATAGCATAGTGGATATCGTTTTCCCTCATATGGGATACCATGTATTGCTATGTCTAGTTGCTCAGGTTTAAGACGATGATAATCATTCAGTTCCGCTATCCAACGATAGTCGATCACCTCCTTGTGATTCGCTCTGATCTTCATTGAATTCCTCCAATGGGATAAGTTGCAACGGATTTGTACGAATACATTTCCTGCAAGCGTGAAAAACATTCTGCATACCAAGGACTTTACATCGGTATGTTTTAACGGACTGAGTACAGAAGTTACAAAGGGACATCTCAACCTCCTTCATGCAATTGTGAACGAACAGAGTTTAAAAACTCTATCCAGTCGATGGGAGAAAGGAGGCATTAAAAAACTAATGTTATTTAATAACCAACCCATCGACTAGGTACAATCTTCAACTTTATCTATTTGACATCATTTTGGTCATGATATCAACTGCACTCTTAAATTGCTTGAATCCTACCATTTGTTTCTCTTCAGGGAAGAGCATTATACTTGTTCCTGCTAATTGTCCTCTTCCTCCGATTCCGTTTTGAGCCGCCCATTTATCGTCCTGTTTCAATGTTCCTGATACAAATGCAAGTACATCCTTTCCTCCTCTTTCAAAATGCTCAACATCAGATTGATGTACATGTCCTACCCATCCAAAATCTATATCTCCTACTCCTCCTCCTTCGTATTCAATCATTCTCTTTACACTATTGCATGGATTTAATTTACTCTTACCCCAATATGTATGATTCATCAAGCCATTGTATACAGCTCCTCGATAATCAACATGAAGCAATCCACCTGATGTAAAAACAGGGCATCTGAAGCCACTTAGGAAAGAATCGTACCAATCTTGTCCTCCGGCAAAACCGGATCTATTATGATTGCCCTGAGATAGAACAGCTATTTTACCCTTTTCATCTAAAGTCCTTAGTTTCTCAGCAATAGCCCTACTCTGAATCTGAGGAGGTAACGGATTTTCTGTCATTCCTGTTGGATGGAATACTGCATTGAAAGCATCGACTTCATCTCCATTAGTAGCAAGATAAAAGTTAGGAAGCTCATCAACAGCATCAAGGAAATATTTTAAAATGTCATATCTAACACCAGTAGAACCATAATGAATATCTGAGGCAAGTAATATTACAATTGGAAGATCAGGCATCTCAGGATCGGGAACAAAGGTAGCCTCCCTTTGTCCTATTTCAAACTCTTTAGCTATTTCTCTTCCTTCTTGCAGATAATTAGTAACTCTTTCATAGTCTAGGTTTCTAACCTTCTTATCCGGAAACATTCGATCTATTCTTTCTTGTCTAATCTGTTCAATACTAGCAAAACTATCTTCGCTTGTGCCTCTGTATAGACCAAGCTCATGCTCTGATTCTTGTCTCATGCTTATGTACTCGTTTAGAGATTTTAAATAGGTAAATTTCTTTTAATTACCTGCTAATTTTTCTAGCTTTGCATCTGCACTTGTAGCCTTGATGATCTTCTCATATACGAGTTGAACCATACCCTTAATCAAAGACAAGTAGTAAAGCAATGTTGCTATCAATGTAAATGCTTCTTGCCATATCGTTCCATCACTAAATTCGTATCTTACTCCGATTGTAGTAAAGGCTATTCCCAATGCAATATATGTTATTAAATCTCTTTTCTCTTCCTTTGTGATTTCTCTCTTGAAAATTCTAGAGAAAAACTTATATATAAAAGGTAATATCCAAGGCATTATAAAGCCAACAACACTCGAAATCGCAGTTCCAATTATGAAGATTGATGGATCAGCCTTAACATACTGAGCTAAGAATGAAAAATCAATTGATTCTAAAAAAGTAATATCCATTATAATTTTGATAAGATAAACTTAAATATTGATGATCCAACAACGACAAAGAAACCGACTGTAGTCAAAACTAAACCGGTTGTCATTGCTATATTTAGCACATTGTCAATCATCTTTCTTCTCTTTCTTAAAATATCTTTAATTGTATCGCACACTCTCAAATGTTCTATAAGAACAGTTTTAAAAATTTAAGACTACTTCTATTTTTTAGATAGTTTCGCCTTTAGTTGCTTCCAAATCTCATACAAGGTTACAACTAATTTACCCATATCACTATTTTTATATTCACTTAATAATCTAATAGCCTCATTCTTTTCAGTAGCTAATCTTTCCTTCTCTTTAAATAAAACATCATAGTTATTACTTAACTCTTTTGATTCTTCCTTCTCTGTTTTTAATTCAGCTTCTACGAGTTTCTTCTCCTCTGTAATGGTCTTGATTGTAGTGTTTGCTATCTCTAGTTCCTTTTTCACTTTCTCTAGCTCAGAAGGCTCTACAGGAGGTTCAGGAATGGGTTCGGGAGTTGGTGCAACGACAGGTGATTTATATCCATATTTTAGAAGTGTAGGAACATCTCCATAGAAGGTATTCATATCTACATTGCCGGAAATGCCATCAACTTTACCACTACTCGAGTATTGCCTCATAGCTGTAAAAGCCCAATCAGTAGCAGGAGCGGGTTTATCAGCTGAATTAAGACCATTATTTCCATCGCTCATATAGTACGCTAACCATAATCCATAATCTCCTTTTACTACTGAAGACCAACTATAGTTATTGTTTAAAGAGAGATTTATATATATAAGAGGTTTGTATCCACCTAGTTTCTCTTTTATTCTATCTAGAAATGCCTTGCACCAATTGACAGGGTCTCCATAACTAACTTCATAATCTAATGCTAATATTTCTCCATCTCGTAGATTACCAACTGTTTTTAAAAACCAATCAGCTTCAGCGATTGCACTATTACCTAAATCGGGTCTAGCAAAATGATAATATCCTAATGGCAAACCGACATTCCTAAAACCTTCTTGATTTCTTTTAAATTTAGGATCTGTATACCCAACTCCTTCAGTAGCCTTGATAATAGCAAACTGCGTAGCCTTTTTTATTCTTGCGAAGTCTACATCTCCTTGCCATTTAGAAATATCTATTCCATGCGTATAAGCCATTTTATTAGTAAACTAAATTTAGTTACTACTAAAGAGTACATTCTGTACTGTTTTAGCCTCTCTGATAAGAGTATCGCAAATACAGCCCCCTGTTGATGTACTTGGTATACTCCTACCAACATAGTCTAAACCTAAATATCCTACAAATCTACCGGCATCATCAAATAACGGATACATACACTTTCCGGTTATACCTTGCTGTTCAAGTAATTGTTTGAATGTATTTACTGTCATTGCAGATACATCCGGAATTCTAACAAGTTCATGATTAATCATCTGTTCAGCATAAGAGCCTAATACGCTTGTTGGAATATCCTGAAAGTTAGAAATCTCCGAAGAGATTCCAGTATCAACACTCTCATGTGTAATCGAGAAATACCTGAATGGTACTCCTCCTAGATTATGTGTTCCATTATGAAATTGAATTACCTTTGCTCGATCAGCTCTATAATCAACTAGCATATCTGATAAGATCGCATTTATTATTCCATCAGTTTCGAAGCCCTGTTTGGTCTCCTCGACAGTATAAGTATTGTTTTTTGTTAAATACTTTTCCATAAACTTAGGAGCATAGTAAATAGCTCCAACACCAATAGAGACAATAATTAAAAGCAAAATAGTCTGAAGTGAAGCTACAAAGTTATGTTTTACAAACTCTGTCATTTT
>Ga0209200_1000724_pt1 | contig 36540 bp, 25 predicted proteins | sample AD_UKC033_MetaG_FD_184406 | JGI IMG/M metagenome (GOLD analysis project Ga0209200, IMG submission 184406) | Active sludge microbial communities of municipal wastewater-treating anaerobic digesters from USA - AD_UKC033_MetaG (SPAdes) (version 2) | ecosystem: Engineered > Bioreactor > Anaerobic >... | reverse complement strand
GAACGCCGCGACCGAGAGCTTGTGTTCCCGGCAGTACTGAACCTGCGTCGCGCCGGATCGCTGCCACTGCTGAACGTGCTCGTCCCAAAACCGGCCTCGCGGACTCAACGACTCGGATGTCTTCTGTACCATATGCACCTCCTTTACGGCAGGTACAGTATCGCCGCACATCCGCGCCGCAAAGATGGGTTCGCCGGACGCTCACACAGAGGGGAGGGCTGCTCATCGAAGGTGCATGGATACCCAGTCCTCCGGCGGAGTTGCTGTCACCACCTTGCGGGCAGGATCGGGCGGTCGGCGGGCCACTCGGGCCAAGGCACATCGCCCCCCCCAGCGCGGGAGCGGGCTCGCGAGTTCGCCTCTGCTCACCCCGCGGCGCGATCCAGCGAGGCCGGATCGTGGGTCCCCTTTCTCAGCAGCACGTAGCGGAGCCGGGAGCCTGGCCCCCAGAAAGGAATGTCCAAGCCGACCGAGGCCCCGTATCGTTGTGCCAGGGCTCGCAGATCGTCGCGGCGGAGCGTTTTGCCGGGAGACTTGCCGCGAAGGCGTCGCCCAAGACTCCGGACGGAACCGTGGTCACAGTAGGAAAGGATGACAAACCCGGTCGACACCCGCAGGAGTTCGCCGACCAGCCGCTCCACCTCGACGGCCGACGGCAGGTGATGCGTCAGCCGATTGCAGACGGCCCCATCGACGGCGCCGTCTTTCAGCGGGATCATGAACGCGGAGGCGGTGAACCACGCGGCGTGTCCCTGGGGGCCCATGGTCTCGCGGGCCGTCAGCACCTGGCCCAGACTGAGGTCCGCCTGGAGAAGCAGATCGGTCGCCGCCGCGATGGGATCACTGACCCGCCCCCCGCCGCAGGGAAGGTCGAGCAGCCGGCGGCATCGGGGCTGGGATGCCAGCAGATGCCTGATCCGCCCGATCTCACGACCCGTCACCCAACGCTTGGACCACCGACGCTCGTATCTTCGCTGGTACAGTTCGCCGATATTCGATTGCAGGAACTGCTTCTGGTAATCGACGCTGGTCGGACCCTCGGGGGGGACGCCCCACTGCTCGCTCGATCCGCACCGGGCCAGCAGAGGGATGCCGTCGCGCACTTCATATGTGCGCGAGCAGCTTCGGCAGATCAGGCCGGCCCCCTCTCGGCCCAGGTCTCCCCGACAATCGGGACAGGCCAGCAGTCCAAGGAGCGAATCGAGAACATCATTGCTGCGATCTGGCACAAGAGCCTTTCTGCTCAGAGATTCAACGACTGAGGGACAGCCAACCACCTACGGCGGGACTCAAACGTCATGATTCGCGTCATGAGTGCCCTGTCCTCCGGGCTCAGGCGAGTTCGACCCAGGTACCGCCGGAAGAAACGGAGGCGTATCGTTCGCGAGAGCACCATTCTCGCCGATTTGTCCAGCATCGCAAGGTCTCGGATGATAGAATGTCGGAGCGACGGGCCCGACGTGTGTCTTCCGCTGGGACAATCCAGGAAGAAGACCCGCGGCGGGTCCCCGGTCGTCACGAGGATGTTCCGCCACTTCAGATCCCTGTGCGCGAAGCCATCCTCGTGGAGTCGGTGCACGTAGTCTGCCACCAAGCCCAGGATATGAGAGAGCCATCGTCGATCGTGGAACAGATCGGGGCGGGTACAAGCCAGGGTCTGCAGATCGGTCGACAGGGGAATCCCTTCGGTGACGAGGGCCCCCCGCCGCAGCAAGCCCAGCGTTCGCTGGCTTCCCCGAGCGACGACCTTCGGAACGGGGATCCCCAACCGGGCAAAATAGGCGAGGTTCCTGCACTCGGTTTCCGCATGGTCTCGTCCGAGCGCCTTGCGAACGTGTTTTCCCTGGGGGCAATACCGTTTGACGTAGTAGTCCCGATCTCCGACCCGCACCCGAATGACATGACAGAATGCCCCCTTCGACGCCAGGGGTCCCGTCAACTCAAAGACCCGATCGAGACTCGAAAACGACTCCGCTGGGCCCTGATCCTCCAGCCCGGCACACACAGTCCATCGCGTATCGCTGACTGCAAATCGCACGCACGATCCTTCACATCCAGTCGCTTCGTGGGCCCACTTCGCCGGACCCAACCATGCCGACCAAAACTAGCAACCCAACCTGAACGGAACCTGAAGGCAGCGGACATATCTTCAGGGGCAGCAAAGATCGCAGGGTAGCACGGTGCCGCGAAGCCTGCACGGACGCCAGGGGTACCCGGAAAGTATCCCGGTTGCACGGCCCGCCCGGGCCGGTACAATGCGGACGGCCGGCCTGATCCATCGGGCCCCATGCCTGAGTTCTTGACAATGCTCCCTGGGGTGCAGGGAATGGATGGCCCAGAATGAGAGTGCTGATCGTCGAAGATGAAGCCCGACTCGCCCGGAACGTCGCCAAGGCGCTCAAGGAAACCACGTCCTACGCGGTCGATATTTCCCTCGACGGCGAAGACGGGCGACACCAAGCCCTTTCGAATCCCTACGATCTGATCGTGCTGGATCTGATGCTGCCGAAGGTGGACGGGCTGGAGATCCTCCGCGACCTCCGCCGGCATGGGAGCCGGGTCCCGGTCCTCATCCTCACCGCCAAGGACACCACGCAGGACATCGTCCAGGGCCTGAACTCCGGCAGCGACGATTACCTGACCAAGCCCTTCGATATGGGGGAGTTCCTGGCTCGGTGCAAGGCGCTCGTGCGCCGCACTTATGACCGTCCCGATCCGGTGGTATCCGTCGGCGAGTTGTCCGTGGACACAGCCAGCCGCAGAGTGACCTTCCGGGGTCAGCCCGTCTCGCTGCGAGCCATGGAGTATCGACTCCTGGAGTATCTCGTGCTCCGAACCGGCCAGGTCGTCAGCAAGGAGGAGATCCTGGAACACCTCTACGACTTCAACGCGGAGACCTTCTCCAATGTGATCGAGGTCTACGTCTCCGCCCTCCGCCGAAAGCTGGACGCGGGTTCCCCCTGCCCCTTGATTCGCACCGTCCGAAACCAGGGATATGTGATCGGGGATGTGCCGACGTGAAACCCCTGTCGATCAGACTGCAGTTGTCGCTGATGATGTCCCTTCTGACGCTGGTCATCATCACGGTCCTTTCCGTCGCGGCGTACATCGAATTCGAGGAGTCGCTGCTAGGCAACATCGATGCGACGTTGCGAGCCATCGGCGAAGGACTCCGAGCCGAACTGGAGGACGAGGAGCCCCAGGAGAATCGGCTGGCGGAACTCCGGGCGTTCACCGGGTACGGCAGCCGGGAATACGCCAGTCAGTGTCGCATCTGGACGGACGCGAACGAGGTGGACCTCTTCTCCAGCGATCCCCCAGAGACTCCTGCGGACCAGAGGTTCTTTCGCCCGCCCAGCAGCGAGCCGCCCGCTGTGGGCGATTTCAGATTGTTCGATATCGCCCGCGATGCGCGACCGGGCACAAGACGCCCCCTGCGAGCCCTCTGGATACGCTATCCTCTTCGTGAGCAGATCGTGAACATTGTCGTGGCTCGCTCGAGCTACCACGTCTATCATGAATTGGGGGAGTTCCTCCGACTGCTGCTGGTGACCGGAGGCGGCATCACGCTGATCGCCCTGCTCCTCGTGCCGCGGATCGTCGCCTGGGGACTGCGCCCGATCACCCGCGCCCGCGGCCAGTTGGAGCAGATCACGCATCGCAGCCTCGGGCAGGAGAACCGAATCATGGGGGATGCCCCCGTGGAATTGCGCCCGTTCCGGACGGCGCTGGACGGGATGCTCGTGCGCCTGGACAAGGCCATGCGCCAGCAGGAGCGTCTCACGGCGGATGCTGCACACGAACTGCGGACCCCCCTGGCGATCATGAAGAGCACGCTGCAAACCATGCGGATGCAGCCTCGCAAGGTCACCGAGTACGAGGAAGGCGTGGATGAGACGCTCCAGGACATCGAACGCATGGAGCAGCTCGTCGGGCAACTCCTCACGCTGGCCCGCCTGGATGCGGGAGACGAAGTCCCCGATCCGGTCGAGGTGCGTCTGGACGCGCTGCTCGAATCGCTGGCCGATGTCTTCAACTGTCGCGCTCGCCGGCAGGGAGCGCGCGTGATCTGCGCCAACGTGGCGGCGGTCCGCGTCCTGGGGAACGAGACAGAGCTTCGACAACTGTTCAGCAATCTGCTCGACAATGCCCTGCGATATGGGCCGCCGACGGGGGTCGTTCGCATCACGCTGCAGGATGGGCCGGGTCCGTGGGTCACCGCGTGCGTGCACGACGAGGGAGGCGACATCCCGCCGGACAAGCTCCCCTACCTGTTCGACCGCTTCTATCGGGTGGACCCTTCGCGGTCTCACGCCTACGGCGGCAGCGGACTGGGTCTGGCCATCGCCCGACAGACCGTCCAGCGGCACCACGGGACGATCGCCATCACCTCCGACCCGCAAGCGGGAACGGTCGTCGCCATCCAACTGCCGCGCAGTCCCAACGCATGACACGACTCTCAGGAACATCCTGAGGACATCGCGATTCACTGGTGTCCCCAATGAAGGTCTATACCCCACCTCTGCGAAACGGGTGAGTTTCGCCGTGGGTTGGACACGCAGCAAGAGACCATACCACGCCCTATTGTTCGAGAATGGGAATCCGGAAGATCAGGTATTCGCCATGGTCATAACCGCCGAAAGGCGCGTCGGCGCCCGGGTCATTCCCGCTGTCATACCAAATCCATCGCGTGCCATCCCCAATGCCCGGGACCGTTCTGGGCCCCCCTTCCACCACAGGAAGGATCGTACCGTCGCCATTGGTGGGACCCCATGTTGGGCTAGCCCATCCGCCTGCTGGATTCTCACCCCGATCAGCCCGACCTATCTCCAAGTTGATCTCCGCGGCGGACGGCGGGGAGTATAGGTTCCCGCCACGACCGGTGGCTGTCACCACCCAGGAGTACCCACCCGAAACCTGATAGCTCTGGGACCCTCGCCTCACTTCGACCTCAATCAACAGCCCTTGGATCACAGCACTGTCGGACCAAGCGGCTGCGTACAGATAGGGATCGTCGCCCAGTTCGGTCGTGTAGGTTTCCGGATCCCAAATCCCTGCTCCATAGTCGCTGATACTCTCCCGCCACCCCAGCAACCGTGACACACCTAAGGCGTCGCCGGTGTAGAGGGCATAGCCGTTGTCAGCCGTCGCGCGGACCTCGAGTATGTTACTGTTGTCCGCCGGCGTTCGGAACCAGACGGGCTCGCCCATACCAGTGCCGGTAGTGTTCGCTGCGCAAGCCAAGTAGCCATAGTCGGTATCCGGGCTCACAGAGATCGTCTTGGAGAACGGATCCCCCGTGGTGTAGTTGCTCCCGGCGGCCTCGTACCTCCAGGCCGTGACGGATAGCGACGCACGACCATATACGAAGCCACCTTCGCACGGCGCGCCGCCATCGTCCGTTACGGTCCCTCGCAGTTTGACCGACCAGGGCTTTATATCCGCAGGAGCATCTGTTCTGACCTTCGGTATCCGTACGTAGGGCGTGTATGTGGCGCTCGCTTGGCACCCTCCCACCACGATTATTGCCGTCTGCGGCGGCGGCGTTATCCATCCTTCGACGTCTGAGAACTGCAGTCCGTACTGGCCAACGGGTATGGGCCCGATGGTGGCGCCGCTCTTCTGCAAGTTGGTCTCCGGGCCGCTCGTCAGACGCCATTTGGCGGTGTCGCGAATCTCAGACGGATCAAGACACACTGTGAGAGAGCCAGCCGCCGACGCGGTATAGCTCACGACCAGGGTGGGTCTGCGGCTCGGTTCGGATTGCTCGCGGGAATAGAACCACACGCCGTCGCCGGTTCCACGAAGATTGAATCCATAGTTGACAGCAGGACCCTTCACCCAAGTCTGCACCACATCTCTCAGTTTAGGATAGGCATCGGAGTCCCATGAATAGACCGGAATGTCGCCAAAGTCCGCCAACGCAATAGATTCGTATTCATAGCTGGGATAGTGGTGCCAGTCAACCGCATCCTCGGACCAAGCCCCCCCGGTGATTCTGCTCAAAGCGAGCAGGTTCGCGCCGCCAAAACACTTCAGGCAATGAAGCCTGAGTTCCGCCGAACGAACCTCCGCGTACTTGGGGATGGTGGTCAAATTGAACCGAAACATCGCTAGAGAACGTCCGTCCCCATTGGCCTGCACCCACATGTGATCGCTTCCATAGTTGGTTGTGGGCTCCTTGCTCCAGACCGTCGCATCCGCCACGGCATCGAACGATGCCCCGTCGGGGCATGAGAAGAATGCTACATACTCCATGTTGCTCGCCGGCTGCACTGAATGGGTGGAAAGCCCGCCATCGCTCCAGTAGTCGAACAAGTACTCCCCCTGCGGGGATGTTGCCTGCAGGGTGTGTGAGGTTCCCGATGCCCAGGAAAACACGCGGCTCTGAGAGTAGTCGAGCCCATCCACTTTGAAGGAGAGGCTGCCCGTAGGCGGATATGTCCTCACCGTAACAGAGACAATCGGAATCCGTTGATCGGAGATAATCTGTGCCAGATCATCAATGTAACTGTCCTCAGGGAGAGACATGCGCAGCGCCTTGGTCCCGGGATCGTACACATCCAGCAGAGGACTCAGCGACAACAGCATCAGCTCGGCATAACTGCTCTTCCCAACTGCTCCGCCTGTCTCATAGACCGTCAGCATTGCTTCCCATGCTGTCTTCAACTTCTGAGACAGGTTCTCCAATTTGGTCTTGCAGTCCGCCTGACTGTCCACGAGCCCGTCCGCCAGCTTCTTCGCGACGATACTGGACCGCCAGTGCACCATTAGCTTCTTTGTTGCATCAACTGCCGGCGCAAGGGAATTGGAGTACTTGAGATTCTCCCCGCAGTATCCGTGAGAATTACAGGGAAGGAAGAACTTGGCTCTGTCCATCATCTTCAGTGCGCCATCGATGATGCCGAAGTAGTATTCCATGAAAGCCCCGATGTTGCTTAGGCTCGTGAAAAGCCCAGGTTCCAAGTCGTCGGCGATATCGTGCGCAAGAGAAACCCCCTCTTGACACTCTTCGTACAGAAACACCGGAATCTCGTTCCACACCGCCTCGGCGTCCCAGATCTCGGTGTCGATGACCCCGGTCTGGTACTGCTCAAGGACATGGTATACCGCGGAAGTCCCCTGAAAGCCAGAAAGCCAGGCATCATCGACATCCTCCACTTCATAGCTCACCATGACGTAGTCAACATCATAGTTGCCATCGCTCCAGAACGCAGGCTCAGACAAGAACTCCACCGTCAGTTCCCTACACACACCATCGTCGGTAACAGGCAATGTGGTCAGATCCACTTCGAAGACATTCTCCTGCTCCGCCTCAGCCAACTCCCCGTCCACATCCGCAATGCGGATATCTCGCTCCAACCCCGTTCCCTGCCCGTGGATCGTCACCGTGAGGTTGCTCAGTTCGACGTTCGGCAAGTAGAACTTGTACTTGGCGTTGTAGGTCTCGCGGACGATGAAACCCTCGCCGTAGTCGGAGTCTGTCCAATCCTCCTCTGGCGCCACATCGTTGTCCCCTGCGACGATCTTCGTCGCCGCTGCACCGGGTTTCTTGATGCTCAACGCTCCAGCCTGCACATGAGAAACCGCTATGAGAACCGTCAAAAGACAAGCGAACTTCTTCATGGGACTATCCTCCTGCACACAGGAATGGGAAAAATCATTGTCTGCGCACCCGACTTCGTCAGGAACATCACCCATGCCTCCACCGTTGAAGCACCCAGGTTCAAGCTGCCGCATCCGTATCTGCTCGGGACTCCTTCCAATCTGGTGCTCATCGTAGCGGCATCCCGAACACCTGTCAATGGCCAATTCCGGGAAGTTCAGGGGATACGACACCAATTCCGTGATTGCGATTGATCGCACAGTCCGAGTATGGCGCGATTGGCGACAACTGCGGTTCCATGTGTCGCCCGCCACGCGGCGTAGGAATCGGCTGCAAGTACCTTGGAGATGACGCCGATGGAGTGATGCGGGAGTCCTCTGGGTGTACATAGCACCTATTGCCTGATTCCGCGCCTGCCCTCTTGCAACCCACTTTCACCTCCATGCCCACAAAAAAAGGCAGAGTCGTTTCGACCCTGCCTTTCGTGTTTGTCTGTGTGTCCGGACTTATTTTCTGATGTGCCGCCTCAAACCCGCGAGACTGAGCAGGCCGGAACCCAGGAGCCACGCGGCCGCCGGGACCGGAACGGACGGGGTGGGAGGAAGGCCTTCCGCTCCAATCGTGAATCCGTGCCAGTTCTCAGAGGTATTCGTGAACGTGAACGACGTGAAGGTGCCTTCGACCTGGAGAAGTCCATGCACTTCCCCGCTGCCGTAGAAACCCGTACCTCCTGCGGGGCAGAAGTCAAACCAAAGTGCTGCACTGCCTGATTCAGGAAACTCCGGAGGTGTCCCTGCACTGCATATCCGCGCTGCAGTGTCGTGACTTCTACTCAAAGGGCAGGGGTTCTCGGACCTCGCCGTAGAACAGGTGCAGCGTCGGGTCGCCCAGGAGCACCATGCCGTAGAACCAAGACCGCTCCCAATCCTCGAACGGCGCGCGGGCGGTGAACCAGTCGAAGAACGACTCGCCCACCGTCTTGCCGTCGCCCAGGGGACGGGTGAAGTCGTCGAAGCTCAACATGCTGCCGGTCTTCGACGACGCGACGACAGAGAGTCCCTGTGTCGTATGGAAGAGGTATGAGGCCGCGAGGAAGTTCTCGTCGGTGAACCGGCCGGCCCCGCACACGAACAGATTGTAGAACAGCGCAGACGGGTCCAATTGCTGAATGTCCTCGGGATAGACCCAGCCGCCATGATTGTAGAACTGCCCGATATCGAACGGCAGACCGTCCCACAGCGCCAGTTCCCATGCGCCCAGGGGCGCCGAGTCTCCCAGGCTGGGCCGAACGCTCGCTTCATTGCCGAGGTAGTCCCTGCTCAGGCGGGAGTTCTTGTCTTCGTTTGCATACGGCCCATTGACCGCCCAGAGGGCAATGTACGTGACCGGGTCCGGCGTCGGCGCATAGGTCAGGCCCGCCACCTCGCCGCCATTGGCCTTACAGAACCGCAGGGAGAACCCGTGGTCGCCCGTCCACTGGGTAACCTTGACGAGCAGACGGTTCTGTCCCTTTTTGAGCGAGACATTCACCTTCGTCCTGTCCGGCGTGTAGCCGCCGTACCGGTTGTCGTCGATGACCACGTTCCCGTTGAGCCAGACTTTGGCGCCGTCGTCATAGCCCATCCACATCTGGCAACTGCACGCCGTCTCCGCGGTCACGCTCGCGAACGCGTAGCAGGCGCCGTAGTCTTTCGAGTCCGTCTGGCTCTCGAAGTCGACGTAGCCCCCGGATGCGGAATAGGCGGTCCAGGTCTTTCCCCCGGTCACCTGGCCCACGGTCGGATTCATGGAGGACTCGCTGACGCCCAGGTAGTTCGTATCGATATACTTCCAGAAATTGGACGACGCATCCTGGTGGAAGCCATTGACCAGCCAGCCGCGAATGAACGGGCCGTCGGCGGGTTTCGTGTCCGGATCGGAGACCCGATATTGCAGATCGGGGAGAGGATCCTCCCCTCGGCGGCTCGTCACCCGGGCGGAGAGCTGGAAATCGCCGCCCTTCTGGCTGACCTTGCACAGCAAGCGGTTCCAACCGCGGTTGAGCTGGACATCGGCATAGTACTCGTCCACTTTCCAGTCGGCCTCCACGTTCTTGGTCAGCACGAGCCCGCCGTTCCACCAGACCTTGATCCCGTCATCGGCGCCCAGCCGCACACGCGCCTGGGTGGCCGACGGGCTGTGGATATACGTATGGGCGTACACCACGGATTCGGTCGGCTTGGTGCCGAAGGAGTGGCCCCCCGAGCTGCCATGATTGCACACCTGGACGTAGTACTGACCGAGGGACAACTGATGGAGGTAGTCCTCGCCCGTGGTGTAGTAGCCGAGATCGTGACGGGTCGTGTTCGCACCGAAGATATAGCGGGTGAACACGTCCATGTCGAACCAGTCCTCATCGATGTACTCGATGGCCCTCCAGGGCTGTGTCAGGGCGCCCAGGCGATGCCGGTGCGCCTTGGCGAAGTACTCGCTCACCATGGTCTCCTCGGAGGCGTAATCGAACAGATGGGCGTCGATGCGCGCCACGCAGACCTCCGGTCCCTCGTCGCCCGTTCCGGCGTTGTGGACGTCGAAGACGCCATCGGCATTGGCGTCGCCCCAGTAGCCATCCACGTCCATGTAGTAGAGATCGCAGGGGTAGGCGCTGGTTTCGGAGGCAGGCACCTGGGCCCACGCGGCGGTGATGTCCCCGACGAAGACGATCATCCGGCTCCCCGCCGCATACCGACTGCGGACCCAGGACCGAATATCCTGGGGCGTTCCGCCCGACACAGTTTCCGTGTAGACCGTATACCCTTCGGCGACCAGGTCTGTCCGATACTGATCGAGGGCCGCAGAGACCTTCCGGTCCTGCGACAACGCCCGATCCGCCAGGATCGACACGGATTGAAAGCCTGCGGCGGCGATTCGGAGGTCCGGCTGCGACGGCTTGGCAAGGCTCGGCGCGTCGAACCGCCCCGGCGTGAGCGGGCGAGACTCCAGATACTCGCGATACGTCCCGGGAGCCCGACCGTCCGGCGAGGTCCACGTCAGCGGGCGAACCTGCCGGCCGTTCTGCCAGCCGGGCAGACCTTGTCCGCCGGGGACCGCGGACGATGACCCTCTCAGCGGGGGAACCATCCGCTCCTCTGCGAGGCTGGTCCCCAGAGCACCCAGGATGACGGCGCCGACCACCGAGAACTGTACCGATCGCAGCATGGACTACCCCTCTCCAGAACAAATAGCTGGCTGGCGTGCTCACATCAAACAACTGCTAATGTGATTATGACATGAAAGGGCCGGGACAAACAGGAAAAAGAGCGGCACAGGGCGAAATGCGCCGCGTCTAGCCGCCGCGGGCGACGGATTCGTCCCATAATACCACCTCATGGAAACCGCTTTCGAGCGGGGCTCGGATCTTCTTTGGCCTTTACTGGCCTGTCACCAAGTGGTATAATGAAGGCCAGTGTGTGATTCACTCATTGGAGCCGGGGGACCTGTGTCACCTTTCCGCGGCGCTAGACGCCGCGATGGCCCGTACTTGAAGGAGAGAACCGATGCGTAGTGACGAGACTGCTTCCTGGCATCTGACGGTGCTGGCTGTGTGTGCAATTGCCGCCTTGGCAGCGACGAACTCTCACGCGAACATCCGCCTGCCGGCGGTCATCGGCGACAACATGGTCCTCCAGGCGGGAGACCGGGCCCACCTGTGGGGCTGGGCAGACCCGAACGAACGGATCCAAGTCGCCATCAGTTGGCGCAGCTTCACGTGGGGCATCCAGGCCGATGACCAGGGCCGATGGGAGTTCCAGGTGATCGCTCCGAACGTGGGCGGCCCCTATCAGATCACGCTCAAGGGCAAGAACACCGTCACGATCAAGAACATCCTGGCCGGACAGGTTTGGGTCGGTTCCGGGCAGTCGAATATGCAGATGTCCGTCCGGAGTTCGGCTAATGCCGAGCAGGAGATCGCGGATGCCAAGTACTCGAAGATCCGCCTGTTCACCGTCGAGCGACGGGTCGCAGAGACCCCCCAGGACGACTGCAAAGGCCAGTGGGTCGAGTGCAGTCCTCAGACCGTGGGCGACTTCTCGGCCGTCGCCTACTTTTTCGGGCGGGAGTTGCACAACCAGATCAAGCAACCCATCGGCCTGATTCACACCTCCTGGGGCGGCACCCCCGCCGAGGCCTGGACCAGCCAGGCAAGATTGGAGGAGAACCCGAATTTCGAGCCCATCCTGACCCGGTACAAGCAGGCGGTGGCCGACTACCCGCAGGCCTCGGCCAAGTACAAGGAGGCCCTCGCCCAGTGGGAGGAGGCCGCCGCGAAGGCCAAAGCCGAGGGCAAGCCGGCTCCCGGCGGCAGGCCCAATCCGCCCATGGGTCCCGGACACTACCAATCCCCGACCGGCCTGTATAACGCCATGATCGCCCCCCTGCTGGGCTATACGATCGCAGGCGCCATCTGGTATCAAGGCGAATCCAACGCCGGAAGGGCCTACCAGTACCGCGACCTGTTCCCGACCATGATCAAGTGCTGGTGGGACGACTGGGGGCAAGGCGATTTCCCCTTCCTGTTCGTGCAGTTGGCCAACTTCATGGAGACCAAGGATCAGCCCGGCGACAGCGCCTGGGCCGAACTGCGAGAAGCCCAGTTGATGACGCTCGACATGCCCAACACCGGCATGGCGGTCGCCATCGACATCGGCGACGCCAAAGACATCCATCCGAAGAACAAGCAGGACGTCGGCAAGCGCCTGGCGCTGTGGGCCTTGGCGAACACCTACGGACACGACGTCGTGTACTCCGGCCCGCTCTATGAGAGAATGGAAAAGAGCGACGGCAAGATCATCCTGCATTTCCGCCACTGCGGCGGCCAGTTGGTTGCCCAGGGAGGCGGAGAACTCAAGGGTTTTGCCATCGCCGGCGAGGACCGCAAGTTCGTCTGGGCGGACGCCAGGATCGAGGGCGATACCGTAGTCGTCAGCAGCAAGGAGATCGCCACTCCCGTCGCGGTACGGTACGCCTGGGCGGACAACCCCGTCTGCAACCTGTTCAACAAGGCCGGACTGCCCGCGTCGCCCTTCCGGACCGACACCTGGCCCGGCATAACGGTCAACAACAAGTAGCTGCGTCCTTCCGGCCCGTGGCAAGACGCTGCGCGGACTCCGTCATTCCCGCGCCAAGCAGGAATCCAGGAACCGTGGGATGAGCCATAGCCCATGAAGTGGATTCCCGCTTCCGCGGGAATGACAACGTCAACGTCGAATGATCCATTTCACAGCAAACCAGAAACTGCCTACAAACGTGAACTGCACCCCGGATCGCACACCCGCGTATTTTTTCTTGGCATCAGCGCCGATAAGTAGTAGACTATTGAGCTTGTTCTTGTTTGTCTAAGTATGCCCGTGCTCCCCAGCGTGAGCCTCCATGCCTGGACGGGTCCAGCGATTGTCGGATGTGACCGCTCGCGGAACATCTGCGGAGTCGCGGGTATGTGCAGAGTGTGTGATTACGGATGCAGTCGACATCACGATGCTGGCGGACTTGAATCCGCTTGAGCCGATCACGGCGGCGCCTTTGTTCACGATCCACTTGGGCTCCTGGGCGGTCGTTGTGAGCAACCACGCGGCCATGGTGTGCGCAGCGGCCGTGATTCTGCTGGTCGGCATTCCGCTGGCTGCCCGTTCGCGGAAGCTCGTGCCGAGGGGTTGGCAGAACCTCGTCGAGTCCGTCTGCGTATTCCTGCGGGAGCAGATGGCCCGGCCGCTGCTCGGGGAGCATACGGACCGATACATCGGCTTCCTCTGGACCGCGTTCTTCTTCATCCTGACGCTGAACCTCGTCGCCATGGTCCCGACGGAGAAGATCATCAGCCTGGTCACAGGCAGGCACAGCCATTTCGGCGGGCCTGCCACCGCCAATATCTGGATCACCGGCGCGCTGGCGGTCGTCTCCTTCTTCATGACGCACGCCTACGGCATTCGCCGGCACGGGCTGGTCGGCTACCTGGTCCACCTGGCCCCCCCGGCGCCGGGCTGGCTGATGCCGCTGATCTATCCGCTGGAACTGCTGGGCGTCTTCGTGCGTCCGTTCAGCCTGGCGATTCGATTGTTTGCCAATATCGTCGCGGGCCACATGGTCCTCGGGACAATCCTCGGCCTGGTGTTCATCTTCAAGAACCTGGGCGTGGCATCGGTCTCCGTGGTCGCGTGCGTCGCCCTGTCGTTTCTGGAGTTGTTGGTGGCCTTCATCCAGGCGTATGTGTTCACGTTCCTGTCCGCGCTGTACATCGCGCTGGCCACCAGTTCGGAGCACTAGCATGGTTTTGGAGAATTCGAAATGGATCCAATGATCTCGTCTGTTCTGGCCGCCGCCAGCGGCGGCAACATGTCGCTGGCGATCTTCGGCGCCGTCATCGCCGCCGGCGTCATCATCGTCGGCGCCGCACTCGGCGTCGGCTTCATCGGCGGCAAGGCCGTCGAGTCCATCGCACGCCAGCCCGAGGCGGGCGGTCGCATCTTCATGACGACCATCATCGCGGCGGCGCTCATCGAGGGCGTCACGTTCTTCGCGTTGCTGATCTGCTTCCTGGCCGTCTTCTGGCTGCATTGAGGATCGGAGCAGGACACCCATGGCCAAGACAGCACTATTCTGTGCGGCGGTCGCGATGCTTCTGCTGTCGTGCGGCGTCGCCTGGGCTCAGGAATCCGCCGAGCCAGAAGCGGGCGGCGCCGGCCTGTTCAGCGGGTCGTTCGGCGACTCCATCTGGACCGTCGTCGCCTTCGCCCTCCTGCTGGTCGTGCTGGGCAAGTTCGCGTGGAGGCCCCTGCTCGACGGGCTCAACGCCCGACAGAGCCACATCGAGCAGCAGTTGAAATCGGCCGAGGACTCCCGAGTCCAGGCCGAGCATCTGCTCGACGACTGCAAGCACCAGGGCCTGACGCTCGTCCAGCAGGCGACGGAGCAGGCGCAGCGATACCAACAGCAGATGGCCGAGCAGGCCCGCGAGGAGAGCCAGACCATTCGACGACGCACCCACGAGGAGATCGCCAGCGCCCGCGCCACCGCCCTGGAAGACCTCTGGAAACAGACGGGCGAGATCGTCCTGCAGGTGGGCAGCGAGGTGCTCGGGCGGACACTGACGGAGCAGGACAACCAGCGCCTCATCGAGGAAGCGGTGGCCCGGGTCCGTCAGAACGGGGGCCGGTCATGAGCAACGGCAGTGCGACCGCCCTCGCAGACGTCTATGCCCACAGTCTGTTGGACCTGGCGGAGCAGGAGCAGGTCGTGGACCTCGTCGAAGCTGATCTGGAGACCCTGTCCTCTCTGTTGAAGCAGGAACCGACGTTCCAGGCATTCCTCGCGTCGCCTTACTTCACGGAGCAGACCAAACGCGATCTGGTTTCCCGCGTCTTTTCGGGCCGCCTGCACCGACTGACGCTCCATTTCCTCGCGGTGGCCCTCGACCACAGCCGGGGGATGATCTTGCCGGAGATGATCGACCGCTACACGCAGTTGTATCGCGCCCGCGCCGGCCGACAGACGGTGACCGCGGTCGTAGCCAGGGCCCTGCCCGATAATCAGCGGGCGAAGCTGACGCAGGACCTGACGGAGGCCCTGCACGGTGAAGTGGATCTCGAAGTCCGCGTGGACCCGTCGCTTCTGGGCGGGATCATCCTGCGGTACGGCGACAAGATGCTGGACAACTCCATCCGCGGCCGGCTCGCACGGGCCGTCAGCCGGATCACCCATCCCGAGAGAAGGCAGCTCTACTCATGAAGATCGATGTCAGCGAAATCACGAACATTCTCAAGCAGGAGATCAGCCAATACGAAGCCCGTCTCGACGTCGCCAAGGTGGGCCGGGTCGTCGAGGTCGGCGACGGCATCGCTCGCGTCTACGGCCTGAACGACGCCCAGGCGGGCGAGATGCTCCTGTTCGAGAACGACGCGATCGGCGAGGTCTTCAATCTGGAGGAGGACTCGCTGGCCGCGGTCATCTACGGCGACTACACGAAGGTCCGCGAGGGCTCGGACGTCCGCTCGACGGGCAACCTGATGGCGGTCCCCGTCGGGGAGGAGCTGCTCGGGCGGATCGTGACGCCGTTGTGCCAGCCGCTCGACGGCGGCCCGGCGATCCGCACCGCGACCGCCCGCCTGATCGAATCCGACGCGCCGGGCATCGCCCATCGCCAGCCGGTCCGCCAGCCGCTCCAGACGGGCCTCAAGAGCATCGACTCGATGGTCCCCATCGGACGAGGCCAGCGGGAACTCATCATCGGCGACCGCAAGACGGGCAAGACCGCCATCGCCCTGGACACGATCATCAACCAGAAGGGCAAGAACGTCATCTGCGTCTACGTCGCGATCGGCCAGAAGGACTCGACCATCGCGGAGGTGATCGACACGCTGCGCCGCTACGGAGCGATGGAGTACACGGTGGTAATCGCCGCCTCCGCGGCCGGCAGCGCCCCGATGCAGTACATCGCACCCTATGCCGGCTGCGCGGTGGCCGAGCACTTCATGTACGACAAGCATCGCGATGCGCTGTGCGTCTACGACGACCTGAGCAAGCACGCGGTCGCCTATCGGCAGTTGAGCCTGCTGCTGCGGAGGCCCGCGGGACGCGAGGCCTATCCCGGCGACATCTTCTACCTGCACAGCCGCCTGCTCGAACGCAGCGTCAAGCTCTCGGACAAGCTCGGCGCCGGCTCGCTGACCGCCCTGCCCATCGTCGAGACGCTCGAAGGCCAGATCTCCGCCTACATCCCGACGAACATCATCTCGATCACCGACGGCCAGATCTACCTGCAGAAGGACCTGTTCCACACGGGCGTTCGTCCGGCCATCGACGTAGGCGTCAGCGTCAGCCGGGTCGGCGGCGACGCCCAGGTCCCGGCGATGAAGAAGGTGGCCGCGAGGCTTCGTCTCGACCTGGCGGCGTATTACGAGCTGCAGGACTTCGCCCGGCTCGGGACCGAGCTGGACCGCGCCTCGCAGCGCCGTCTCGAACGCGGCCATCGCATGGTGGAGCTGCTCAAGCAGCCGCAGTTCGCCCCCTTGTCCGTGGGCGAACAGGTGGTGACGATCCTGGCCGGCTCGGCCGGACTGCTCGACGAGATTGCGGTCGGATCGATCACCGCGTTCGCGACGGACCTGTTGCGGTGGCTCAACGAGCGGCATCCCGACATCGTTCGCGAGATCGACCAGACCGGCAAGCTCTCCGACGAGCTGGCGGAGAAGATCGCCGAGCGGGTCAAGGAATTCAAGAGTACATATAGAGGTAAATAAGCACGAAATTCGAATCTCGAAATCCGAAACAAATCCAAAGCACGAAATCCAAATGACGAAAACGCGATTGCTGGCCGGCAGTCTTGTTTTGGATTTCTGATTTTGGACATTCGGGTTTGTTTCGGGTTTCGAATTTCGAATTTGGTTTTCGATGGCATCGATTCGCCAGATCTTCGTTCGCCGCAAGGCGGTAGACAGCATCGCCCGGATGACCCGGACGCTGGAGATGATCTCGTCGGCGCGGTACAAGTCTTACTCCGGGCGGTGGGCCCTGACCGGGGAGTACCGCGACGCGCTGGCGAGGATCGCGTACCTGCTGGCGACGCCGGAACGTCCGATCGAGCACCCCCTGCTCAAGGAGAATTCGTCGGGTCGCGGCGCCGTCCTGGTGATCGGGTCGCGAAAGGGCCTGTGCGGGTCGTACAACTCCGAGATCTTCCGCCTGCTGCAAGTACACGTCCACCAGGCGAAGACGCGAGGCCGGCAGCTCGACATCTACATGCCGCAGGGCCGCCTGGAAACGACGCTGACCTTCCACGGCCTGACGCCGACGAAGGTCTACACGGACCTCGAAGAGATGCCGACCGACGCGCAGATCCGCGCGATCTGCGACGAGTTCATCGACCAGTACAAGGCCGGGACCCTCGATTCGCTGGGCGTCGTGTACATGCGGTTCTACTCTGCGTCGAGCCAGCACGCCCAGACGCTGACGCTCCTGCCGCCGATGGAGTTCGTGGACGACCTGACGACGCGGGCCCAGGTGATCTGGCCGTGGGACCTGACGTTCGAGGACTTCCACATGTCGCCCTCGGCGGACAGGATCATCGAGAGTCTGACGCAGATGCTGATGCACTACTCGATTCAGAGCTGCTTCCTCGACGCCATCCTGAGCGAGCACCTGGCGAGGATGGTGGCCATGCGCAGCGCGACGGAGAACGCCGAGGACATGATCCGACAGCTCACCACGGAGTACAACCGCGCTCGCCAGACGCAGATCACATCGGAACTGCTGGATATCGTCAGTGGAATGGGGACATCAGAGTGAATACGGGAAGACTCACGCAAGTCATCGGCAGCGTATTCGACGCGAGGTTCTCGCCGGAACACGTGCCGGCCTTGTATAACGCGATGGAGATTCGCTACGACTTCAACGGCCGGCCCAAGACCCTGCAAGGCGAGGTGCAGCAGCATCTCGGCGGCGGGCGGGTCCGCGCCGTGGCGCTGGGCAGCACGCTGGGTCTGCGCCGCGGCGCGGAGGTCGTCGATACCGGCGGGCCGCTCCAGGTGGCCGTCGGACGGGAAACCCTCGGGCGGGTCCTGAACCTCTTCGGCGACCCCGTCGACGACCGAGGCCCGATCGACGCCAAGGCGAAGCGGTCGATCCACAATGAGCCGCCGCGTCTGGTCGATCTGACCGCCCAGAGCGAGATGTTCGAGACGGGCATCAAGGTCGTGGACCTGCTGTGTCCCTTCGTTCGAGGGGGCAAGACCGGCCTGTTCGGCGGCGCCGGCGTCGGCAAGACGGTCGTCATTCAGGAGCTGATCGCACGAATCGCCACCCGTCACGGCGGGTACTCCGTCTTCGCGGGCGTGGGCGAGCGGACCCGCGAGGGCAACGACCTGTGGCTCGAAATGCAGAAGACCAAGATCCCCGGCACCAACGACACCGTGCTGGACCACACCACGCTGGTGTTCGGACAGATGAACGAGCCGCCGGGATCGCGATTGCGGGTCGCCCTGTCCGCGATGACCATCGCCGAGCAGTTCCGCGACAGCGGCATCGGCGACATCCTGCTGTTCATCGACAATATCTTCCGTTTCGCCCAGGCGGGTTCGGAGGTCTCCGCGCTGCTGGGTCGCATCCCGTCCGCGGTCGGCTACCAGCCCACGCTGGCGACGGAGATGGGCCAGCTCCAGGAGCGGATCGCCTCCACCAAGACCGGCTCAATCACCTCGGTCCAGGCGGTCTACGTCCCCGCGGACGACCTGACAGACCCGGCGCCCGCGACGACCTTCGCGCACCTGGACTCGTTCGTCGTGCTCAAGCGGACCATCGCCCAGAAAGGGATCTACCCCGCGGTCGATCCGCTGGAGAGCACGTCGCGCATCCTCGACCCGAACATCGTCGGGCGGACGCACTACGACACCGCCCAGACCGTGCTGGAGTACCTCCAGCGATACACCGAGCTGCAGGACATCATCGCGATCCTGGGGATCGACGAGTTGAGCAAGGCGGACCAGACCACGGTGGCGCGGGCCCGACGGATCGAGCGGTTCTTCTCGCAGCCTTTCCTCGTGACCCACCAGTTCACCGGCCTGGAGGGCAAGTACGTCGGACTGGCGGACACGATCGAAAGCGTCCGACAGATCTGCGAAGGGAAATGGGACCAGTTGCCCGAGGAGGCGTTCCTGTACGTCGGCTCGGTCGAAGAGGCCGCCCAGAAGGCCAAGACGCTCGCACAGAAGTAGTCGCCGGACAGATCGTGACATGGCAAGCACCGACCAGAAGACATTCCGCTGTGAGCTGATCGGCCCGACAGGCAAACTGCTGGACTGCCGGACCTCGTCGGTCGTCTTCCCGGCCCACGACGGCCAGGTGGGCGTCCTGTACGACCACATGCCGATGCTCAGCCAGCTCGGACTGGGCGTCGTCCGGGTCGAGCCGTCGCCCGAGGGCGGGCCGGCCGGCTCCGAGCCCGCCGGAGCAAGGCTCTTCTTCGTCGATGGCGGATTCGCCCTGGTCGCGGAGAACTCCGTGACGGTCATCGCGTACGACGCGATGGCTCTGCAGGATGCCACCTGCGAAACGATCCGGTCCATGATCGAGCGGACCGAAAAGAGTCTCGGGGACCCCGTCCTGTCCCCGGCTCAGCAGGCCCACGAAAACGAACGGCTCGGAGCCTTGCGCCGAATCCTGGAATCCATCAGGACGTGAACCCCATGCCCCCAATCGCAGCGGAGGCTGTGACATCGTCCAGCCCCCATTTGAACGTGCTGTTGCTCCTTGGCGTCGCCGTCTTCGGCGGAACCGTCGGCGCCCGCGTCTTTCGTCGGCTGCACATTCCGCAGATCATCGGATCGATCCTCATCGGTCTGCTCATCGGCCAGAGCGGATTGCACCTGGTCTCCGAAGACATCGTCGGGCACGTCGAGCCGCTGAACTACTTCGCGCTGGGGATCATCGGCTTCCTCATCGGCGGGGAGCTGAAGCTCGACATCCTGCGAAAATACGGCAAACAGTTTGCCGCCATCCTGCTGGCCGAAGGCGTCGCGGCGTTCCTCCTCGTCGCGGGCACGACCATCCTGCTGACGTACGCCTTCACCCAGGACCTGAAGATGTCCGTGGCGCTGGGCGTGGTCCTCGGGGCGATCTCCTCGGCCACGGACCCGGCCTCGACGATCCAGGTCCTCTGGGAATACAAGACGCGAGGGACGTTGACGACCGCGGTGATCGCGATCGTCGCTCTCGACGACGCAATGGCGCTGACCCTGTACGCGGTGGGCACCAGCGTCGCGGGCATCCTCACCGGCAACGTCGGCGGAGGAATCGTTTCCGGCCTGGCGACCACCGCATACGAGCTGGCGGTCGCGATGGTCGTCGGCTGTGTCGGCGGACTGGCCCTGCGAGCGATCCTGATCCGCATCCAGGACGAGGACGCGGAACTGACCTTCGCAGTCGGAGCGGTGCTTCTGGCCATCGGCCTGTCCATCGCGATGGAGCTCGATGTGATCCTGTCGTCCATGGCCCTCGGACTGACGCTGGCGAACAGCGCCCCCTACCGAAGCCCGAAGACGTTCGAAATCGTCAAGCGATTCGCACCGCCGATCTACGTGCTGTTCTTCGTCCTCGTCGGCGCCCGGCTCAGAATCGAGAGCATGTCGCGGTTGGCCCTGTTGCTGGTCGTCGCCTATGTCCTCGGACGCAGCTTCGGCAAGATCGGCGGCGCGTACCTCGGCGCCCGATGGTCCGCCGCCCCAGACGCTGTGAGAAAGTACCTGGGCCTGTGCCTGTTCGCCCAGGGCGGCGTCGCCATCGGCCTGAGCATCCTCGCCAGTCACCGTTTCACTCCCGAGATCAGCTCGGTCGTCATTCTCGTCGTCGCGACGACCACATTCATCGTCCAACTGCTGGGCCCGCTGTTCGTCAAGCTGGGCGTTCAGCGGGCCGGAGAGGTCGGCCTGAACGTCCGAGAACAGGACCTGATCGAGGCCTACCGTGTCGTCGACGTCATGGACAAGGCGCCGCCGATCATCCCGGCCGGAACCCTCCTGACGGAGGTGATTCGCATTGTCAGCGAGACGGAGTCGTCCTACTACCCCGTGGTGGATCGCGAGAACCGCCTGTCCGGGGCCATCACGCTTCACGGCATCCGCAACACGTTCGCGACTCAGGAATTGAACGACTGGCTGGTGGCCCTGGACATCCAGGAGCCGGTGGTCGCGAGAATCCGGCCGGACATGCCGCTGTCGGAGGCGTTCCACCTGGCTCGGCGATACAACCTCGACTGCCTTCCCGTGGTCGTTTCCGACCGGTCAGAGACGTTGGCAGGCGTCCTGGACTGCCCCGCCGTCCGCCGTTCGCTCGCCGCGGAGGTGTTGTCACGCCAGCAGAAAGCCGATAACATCCATGACGTGCAGTGCTCTGCGGAGTCTTGACGCATGGTGTTTCCAAAGGCAAGAAGGCTGACGAGCAATCAGCAGTTCAAGGACGTGCTGGACCGGGGGCGCCGGGCGGGGAACAGCCTGCTCACGCTGTACGCCGCCGCCAACCGGTGCAGGCACCCGCGCGTCGGCATCTCGGTGGGCAAATCCTCCGGCAATGCGGTCGTGCGGAACCGGCTCAAGCGAGTCCTTCGCGAAGCCTTCCGACAGAGCCAGGAGGACATCCCGCAGGGATTCGACTACGTGCTGATGATCTCGCCGGCCTTGTCGCGGAAGCTCAAGGGCAAGCGAGGACGTTCCCCCTCGACGGGAGCCCGCGAGTCGCTGCGGACTCTGACGTTCCGACGGATGCAGGAGTCCTTCCTGTCGCTGGTCGGACCGGCCACACGGGAACGCTCGCAGAACAAGGATCGAACCGATACCCGAGACCTTAGCAGCCATGAGTGAAGAGAGCAAACTGGTTTCCATCGGGCAGGCAGCGGAAAAAGCTGGCGTTTCGCGTCAGTCTCTGCAATATTACCTCATGGTCGGGCTGCTGGAACCTACCGAGGTCACGCCGACCGGGCGGCGACTGTTCGGTCCCAAGGCCATCGAACAGATCCGTCTGATCCGAAAGCTGAACGACAGCGGCTACCCGCTGCGGGCCATCCGGGACCTGTTCATGGAAGACCGGGGATGATTTGCGATTCGCGACGGCCAATCGCAGACGGCAATTGAAAGGAGTCTTGTGTGAGTGACTATGAGGCCACCCAGCGACGGCGGGACGTGATCGTGGGCATCTTCGTAATCGCCGGACTGGCTGCACTGGGCTGGATGATCTTCCGATTCAACGACCTTCCCGCCGCCATCACACGAATGAGGTCCTTCCAGATCTACGTGCAGTTCCCGACGGCCCCCGGCGTGGAGAAGGACACCCCGGTCCGTTTCTGCGGCTACCAGATCGGACGGGTCACCCACGTCATGGCCCCCGAGGTTCGCGAAGACCGCAGAACCGGCGCTCGATACCACCAGACGCTGTGCGTCGTGAGCATCAACAACAAGTACGTGGACATCCCCTGCAACGTGGACGTCAAGCTGATGACCCGCGGCCTGGGGAGCAGCTATCTCGAACTGAAGCTGGACCCCAGCAAGCTGCCCGCCCCTCCGATGGACCCGAACGACCCGGACTCCTGTTTCCTCCGCAACGGCATGGAACTGCAGGGCTCCACCGGCATGACCAGCGAGTTCTTCCCCGAAGAGAGCCAGAAGATGCTCGACAACCTCGTCCAGGATATCCGCGCCTTCCTGCACAATCTCAACACGGTCGTCGGCGATCCGAACAACCAGAACAACTTCAAGGCGACGATGGCCAACCTGACGGAGGCCTCGCACAATGTCACCACAGCGTTGGAGGAGGCGGTCGCAACCATGCAGGACACCCGGAAGGCCATCGAGGACTTCCGCTCGCTCGCCAGCACCGGGACCGCCACCCTCACGAGCGTCGATGCCAAGGCGGAGAGACTGGTCGCTTCGATGGTCACCACGAGCGACGAGCTGACCAAGGCAGTCACGCAGATCCGCCTGGCCCTGGAGAAGGTCAACACCGGAGACGGCACCGCCGGACGGCTCATCAACGACGGCCGGCTCTACGAGAGCCTTCTCGAAAGCACCACGCAGTTGAACGTGCTCCTGAAGAACTTCAAGGACCTCATCGACAAGATCAGCGAGAAGGGCCTGCGGTCGGTCTACTGACCTCTTGCACCACAGCAACTGTCTGACTCATTGCCGGAGCCGTCGCGGGGAAGCGAATCGTCTCCGCACCGACGGCGGCATGCACGTAGTACTCGAAGTCATTGCCGGCGATCCGGTCGGCGGGAATCCTCCCGGCGTAGACGCCCCTGGCGACATGTTCCAGCGCGATCCGCGAGAACTCGCCCTTGCCGAGCGGACGCCAGCAGAGCACCGGCGAGGACGCTCGTCCCACGAGGATTATCTTCAGTCGCAGGTCCTCCCCTGCGACGAGGCTCGTCCGCACGGTCGGCACGATCAGACGCGCCGGGCCGTCATAGGAATCCGATGGCTCCGCGTCCGCAGGCAGCGGTTCGCCCAGGATGTCGGCCAGCTCCTTGCCGGGCTGCGCCAACAGGCTGGGCAACAGATGCTGCTGCCAGTTGGCGACGGTCCCCATGCCGCCGGCCGTCGTGATGGTCTCCAGAAGGAGCCTGTGTACCTGCCCCACCTGGCGCACGAGTTCCTTGCGGATGGGCAGCACGTTCTCACGGGCCAGTTGTCTCTGTGCGTCCTTGCCCTGCTGCTTTTTCGCTTCCTCCATCGCGGCGTTGAACCGGGCCCAAGTACAGTTGACCTGCCCCATTGCCTTGAGGTATCGCATCGTATTGAGCCAGTAATCAAAGCGTTCCAGATTGCCGGCGCCTGCCACCTTGGGGCGTAGGGCCGCCAGTTCGTCCACGAATCCGTATTCCTTCTCGACCTCGCTCCACGGCCTGCTGTCGGGCGCGATGCCGCCGGGACCGTTCACCCAGGTCGCAGGTCTCGGCAGGTACGATCCCCGTCGGTTGCCAATTCCCAGGTCGGGTCCGCCGTCGAGCGTAGTGAAGATCCTCGCGGCGGGCTCGGCCACCGCCTCGCCGAACTCGGCCTTCGCCCAATCGAGGTAGAAGTCCCCCGCCGGCAGGTCCCGCGGGCGAGAGTCTGCGTCCGACTGGGCCAGGTCTGCCTCGTAGCCCTCGATGGCGGGACCGCCACAGTTGATCCGACGAGTTATGCCTGCGCCCTCGACCACGAACGCCGCGATGCAGGGATGCTCGACAATGCCGTCGAACTGGATCTCGAGCAGGCCGTCAGTGACCGAGACGCCGGGGAAGGTGTAATCCAGCGCCCGGTTCTTGCCGACCGTTGCGAAGACGTCCAGCTCGTCAATGACCTTCCTGCCCTGCAAGGTCACGCCGAAGACGCGTTTGCCTGCCTCGCCGTAGTGAGGTTCGCACAGTTGCAGCCGCACGGCATATGTGCCGTTGGGCACCTTGAGCCGATAGGCCTTCAAGCCGTAGGTGACCGTCTGGTACAGGACATCGTGCTCGGTGTCCGCCATCGGGTTGTCGGGGAAGGCCGCGACGTTGCCCCCCTCGCGTCCCTCCGTATGCTTCGGGTCGGGGATCGGCATCTCCTTGCCAAAGTACGGATTCCAGGGCTTCTGGTCCCAGGCGGCCTTCGCGAGGGCCGAGACGTTCGGGCCCAGGACCCGCGTCCGCCAGTGGATGCCGAGCAGGCCGGAACAACCATAGGCGAGGGCATCGGCCGCATCGCGCCGCATCCGGCCCACCCAAAGCTGCGGGATGGTCAGACCCGGATCGTCCTCCAGCCAGGGGATCGCCCACTGGGGCCGACCCTCGACGCGCGCGAACCCCGCTTCGACCGGCGCGAAGCCGACGTTGCGATTGATGCAGCTCATCGGCATCTCTTTCGGGAGCAGGTTGTCGAACATCGCGCGGTCCTTTGGCGGACCCAGCACCCAGCCGCACGTTGCCAGGATGAAAGGCGACTGGACGTTCTTCGCAGCTTCGATGGCCGCCTGGAGGTCCGCGACCGTCGCTGCGACCTCCTCGTCCTTGGGATGGCCCCACGTCCAGCCCTCGGGCGTCCAGAACCAGTAGTAGTCGAGCGGGTAGGCCTTCGCAATGCGATGGAACATCCCCTCATAAAGCTCGCGAACCACGGCCGGCTCGTTCGGGTCTTTGCCAAGGCTCTTGATATGCTCCTTGACCAGTTTGGGAACAATCAACGGCGTTTCCGTGCCGACGCACGTCTGCACGCCGAGCAGATGCGCGAATTCAAACGCCTCGCGGAGCATTCTGCCTGTCTTGTTGAAGACCGCATTCCGTTCTTCCGGCGTGTCGGACCACGGCGTCGCGCCCTCCGTCACCTCCGGGCCGTAGTCGTCCCGCTCGAAGAGCTGGGACGTTCCGAACGAGAAGTCGCTCGTCTTCCTGGCGACGTTTCCCCAGGCGGCCCGCAGTGTGTTCTCATAGCTCGATTGCGAGCTGAACCGCACGGTGCCGTCGGGATTCACGTCGTCCTTCAGTCCGATCCAGACGGTGGGCTCCGGCCCGACCCCGCCTTCCGGATAGGTGTGCAGGCCGAAGAAGTTCATCCGAAGCTTGGGAAGCTGGCCGATGATCGCTTTGTAGTCGTCGGTGTTCCACCAGTCCGGGCCTTCTGGGAAATCGTGGAACGGCTGGATGCCCCGTGTCTTGAACAGTGCCTCGCCCCGCTCATCCAGATCGGGCAGCGACAGCTCGATCTTCTCATCGGGCACAACGTCCCCATGCAGGTAAAACCGAATCCCCAGATGCTCGGCGAATCGGTAGGCTCCATAGAGCGTGCTGATTGGATCGCCGCCGGCAACGAACAGAATCCTGCGCCCTCCTGGCCCACCGCTGGAATGGGTCTTCAGCAGATGCTGCCCGGGCTTGAGCGGTGGTATGAGTCGCCTGACCTGGACGCCGCTTCCATCCGCCCTTTCGACCTCTCGATTCGTCGCAACGAGGATCAGATCACTATCGACAGGCCATTTGCTCCGGTCTGAGACGATGGGCACAAGGATGCCCGTCCGCAGGTAAAGGTAGCGACGGATCTCCTTCGCAGCCAGATGCTCGGGCAGCCCCGCGTCCGCAGATTCGACGATTGTCACCGCCGCCGGGCACGGGGCAACAGGGAACGAGGTGAGGAGCAGAATGATGAAAAGTCCCAGGCCGGAGTATCTCGACTTCATGACAGACTCCTCTATGGATTTACAGTTTTCTGCCGACGGCGTACAATCACGATGCCCAAATAGTAAATCGGAAATGGCCAATAGTAAATGAGAAGAACGATATTTGACTGCTACACCGACGAGCCGGCCGGGCTGGGGGTTCCGCCGTTCGTTGGGGTGTGGCCTCGCTACACTGCTGGTTCGTATGAACAAGAGCCGACGTACTTGACCATCGACGACCTCCGCCTGGTCCGCTACGTGGAGTGCGTCCCCGAGGTGGTGATCGATCCGCCCAGGGGACGGACCCACCTCGAGGTGCTCAATCACACGCGAAGCTACGAGGAGATCCGAGAAGTCCTGGAGAACACGGACGAGCTGGTCGTCATCGTGGGCGTGCAGACGCCAGGCAAGTACCTCAGCGCCAGGCCCGGGACGCTGCACGAGGTCGAGAAGCTGCTGCGGTCGTTCGAAGACTCTGTAGTAGGCCAGTCGCCCTCGGGTGGGGAGTCTTGGGATTCACCCCCGGGGGCAGGGGTGCCACATGGCGATGTAGCCCAACCGCCCCCGGCTGGGGCTCCTCTGGCCAAACCAGGCGTCTTGGGATTCACCCCCGGGGGCGGGGGTGCCACATTCCGCAGAGTCCTGACCGGGCCGGTCCTGACCGGGGGCACCCAGGCTCGCGGCGGGGCCCGACCCCAGGTGGCCGACGCAGAGTATTTCGACGAGCTTCGCCCGCTCACGTTCGACACCTACGATCAGTTGCAGCCCCTGGCGCTCCGCGGCGCCGCGTTCATCCGACAGATGCCGCACATGGCGAACCGGATCGTCGAGATCGAGACCGGGAGAGGCTGTCCCCGCGAGCGGGGTTGCTCGTTCTGCACCGAGCCGATCAAGAACAAGGTCCTGTGGCGCAGGCCGGAACTGGTCGTCGAGGAAGTGAAAGTCCTGACGGACCTGGGCGCCAAGGCATTCCGCCTGGGCAAGCAGTCGTGCATCTACAGCTACGAAGGGGGCGATCCGCACAAGCTCGAAGCGATGCTCTCCGGCCTGGCGGCGATGCGCCCGACCGTCCTGCACATCGACAACGCCAATCCGCAGATGATCGACGAGCAGCGGACGGAGCTGTTCGTGAAGTACCTCACGCCGGGCAGCACCGCCGCGATGGGAATCGAGTCGTTCGATCCGGAGGTCACGAAGGCGAACAACCTCAACTGCCCCTACGACCTGGCCTTCGAGGCGATTCGGACCGTCAATCGGATCGGGGGCTTCCGAGGCGAGAACGGATGTCATGCTCTGCTGCCGGGAGTAAACATCCTGCTGGGTCTGGCTGCGGAGACGCCCGAGACGCTGGACAGGAACTTCGCGGCGTTGAAGCGGATCTTCGACGAGGGCCTGCTAATCCGGCGGATCAACATCCGGCGGGTCGTGCCCTTCCCAGGCACCCCGCTCTATCAGCAGGTCGGACGCAGGTTCCTCCGCAAGAACATGCGATATTACGTGGACTGGATCGAGAAGGTCCGACAGGAAATCGACATCCCGATGCTCCAGCGGCTCTTCCCCGTCGGGACCGTGCTCAAGGACCTGTGCAGCGAGGTCCACAACGGACACATGACCTTCCTGCGTCAGATCGGCAGCTATCCGATCGTCGTCGGGGTCCACGAGCGACTGCCCCTGAACGAGTTCTGCAACATCCGCGTCACCGGCTACATGCGCCGCAGTCTCGTCGGCGAGCGAGTGACGTGAGACCGACTACTTGAACGTCCAGATGAGGCTGGCCGTCACGCCGTCAAACTGGAACGGATCGTCGGCGTCCTTGATCTCCCACCAGGTGCATCGATAGAGGACCCGCAAGGCGAGATGGTCGGTCATGTCCCATCGGATGCCGGCGCCCACGTTGCCCGCGAAATGGACTTCGTGAAGCCGGTCGTCGCCGTTGAGTCCGAGAATGCCGACGCCGCCGCCGACAACGGGAGTCAGGCGCCCCTTCAGGATATTGTAGTCGAGGTTGACGTTCCAGAGGTAGATCTGCTGGTTTTCGTCCCGGTCGGCCAACTCCGGCATATCAACCCAGTAGTCTTTGATGTCCGCCCAGCCCAGCATGATCTCCGTGTTCACATTCAGGTGCGCGTTGATGTTCACGCCCATGCCGACGCCGTAGACCGGTGTCGTATCGAAATTCGCTCGGGCCATCCCGTGAAGGCCCGAGACTTCGTCGCTGCCCAGGACCTGAACGACGCCGTACACCTCGCTTCGATAGGCCCGGCTCCACGGCTTGTCCTCGGACGCCGCAGAGGTCGTGCAAATCATCAGCACTGCGACGAACCACCCGAATCTCCTATGCAACGATTCCCTCATGGTCTCATCCTTTCATGCGCGTACCCATGAAATCTCACTACGCTGATTCGAGCCACTCTGTGGCGTCGATGCTCGCCCGATTCGAGACAAGACCTTCCGCCGGCAGAGACGCTTTCGGATGTCTCATCGGCAGAATCGTTACGGGACTTGAGATGGGACAGCGCTGTCCTGACCTGGCGTGTCGTGCTCCCGAGGCGGAGCCCCTGTTCTGGTTGCCGTCATTCCTGCCCGTGCCGTGTGGCACCCCCGCCCCCGGGGGTGATTCTTAAGATTCCCCAGCGGTGGACGATTCCCGAGATTCCCCCGCTCGAGATTCCCCAGCCGAGGGCGGCTGGGCTACAGGCCGCGAAGCTCTTTTAACAGGCGGATCGCGGCGTCGGCCATCCGCTCGCCGCCACCGGGGGCAATGCGGGAGTTCACCGTTTCGTAGCTGCCCTCCGCGAAGGCTTTGCGAGTCGGGATATAGGCGACGCTGTCCTGGCACAACTCGATCACCAGCGTGGTCGGGAAGGGACTGGCCTTCCTGATCGCCAGGCCGAGGTCCGCGAAGACCTCGCCGGGCAGGCCAACCACCGCGACCTCGTCGCCCAGGCGGAAGACCTGCACCTCAATAGGGATCGTCGAGCCGCGGGACTGGATATCCACGATCTTGTACGCACGGACCTGGTCGAGAAACGAGAGTTGGGATGTCCCGATCTTGTCCATGTCCTTCCTCGCCTGCTCGATCTCGGCGGGCGCGAACTGCTGCGCCGGGACTTCGACCACCGCCCGACGGACCGCGAGTGACGGTTTCGCGACGGCCTTCGACTGGGGCAGCGCCGCCGCGACGGTTTGCCCGAGCGTCGTGCCAATGGTATCCGTCTTGAGACGGTCCTTCGTCGTGACATCGATGTGATTGATGTCGCCGCAAGTGCCGTTGCCGAAGAGCAGGACGAAGTCCTCGCCCAGCGTCTGACGCAGGGTTTGCTCGACGTAGTACGGATAGTCCGCGGCGTAGAGCGTGCCGCCCAGGGTGTCCAGGTGCAAGGCGAAATTCACCAGGCCTGCGAGGGCCGTTGGGCCGTCGCGGAACAGGACGACGCCGACCCCCGGATCGATCGGGCCGGCGGCGCGGACGATGTCGGGATTCAGGACGCCGGGATTGAAGCGGACGGTCCCATCCTTCATGTGGAATCGGCGATTAAAGGACAGGCCCTGCTGCTGCGCCGTCGCGACCTCGGCCTGCACCGGGCGAACCTTGGCGTCAGCCTCCTTGACCGCGTCGACGATCCGCGAGACCAGTTGCGACGGATAGTCCACCTCTTCACATGGGTCCTTTCCGTGCTGGGCGACCGCCTTCGCATGGAGATGGTCCCTCAGAGCGTCGCAATACAACGGCCCGGTGTGGCTGTGCGTCGCGGCCAGCAGAATGTTGCCCGCCGGGATACCGACCTCGCGCTCGATCTGCTCGCGGGCCTGCTTCGAGACCTCGACGGACAGCCCGATCAAATCGCAGAACACCATCGCGGCCCGCGTGTCGCCCTGGCGAAGGACGAGGGCCTTGGCGTGAAGCGGGTTCAGGACGCCCGTGCTCAGACGCTCGTTGAAGTAGCCGCACATGCGGTACCCCACCGGCGGCGTGATGTCCGTGACTGCGACACCCGCCTGCAACGGCCCTGCCGCCGGGACGCTGTCCGCCGCATCTCTCGACTTCTGGCCGGTCAAGCTCTCCAGGAAACGACGTGCCTTCCTGGCTTCTTCCAGCGTGTGGGGCAGATCGCCCGGCGCAAGGCACTCGACGACGAGCGGCCCGCCCGTGAAACCGCCCGCCTTCAGCTTCGCAAGGACCGTCGGGAAATCGACCATGCCCGTCCCGGGCGTCACGGACACGTCCTTCGGGTGCTTGTAGTCCTTGACGCTCATGCCGATGACGAGCCCCTCCACGCTCGGCGCATCGTCGACCGGGTTGAGCTTGGCGTCGGAGTAATAGAAGATATTGCCTGGGTCGTACCAGATGCGGAAGTTCTCGTGTCCGACGAACTCGACGGTCTTTCGGCATTGCGGCCCGGTGGCATTAAGCCCGCCGTGCGGCTTGACGCTGATCCCCATGCCCTTCTCGCCCGCGTAGTCGCAGCACTCGGCAATCGCCTTGTAGTACGGCTCGTACAGCTTCGGATCGCCGATCCCGCCCATCAGCAAGTTCGTCGCGCCGCAGGCGGCACAGTTGTCGATGAGCTTGCGAAGACCTGCGATGCCCACTTCGAGCGACTGGGCCACCGGGATGTCCCCGCCGTAAACGGAGGCGACCTTGAGCCCGCGATTGCGGACCTCCTCGCCGACACGGGCGGCCTCCTCGGGCGTCGTCGCAACCGAGATCACGAGATGACTCTCCGATTGGGTCGTCATCAGGCCGCAGTACTCGTAACCCGCCTCGGCAATCGCGTCGAGCGCGACGCGGTACTCGTACTGATCCCAGGGTCTCGTATAGCAGCCGATCTGGTACGTGGAGCGTTGTGCGGCCTGCGTCGTGCGAACGTCGCCGCTCGCAGCCCAGGTCGCAAAGAATCCCGCCGCCCCTGTCTTCACCGACCGATCCAAGAACTCACGCCGCGTGACACGTCGTTGCATTGCCATTCTCATCTCCCACAGGAACGCACAGTCCAGTGTTGCCCATTTGCGGTTCCCAGAATTAGCATCAGCACAAATCGTAAATCGTAAATCGCAAGTAGTAAATGCGATTACCCTTCTCGGATCTCGCGTCTTTCGACGTCGTAGACCGTCCGCTTTCCGCTATCCAACGACTGCACCGCCATCAGGCAGGCGACCGCGTGCTGATAGCCCGCGTCAATCGACGCATTGGGCGTTTTGCGCGATCGCAGGCACTGGAGCCAGTCGAGGAAGTGGTCCGGCATGGGCACGTCCTGGACGGGGACCTTGCCGCGGATCTTGCCCGACCGCTTCGCGCCGCCCTCGGCGCTCAGGACGGGCGACGTCCACGAGACCATGTCGAGGGTGCCCTCGTCGCCAAAGATCTTGAAGCTGTTGCCGCTGCCGTTGCCGCAGTTGGTCGAGTAGCTCACCATGAACCCCTCGGGGTAGATCCACAAAGCCTGCGAGTGGTCGGGACAGGTGAAATGGTGCTCGTCCTTGTAGGTGAACGTCCCACCCAGGCAGACGCAACTGCTGGGGAACTTCGCGCCGGTGATGTAGTGTACGAGGTCGATGAAGTGGCTGCCGTAGCCGCAGACGGGCCCGTCGGAGAACTCGCGATAGCCGTACCAGCCGGAGTAGAACACCGGGTCGAACGGCCGCGTGGTGCGATCCCCTACGAACTCCTTCCAGTCCACGTCCTCCGGCTTGACGTCCTTGATGTACGAGTACCAATACGGTCTCTCGTCGTTGCGGCACTGCTCGATCCGCCCGACCGTGCCCAGGATGCCGGTCTTGTACAGCTCGCGACAGCCGGTGAAGCTCGGCAGGCTGCGGAGCTGCGTGCCGATCTGGACAACCGTGTTGGCCTTCTTGACCGCGTCGCAGGCCGCCTTCAGTCCCTCCATGTCCATCGCCAGCGGCTTCTCGCAATAGGCGTCCTTGCCCGCTTCCGCGGCCGCCTTCAGATGCGCGGTGTGCATGTGATCGGGCGATGCGATCATCACCGCGTCCACGTCGGTCAGGGCCACCACGTCACGATAGGAGACGAATTGCCTGGCCGGCCGGCCGTACCACTCGTTGGCCTTGGCGGAGGCCATCTCCCGACGCACTCGCCAGGGATCGCAGACCGCCGTGACCTCGACGTTCTGTTCCTTGTCGAACGGGTGAATGCCGGTCATATGGGCGCCGATTCCCCGACCGCCGCACCCGATCTGCGCGATGGAAATCCGGTCGTTGGCCCCGGGAATCTTCGCATAGCTGGCCGCGGAAAACGCCAACGCGGCACTCGTCCCTGCAGTGGTCTTCAGAAATGCTCGACGGGATACGGAACGCTTCATTGCGGGTCCTCCTTCAGGATTGATTCGACTGATATGCATGTTGCCATGGGCATTGCTCCAACATCTGAATCACCAAGGACGAGCGATTATAGCACACAGGCGGGCCGGTCCACAATCGCGTGCTCCCCATCGGAGGATGGATGGTGACGATGCCTCGGTTCGTGACAACGTGTGTCATGAGTGGCACAGGCATCCTGCCCGTGAGTATCACGGGCGTCTCGCCCATGGGACAAGACAGTCTTGGCAGGGCCAGGATGGCCCTGCGACTCATGGGCAAGATGCCCATGCTACGACGACTTGCCTTCTCATACACGTTCTGAGACGCGAATACCGCAACGTCTCAGGAGTCAAAGGCCGCGAGGGCTATTCTCGGCGTTCCGCAAATCGACGCGAGATCGGACTGGATCGAAGGTCGCGTTTACCGCATTTCTGGATACCAGCGGGGAGATTGATGCATGTCGTCCTACGGAGTACACTGTTCCTGCCGGCTCGGAGGATAGGGCAACGCTGGCGAGCGACCTGAGCGCCGCAGCCGGTGATATACGGCGGGGAGCGCCCGACAACATGTCGGGCCTCTCTTCTCTCTCCCCGCTGGTATCCGCGAAGCGGTAAACGCAACCATGAACCATGACGGCAACCGGCGAGCGAAATACCCCTACGGTATGCCACGCCGTGGCAGGCATCCGTGCCATCTTGGCCTCGTCCCTGCTCGATGGTGCTAATGCGTTGACCTGGAGGGGCCGAATAGACTACAATGGGATGGAAATCAAGGTCGTTTTCGACGTCGGACATGCCCGCAGGAGGGACCGCGAGCGGTCAGCGAGGGTTCTTGTGAGGAAGGATGAAGAATGGTCGAGTCTGTCAGACTGGCGCGGGTCGCCTCGTTGGCCGTCCTGGTTGCGTTCCTTTGCGCCCCCCCTGCCTGCGCCGCTGTCCCGCTGGTCCTCAACGAGCTGATGGCCTCGAACGCAAGCACGACGGCGGACCCGCAGGGCGAATACGACGACTGGATCGAGATCCGCAACACCTCGCTCGCGCCGGTCAACGCCGCGGGTCTGTACCTGACGGACAACCCCGATGACCCCATCCGCTGGCAGATCCCGCTTGGCAAAGCGACCCTCACGACGATCACCCCCGGCGGGTTCCTGCTCATCTGGGCGGATGGCGAGACGACCGACCCCGGCCTGCACGCCAGCTTCAAACTGGGCGCCGACGGCGGCGGCCTCTACCTCTTCGACGCCGACGGCGTGACACTCCTCGACTGTGTCGTATATGGCGAACAGCTTCCCGACGTCGCCTACGGCCGCTATCCCGACGCGACCGGCGACTGGGGCTTCCTGACCGCGGCCACGCCGGGAGTTCCGAACGCCCGGGCGGCGATGGGCGTCACGTCCGACGTGCGATTCAGCCGCGAGCGAGGCTTCTACGAGACGTCGTTCGACGTTGCCCTGTCGTGCGACACGCCGGGAGTCACAATCTACTACACCACCGACGGCAGCGACCCCGGCCAACCCAGCGACCGGATAGGAGCGGTGAACGGGACCGTTTACACCCAGCCCATTTGTATCGCCAAGACAACGTGCCTGCGGGCGGTGGCGGTCAAGACCGACTGGATCTCGAGCCCGACGGCGGCCCAAACCTACCTGTTCCTCGCCAACGTCGCTCTGCAATCGACCAAGCCCAGCGGTTTTCCAACCACCTGGGGCAGCGTGCCCGCCGACTACGAGATGGACTCGGACATCCTCTCGAATTCCCAGTACGGCGGGCGACTGACCGCGGCCCTGAGGTCGCTGCCCTCGATGTCCCTCGTGATGGACGTCGACGACCTGTTCGACTCCAAGACGGGCATCTACTCGAACTCCAATGCCGGCAACGACGATCCCTCCTGGGAAAGGCCGGGCTCGGTCGAGATGATCTATCCCGACGGCACGGAGGGCTTTCAGATCAACTGCGGCGTTCAGATTCAGGGCGCATGGTTCCGTCAACCCGGCAACTGCAGGAAGCACTCGTTCCGTCTGGGGTTCAAGGGCGAGTACGGCCCGACGAAGCTGCGATACCCCCTCTTCGGGCCCGACGCGGCCCGGGAATTCGACACCGTCGTCCTGCGGGCCGGCGCCAACGACGGCTACACCTGGGCCGGCAATGAGACGAACGCCCAGTTCACCCGGGACGAGTTCGTGCGAAACCTCCAGCTCGACACGGGCAACGCCGCCTCGCACGGCACGTTCGTACACCTCTACGTCAACGGCCTGTACTGGGGACTGTACAATCCCTGCGAGCGCCCGGACGGAACCTTCTCCAGCACGTACTATGGCGGCGAGAAGGACGACTGGGACGTGCTCAAACACACGAGCTTCACCGTGGACCAGGGCGACAAGACGGCGCTGAACCAGATGCTGTCGCTGTGCCAGCAGGCGGCCTCGTCCGATGTCGCGTTTCAGAGACTCCAGGGCAAGGACGCCGACGGAACGCCTCGGAGCGACTACCCCTGCCTGTTGGACGTGCCCAACTACATCGACTACATGATCGTCAATATGTGGGCGGGCAACTGGGACTGGCCCTGGAACAACTACTGGCTGGCGAGGGACCGCACCGCCGGCAGCACCGGGTTCAAGTTCTACTGCTGGGACGGGGAGGACGTCATGCTCAGCTCGCGATCCCCGCTGACCATGGACAAGATCACCAGTCCCGATTCCGGCCAGGTGGGCCAGCCCCACGGGTCGCTGCGAAACAACGCGGAGTACCGATTGCTCTTTGCGGATCGCCTGCACCGCCTGTTCTTCAACGAGGGGATTCTCACGCCCGATTCGCTGATCGAGCGGTATACCGCGCTGGCGAACTTGATCGAGCTGGCGATCATCCCGGAGGCGGCCCGCTGGGCCGACCAGAACGGCAGCGGCGCCACGCCGGCACACTGGACCGCGATGCGAAACAAGATTCTCCAGTCCTACCTCCCGCAGCGGAGCGCCATCGTCCTGAACCAGTTCCGCAACGCCGGGCTGTACCCGAGCGTCGAGGCCCCGGTCTTCTACGTCAACGGCAGCTACCGGCACGGCGGCCCGATCCTGCCCACGGACAGTCTCTTCATGCACGCCGACACGACCATCTACTACACCCTCGACGGCACCGACCCGAGGGCCCCGGCATCGACCGGCGGGACCGACGGCCAGGTCGCGATTGTCAAGGAGAACGCGTCAAAGAGGGTCCTGGTCCCCACCGCCGCGATCTCCGACGCCTGGAAAGGCGGCGCCGCCTTCGACGACTCCGCCTGGATCGCCGGCGCCGGCGGCGTCGGATACGAGTACGCCACCGGGTACGAGACCTACTTCAGCATCGATGTCGGGAGCCAGATGTACCAACGGACCTCCAGTTGCTACATTCGCATCCCGTTCAGCATTACGGTCGAGGACATCGTCTCGCTCATGGGTCTTACGTTGAACGTCCGCTGCGACGACGGATTTGTCGCCTATCTGAACGGGACCGAGATCGCCAGGAAGAACGTCACGGGCACGCCCGTCTGGAACTCGACCACCGCGGGCAACGCATCGAATCCCGACGATTCCGCCGTGCTCTTCGAATCCTTCAACGTCCTGCCGTATATCTACAGGTTGCTCGTGGGCGACAACATCCTGGCGATCCAAGCCATGAACTCGTCGGCCGCCAGCTCGGACTTCCTGTTGTCCGTGGAACTGGCGGCGAGCAAGACGCCCATGGACGATGCTCCCGCCGGCATCTCCTCAACCGCCCTGCGGTACGCCGGACCGATTGCCCTGTCGCACAGTATCTGCGTCAAGGCCCGGTCCCTCAGCGGCTCGACCTGGAGCGCCTTGAACGAGGCGGTCTACGGCGTCGGCCCGGTGGCCGAGAGCCTGCGGGTCAGCGAGATCATGTACCACCCCTCTGGCGATCCGAACGCGGAGTTTATCG
>Ga0209200_1000720_pt1 | contig 36663 bp, 33 predicted proteins | sample AD_UKC033_MetaG_FD_184406 | JGI IMG/M metagenome (GOLD analysis project Ga0209200, IMG submission 184406) | Active sludge microbial communities of municipal wastewater-treating anaerobic digesters from USA - AD_UKC033_MetaG (SPAdes) (version 2) | ecosystem: Engineered > Bioreactor > Anaerobic >... | reverse complement strand
AGATGCTGCAGAATTAATGACATGGTAGTTTAAATCAATATATACTCTTTTCCATTCATCAGTAGGTTTAAAGCCATACACACTTTTTCGTATTTCTGCAATTGCAGTACCATTGCTTTCTAAACAGAATAATCCAAAATCAACTGTATCTGTGCACTTAAAACTAATCTCGAGGAAAGCATAACCATTTTTTTCAATTTCATAAAGAATAGTACTTCTACATTCAAAATTTGGATGTTCATCATCTAAGGCAACATACATTGACTTGCCTTCCTGTGCTTGACTACCAGAGATAAGGGTAATTGTAGTATCACTTTCAGAGCTTATTTCGAAAGCAATACCAATATCTTCAAAGTCTTCAATAAGATCGAAAACTACCGGACGATATGAAAATTCAGGAACAATATTTAGGACTTCGCCTTCAACTAGTGTATCACTAATATAAAAACCATACATCATAGGATATATATCTCTATTTGAATCACTGCCAGAGTTTTTAATTCCCGGTTCTATTTGTATCGAATGAAACCCAGATTCGAGTACCGGAACTTTGAATGGCACTTCGAAAACACCTATTAACTTATTATTGACATACAGCCAACAATCTGTAATGTTATGAATCGAGGTTCCTTCTCCCGGTGAATTTATTACTACCCTAACAGTATCAACAGCAATATATGATGGTATTTTCTCAGGTGGATTTATTACTTCACAAGAAATAAAAAGCAACGAGATGGACAAACAAAAAAATAGTAAAACTCTAACCACAATAAACCTATATTCAAAATGTACAACTATATCAACGCAAATATATGTGTATTATTGCGCCGTTAAAAAAAAAATTACATATTGGTTGATAATTTGATCTTTTGCTTAATTATTCCGGCAATATCATAAGTTTTTAAAACTGATTCAATATTGACTTCAGGTGATTTATTATGCACTATTGACTTTGCAAAAGAAGAAAACTCATCGAAATATAAATTATTAGGTTTTACAGGTATTGGGTCAACAATTAAATCACCAATATTTTCCTGAAAGAGTTTTATTTCACTTCCAACATTGCGTTTTTTAACCTGCCATGCCCTATTTCGACACAAGTCGATACTTGTATAATCTCTCTCGCAGTAGAAACTTACTTCATGAGTATTTTCAGTTGCAATTCTACCCGCTGTTAGTTGAGCTACACTGCCATTCATAAATTCCAAACGCACATTAATTATGTCAGGACCTGCAAAATTTATCGAAGTAGCATTTGCATGAACATTTTTTAAATTAGATTTAATTACACTTAAAACGATATCTATGTCGTTTATCAACATGTCCATTAAAACCGAACATGCCTCCGAATCAAAACTGAATTTCCTAAAATTATGCGATTGAATAAATTTAGGGTTTTTGATAAAAGGGCGTGCTGACAAGAAAGTATTATTAAATCTATGATGAAAACCCGCTTGCACTTTAACATTGGCTTCCTCAATTATTCCAGATAATTTATTTACATCACTTCTATAATACTCTGCACTTGGTTCAAAAAATACATGTTTCGAATTCTTAACTAGATTTTCAACATTTTCAAGACCTGACAGTGGGGAAAGTGCAATAACTGCATCTACTTCTTTTAATAGTAAATCGGCCTGATTATAACTTCTAAGAACATTTCGATTGTTTGTAATAACTTCCCTATTATCGGGACTTTCAGGACAATACATACCAATCAGATTTATTTCAGGGACGTCCATTATCTTCTCAAGTATTTCATGTCCCATTTCCAATTGCCCGTATATTCCAGTCTTAATCATCTTAAGATTTTTTGTAAAAATACTTGTAATTCAATTCAATGAATGTTTGCCATTCTGCAACTTTTCAACTGTGTTATGTTAAAATGGCAATAATAAGTAGAATTTAATTTTAATCGAAATACTGAAAATATTTTGCATAATTTACAATCTTATTATATCTTCGCAGCCCGAAACTATTTGGTCTAGTAGCTCAGCTGGATAGAGCAACGGCCTTCTAAGCCGTAGGTCACAGGTTCGAATCCTGTCTAGATCACCATAAAAAATGCCTCTTTTGTGAGGCATTTTTATTGTGAACATACTTTAAAATTAAAATGTATATCTAACTCCAAGTGCTGCTCCCCAACCAAGACCTGCATTATCACCTAACAAATCCCACATTGGCCTGGCATCTAAGCTTAACAAGATAGGTACAGATAAAGTATTAAAATCGTATTCGAGACCAATTTGCCCACCCACAGCAATATTTATATATCCATCATCGTCTCCATCCTTGTATAATCCAACACCTGCGCCGGGTCCGACAAACCAATTCAATCCTGCAGTAATATTCCAGTCCCAATGATAAATTCCTATCAACATCAAGCGATTATAATCTGAATTACCGGCAAATCCCAAATCAAGCTCTAACCTATTTGCATTACCCATACCTTGCTGATAAGAAATTTCTCCGCCATAAGAAGAACCTCCGCCAAAACGTAATCCAATAGCGTGTGGATTAACTTGTGCTGTAGCCATTAGGCTAAACAATGTAATTACGACTAACGATAAAATAGTTTTTTTCATGTTATTCACTTTTTAAAATTAATAATTTGAAATTTGACACAAAATTATATTATTATAACAACTTAAACCACATTTTTGTTTTTTTTATAAATTTGACATTTTATTTTATGTTAAATTTTTATTTCAGCATTATTAAAAATATAAAACAAACTAATAATAACGGTATGAAATCAACAATCGTTTTTAAACTACTGATAATCTTTAATGTGTTATTATTGCTTGCATCATGTAATGGCTCCAACAATGGAAATAAGAAAGATAAGCCGTCATCAGGCAAATATGACTATTCGGGTGATAAGCTTATAATAACGGATAAAATAATGTATGACGTAACTATTGTTAATGACATAATAGGCGATAGAACCAAAAATAGTCCCGATTGGTTTTGGGAGAATTTACCACTCCCTGAATCCGATGAATTTGTTAAAACACTTTTAAAAGATGCCTATTCAGGAAAATTAAAATCATATTATTATGATATGACCGGTGATTATGAAAGTTTTGATGTAATTCCTCAATCAAAATTAAAAGCTTATATGGACGATGTAATGACCTATGAAATTGAAATTGTTGACACTACAGTAAAAAGGTATAAAACAGACATTATTAATATACCACTAGATTACAAAACTGTAAAAAAATTACGATTTCTGGAAGAATGGTTCATGGCTGAAGGAAAATTTCACAAACGTGTAATTGCAGTAGCTCCATATTTTGTAATAGAATATCCGGGTTTAGAACCAATTAATGCTGTATATTTCTGGGTTCTGTTGGATGAGCAAAAAACTCAGCAATAATGAAGACAAAATTTTATTAATAATTCATTTTAATATTTAAAGAATTAAAATTCATTATTAAATTTGTAAAACAAATTATGAAGAGTTTTTCACCAATATACAGTAAAGAAGCTATTGAATTCGCAACAGTTGCTAAGGAATTTGTAAACTTCATGGAATCTGCAAAAGAACTGTCTAAAGATAAATTTATAAGTACTTCTATTAAGATCCTTCCGCTCTTGTACTTAAAGGGAGCTCTTTTACCCAAAATTGAAGAATTTGATGATGAATATACAGAAAAGTTTATAGATGAATCTGCATGGTCATATATACAACAAATTTCTTCATCAAAACTCGATGATGATGATGAATATATTCAAGTTCAGGATGCCAGTATAGTGAATAGTGATGATTATTTAAATGTTGGACTTTCTGAATTATATGCAGATTTATATCAGGAAACCGGAGATTTAATTGGCTCATACAAAACAGAAAATGATCAAATTATTTTAGCTGCCCTGCACTATAGTAGATTTAATTTTGAAACTTACTGGGGAATAAGAGTCTTATCACTATTAAAAAGATTACACGAAATATATTTTAATACAGAAAAAGAATAAATTGCTATTCAAAACAAACATAACAGACGAAGAAATAAACGAATTACCACTATTTTCATATACTGGTGAAGTTGTTGTTGTTGATAATAAGGAGACATTCAATAAAATTAAACCTGAGCTTTTTCTAGACAAAATTTGGGGATTCGACACTGAAACAAAGCCATGTTTTAAGAAAGGATTATCAAATATAACACCTGTATCATTGTTACAATTGAGTAGTGCTGAAAAAACATATTTATTTCGCTTAAACAAATTCAAATTACAAAAAGAGGTTATTCGACTATTATCATCACCACAATACACAAAAATTGGTGTATCAATAAGGGATGATTTGAAATCGTTACAAAAACTGCATAATTTTGTCCCGGGTGGTTTTATTGAACTACAGGAATACGTGAAAAATTTCGAAATAACCGACATGAGTTTAAAAAAATTAGCTGCAATTGTATTAGGAATAAGAATTTCGAAAGCTCAGCAATTAAGTAATTGGGATGCAGACAGCCTAACGGAAAAACAAATCAGTTACGCTGCAACCGATTCGTGGATAAGTAGAGAAATATTTATTAAACTGAAATCTTCAAAAAATGATTAAACATACAATACAATATAGAATCATTTATGCCGATACTGATGCTATGGGTGTAATGTACTATGCAAATTATTTAAGGGTTTATGAAGCTGCACGTGGTGATTTTATGCGTAAAATAGGTTTTTCATTTTCGGAAATGGAAAAAAGAGGAATTGTATGCCCCGCTATAAATGTTAATCTGGAATATTTTCGTTTTGCAAAATTTGACAATGAAGTTACTATAATTACATCTGTAGAAAAAATTCCTGCATCAAAACTAGAATTCATACAAGAGATGTACGATACCGACAACAAAATAATAAACAGGGCAATAGTTACTTTGGGATTTGTCAATAGCGAAAGATTCAAAGCTGTTCGTTGTCCGGATTGGATAGTGAGTCTTTTTAAAAACCAATCTGAAAACTAAGTATTTTATTTCATTATTAAATTACTTGCATTTGTCAGGCTGTTTTTGTCATGGTCTTTGCTTTGCTAAGCAGCAAAGACTCACGCCAAAAACAATCTTCAACTATCTCCAAATATTGTATAAAAATAATGGACAACAAAAATTACTTCACCATTTCTAAAACAATTAAAATCTCGCTAAACATTTATTCTTTTATTTAGTAATTAATTAATACTTTCTTATCATATTGATATAATTTTTTAAATACATTTACGTTTTAATTCTTTTGAAAAATAAATTATATGAAGAGTATATACTTTCTATTATTTTTTTCTGTACTAATTTTTGCGGCAAATATTACAAATGCTCAAAAACACACTATCAGCGGTTATGTCCAGGACATGCGTTCGGGAGAAAAAATTTATAGTGCCAATGTGTATGATCTTCGCACAAAATTAGGTACTACAACTAACGAATATGGCTATTTTAGCTTAACACTTCCTTCCGACTCTATTGATTTATCCGTATCATTTGTTGGATATTCAGCCTTCACTACAAAAATATATTTACAATCAGACATAAAGTTAAACATTGAACTCGATCCATCTATCCAACTGGCAGAAGTTGTTATTTATGATAAGAAATCTGATGAAATGGTTAAAAGCACACAGATGAGTATGATAGAAATGCCTATAAATCAAATTAAGGCATTGCCTGTATTATTAGGAGAGGCAGACGTTTTAAAGTCATTACAGTTAATGCCGGGCGTACAGTCGGGAAGTGAAGGAACCAGCGGTTTGTATGTACGTGGCGGAGGTCCTGATCAAAATCTTATTTTACTGGATGGCGTACCGGTTTATAATGCTTCTCACTTATTCGGATTCTTTTCTGTTTTCAATCCCGATGCAATTTCGAGTGTGAAATTAATTAAGGGTGGATTTCCTGCCCGTTATGGGGGAAGATTGTCTTCTGTTATAGATATTCGAATGAAAGAAGGGAATATGAAAGAATTTCAAGGAGAAGGATCAATTGGAAATGTTTCCTCAAAATTCACTTTTGAAGGACCTATAATAAAAGATAAATCTTCATTTATAATATCAGCAAGACGGACCTATATAGATGTTCTTGCTGCACCAATTATTCAAGCTATTAATAATGCTGCCGGAAATAGCGGAAAATTCAGAGCCGGATACTATTTTTATGATGCAAATGCAAAATTAAATTACAAGTTTTCAGATAAAGATCGATTATATTTGAGCTTTTATGCAGGAAGAGATAAAGCTTATACGAATTCGGAAGACTCGTATGTCTATGACGACACAACAAATGTTGAGAATATGAAATTTGCTTTACTCTGGGGTAATATAACCGGAGCTCTGAGATGGAATCATGTTTTTACAAAAAAACTATTCGCAAATGTTACTGTAGTTTATAGTGACTATCTTTTTGATACAAGAGAACAATATATTCAAAAGAGAGGAGGAAAAGTAACTTCAGATTTTCTTTTTGATTATATTTCAGGTATTGAAAATGTCGGTGGAACAATTGATTTTGATTATAATCCTGCCCCAAAACACTCAATTAAATTTGGTGTAAACTACCTTTACCATACATTTAAACCGGGGGTATCCACTTACCAGATAACTGAGGGAGGGACACAGATAGAACAAAACTTCGGAAACCAAAACATTTATGCAACAGAATTTTACGGGTACGCAGAAGATTCCTGGGATATTTCCGGACTAATAAAACTTAATTTTGGTGCCCATTATTCAGGTTTTATTGTTAAGGACAGGTTTTACAAATCTATACAGCCAAGAGCCTCTTTAAGAATTTTATTAAATGAAAAAATGTCTATTAAAGCAGCATACTCGCATATGAATCAGTATATTCATTTATTGACAAACTCAACAATCGGTCTTCCTACTGACCTTTGGTTACCTTCAACAGATTCTATATTGCCGGAAAATTCGAAACAAGCTGCACTGGGATTTGCATATAATATTAATAATAACTGGGATATTACAGTTGAGGGATATTATAAAACCATGGACAATCTAATAGAATACAAAGAGGGAGCAAGTTTTTTCCAACTTTCACAGAACTGGGAATCTAAACTTGAAACAGGTAGTGGCTACGCATATGGGGCTGAGATATTATTGCGTAAGAATTTCGGAAAGCTCAACGGTTGGATTGGCTATACCCTTTCATGGTCGTGGAGAGAATTCGAAAATATTAATTTTGGAGAACCTTTTCCTTATAAATACGACAGACGACATGACATTTCTGTTGTTGCAATATATGAGCTAAACGAAAATATTGATTTTGGACTTACCTGGGTGTATGGTACAGGAAACGCTGTAACATTAGGAGTAGCTCGATATCAAAGTATTTTCAATTTTGATCCGCAATATAATGATTATTATAGTTATGTGCCGGAAATAGAATATTATAACGGAAGAAATTCCTACCGAATGCCGGCTTACCATCGTTTAGATGTAAGTGCGAATTTTCATAAAGATAAAAAATGGGGCGAACGAACCTGGAGTGTAGGATTGTATAACGCATATAGCCGTCAAAATCCATTTTATTTATATTTCGGATATGATAACAATAAAAGAGTGTTAAAACAGATTAGTTTGTTCCCAATAATTCCATCAGTCAGATATTCATTTAAATTCTAGTATTATGAAAAAAACTATAATTTTTTCAGCTATAATATTTCTTATAATTTGGGGAATTTCATGTGAGAAAACTATTGAAATAGATCTCGAAGATGCAAAAATTCGTCTTGTTGTAAACGCCGAAATGAACCCTGATTCTACAATTGCTGTAAATGTAACACGTAGTCGCCATATTCTCGACAATGCAGCTATTGAGGCAGTATCAAACGCTACAGTTAAACTATATGAAGATGATGTATTTATTGGCGACCTTGTCTATGAAAGCAGAGGTTTCTATAAAATTAACTATAAACCGATAATTGGGAAAAAATATAAAATTGAGGTTACTCATGAAAAATACGATGATGTTTACGCAATAACTGAAATTCCTTATCCTGTTGAAATAAATAAAATAGATACAATTAAAACATTTAGTGAATGGGGAGATGAAATTTATAATTTTTCGGTAAAAATAACCGATCCTGCCGTGCATGAAAACTACTATATGGTTTGTTTAAGAAACAGATATACTTATCAAATGTGGGATGACAACATTATTGTTTATGACACTTTATATGTAGGACCAGATACTACGATTGTTCATATTGAATACGGGGGTTACAGGTCTGCAGAGGCAATACAAAAATTATGGTTTGAATCAGATGATATGATTATTGAGGCTAATATTTATAATAATAATTCTGTCGTATTTTCAGATGAGTTATTTAAAGGAGAACAATATGCCTTAAAACTTAATATTTATAGATACAGTTTTTACGGAGATACAAACATGGTATATATTGATCTGTATTCAATTTCTCCAGAATACTATAAATATCTGGTATCATTCCGCAAACATCAGGATGCAAGTGGTGACCCATTCTCCGAACCGGTTATGGTTTTTACAAATATTGTGGATGGCATTGGAATATTTGGAGCAGCAGCAGTAAATACAGACTCTATTCAAATAATTAATGAAGGTGGCTATTATTACTACAAATAAATTTAGGCTTTTCAAATTATTTATAAAAACCGATATCAAGACAAAAATTCCCGTTTTTTCTTTTAAATTTGCATAAACTATCTATTATGTTCAATAAAAATGACATCCTATTTCTTTCGAATAATGGAATAAGTGAAGCATCTGCCCAAGAACAAATAGAACTGTTAATTAAGAATAACAGCTATTTATCACTTGCTTCACCTGCAACTCCTGACAATGGAATTACGATCGTTGAGAATCCTGAAAATCACATCAGTAATTTTGACAATAAATCTAAAAATTACAAACTTTGCAAATTTGTTCCTGCATCGGGTGCCGCAACCAGAATGTTTAAAAGACTGATCTCTTTTAATAAACAAGATTCAGATGCAAATTTAAATGATGGAGATTTTTATTCGGTTAAAAACAGTTTCAATCAAATCAAAAATTTCGCTTTTTATAAAACATTGCTAAAACATATTAATAGCAATAACGATAACAAAATACTGTCTGAAAAAATTTTGTATTCAGGCTTAGGTTATGCCGGCATTCCAAAAGGTTTGATTGAATTTCACAATTATCCAGATGGAGCTCGCACTGCATTCGAAGAACATCTTTACGAAGCAATTAAATTAGTCGGGAATAATGACAATATTGATCTACATTTTACTGTTTCTCCTGAATTTATTGATGATTTCAATCACAACTTAAAAGATATTATTAAAAAAACGGGATTTAAACTTAAAGTAGATTTTTCAATACAGGAAAAATCTACAGATACTATTGCTCTGTATGACGATGGAAGTCCTGCAAGAGATGAAAATGGAAACTTATTACTTCGTCCCGGCGGACATGGAGCTTTAATTAAAAATCTCAATAGAATTGATGCAGACATTATTTTTATCAAGAATATAGACAATTTAACACATGGAGATTATTTAGAAGAGACTATCCCTTACAAAAAACTTCTGGGTGGATTATTAATTGATATTATTGAAAAAAATCAAGTCATTTATAAAAATATTTCTTCTGAAAATTTTTCTGAATATATTGATAGCGCTGCACATTATCTTGAAACGAAACTCGGAGCAGATTTCAGCAAAACTAGAAATTTAAGAGAAGAGGTATTAAGATTTATAAATCGTCCAATAAGAGTTTGTGGGATGGTAAAAAACACAGGAGAACCAGGAGGTGGACCATTTTGGGTTTTAAATGCTTACAAAACAATAAGTCTTCAGATTGTTGAAAAAGCTCAAATAGATTTATCACTTCAGGATCAAAATGAAAAATTTAGGAATGCAACTCATTTCAATCCGGTTGATTTAGTATGCTATATTAAAAGTCCGGATGGTAAAAAATTTGATTTGAATAATTATATTGATAAAAACGCCTGCTTCATTTCAGAAAAAACACATATGGGTAAAAATATCAGAGTTATCGAACATCCCGGATTGTGGAACGGAGCTATGGCAAATTGGCTTACTGTTTTTGTTGAAGTTCCGCTTATCACATTTAACCCTGTTAAAGAGCTTAACGATTTGCTGAGAAAAGAACATCAACCAAAGACAGGAAAATAAAATGAATTTAAGTCCGCAGAGAAAAAAATCTCTCAAAAAGATACTTTACATAATTTTTATAGTTATTTTAATTTCAGATACTGGATATTCCTTTAAACAATATTTAGCAAATCCTCTTGACTGGGATATGGCCGGAGGGATTTTACCGGCCGAAAATGTAAAACCAATATTAAACAATCCTTTAGGTATAGATGCTATTCTTAATAATACTAAATATCCAAATCCCAATAGATTCTTCAGTCATTGGGCATTTTACACTTATTTTAACACAATGCCTTTTTTTCTTCAAAAATTCATGTCTCCTATTGCAAGCGTATATTGGTCATGTGCAATTGCGAAAATATTACTGCATATTTCATTTTTAGTAGTGCTTGGCATACTCTTTAGTGGTAATAATAAAATATTCTCATTCGGATTTTTACTCTTTCTAATAATATTAACTCCGCTCTTTCAGGTTTATGGATATCAAAATCACATGGGTATTGTTGACAAATCAAACACTTATCTGTTTTTTTACCCACTCCCTTTACTGCTGCTTATTTTATATTACATTCCTTTTGTATTTAATAATTATTACAGACATAAGATTAAGCTCAATGCATTTCTTAAAGTGGTTTGGATATTTCTTGCTTTTATTATTTGTTTAAGTGGACCCCTCAACCCAGGAATTAATTTGATAATAATCCTTCTTGTCATTATGCAGTTGTTTTACAAAAATCACAAAGAATACAGAGGGACGGGAATTGCAAACCAAATAATCAAATTTATTAAGAGAATTCCGGCAGATTATTATTTCTACTTCCTTCCCGTTTTTTTTCTTTCTGTTTATTCATTAATACTGGGAACTCACAACGATGTAAATGATTTATACGAAATACCTTTATCTGAAATTTATTTAAAACTTCCAAATGGTATTATTCACCAATTTACACAAAAACCAGGATTTCCAGTTTTGTTTTTTTTAATAACAATCAATATAATTCTACTTCATAAGGTTTTTCCTAAAGAAGAAAAATCAAGCCTTTTAAATAATTACTTTTGGATTCTGTGTTTCTGCCTGATTTACATATTTTTGTTACCGCTTGGAGGATACAGAGATTATAGACCTCACATCTTAAGGTATGACACTATTCTTCCTATTACAATTTTGATTTTTTATGTTTATGTATCTTCATCAATAGAGTTAATTAAAAAACTATCCTTAAAAAAAGACTTGCTATATATTCCTTTAGTTTTATTAGTTTCATTCATTTTTACCAACGCAGACAAAACTAATTTTAAAGAAAACCTATGCGAAAAAAAAGCAATTTTACAAATTGCCTCCTCTCAAGGGGATACTGTAAGACTAAACTGTGATTGTAATGTTTTATCTTGGAAAAAAGTAATGGACATTAATGAAAATAGACTAAACTCTGAACTACTTATGAAGTGGAATATAACAAGTCGCTTGAAGTATTTTTCAAATAACTATGACTAAATAATAATATTTTAGAATTGAGCTGTGTTTTTAAATCAAATTTATAAGATGTAATTATAAAAGGATTTGTATTTTGAATGTACTAACACTAAATTATCTTTTGTAAATTCATCACAAATTTATAGCTTTGTAAATAATGCAACTCAATTTAAAAAAAATACCTCTCTCTGTTAAAATCCTCGTCGGATTAGCTTTGGGAGTTATTTTTGGGATATTTGCAGTTAATTTTGGCTTATCAAAATTCACTTCAGATTGGATTTCTCCTTTTGGTGAAATATTCGTTCGCCTGCTCAAACTAATTGCAATCCCTTTAATACTTGTAAGTTTAATTAAAGGGGTTTCCGATTTACGAAGTACTGCAGGCTTATCCAATATGGGTATAAAAACAATCCTCTATTATATATGTACAACAGTTATAGCTGTATGCCTGGGAATATGTCTTGCTTATATTATCAAACCGGGAAATTTCTTCCCAAAAGAACAACAACAAACATTATGTGAGAAGTATTCAGAAAATGTTGAATCGCGTCAGATTGAAGCTGAAATCGTTAAAGAAAAAGGGCCATTAAGCTTTTTAGTGGACATAGTTCCTGAAAATATTTTTGAAGCTTCGACTCAAAACACAATGATGCTTCAGATAATATTTTTTGCAATACTGATTGGAGTAACTATTTTGCTTTTGCCAAGAAAGAAAACAAAATCATTCAGAAAATTTATTGATTCATCAAATTCAATAGTTCTTAAAATTATTGAAATTGTAATGTTATATGCCCCAATTGGAGTGTTTGCATTAATAGCTTCGGTAATCACAGATATTGCTGGAGACGACCCAAACGGCTCAATTTCTTTATTTAAAGCTCTTGGCATGTATGTAATAACGGTCATAACCGGCCTTTTTATTCTCATTCTTATTTTCTATCCTACTATGGCAAGTCTGCTTGGTAAAATTAGGTATTTAAAATTTACAAAAGCAATACTTCCTGCTCAATTAATGGGATTTAGCACAAGTTCAAGTGCTGCAACTTTACCGGTAACAAAAAAATGTGTTGAAGAAAATTTAAATGTAAGCCCCGAAGTAAGTAGTTTCGTTCTACCGATAGGTGCTACTGTCAATATGGATGGAACAAGCCTCTATCAAGCTGTTGCTGCGATCTTTATTGCCCAGGTTTTTGCCATAGATTTAAGTTTTGTTGAAATACTTACAATTATATTAACAGCTACACTGGCGTCAATCGGATCAGCAGCAGTTCCTGGTGCAGGGATGATTATGCTGTTAATTGTTCTCTCTTCAGTACACATTCCTGTTGAAGGACTTGCACTAATTTTTGCTGTTGACAGGCCTCTTGATATGATAAGGACATCGGTAAATGTAACAGGAGATTCAGTTATTTCAATAATAATCAATCGAGGACTTATAAAAAAGGGGAAACATACCTAATAAACATTTTTATTTTGTCTTCGTTATTATTTTTTATAATTTTGTCAGATATTTTCGGGGTGTGGCGCAGGCCCGATTTTTGAAAAAAATCAGTACTTCGCTTTTTTAATGTAAGGTTCTTTGATGTGTTAAAAATCATTTAACGGCATTTTTTTTCTAAAAAATCGAGGCTCCTCGAATCAGCCATATAGCTGATTCGGGATTGGTAGCACAGAATTTTATAGCAAATTTACTGATTTTTTAAATATTTTCGGGGTGTGGCGCAGTTGGTAGCGTGCTACGTTCGGGACGTAGAGGCCGGAAGTTCGAGTCTTCTCACCCCGACAAAAAAAGCAGCTTTTTGCTGCTTTTACTTTTTATTTCCGTTAAGTTTCTTCATATATTTACTCCAGAATGTCTTCTGATCGTCCTCGACTCCATAGCCGTAACCATAACCGTAGGTGTAGCCGTAACCCTTAAATCTTGCCATCTTCACATCATTGATTACTATACCGCAATTGACGATTTTTTTCTTCATATCCTGAGACTTGAAGTGCTCTAAAAATGCCTTGCGGGTATATTTATACCTTACCACAAATACAAAGGCATCTACCTCCGATATTACCTGTAGTGCATCGGTGGTGAGATTTATTGGGGGAGTATCTATCACTATATAATCGTACATCCCTCGCAAAAGCATTATCAAATCTTTCATCTTCTGACTACCGACCAACTCCGAAGGATTGGGCGGAACAGGTCCTGACGTGAAAATATCTAGATTTGGATCCTCTGTATTCTGTATCGAATCTTCCAAGGTTGACTGTCCGGTAAGATAAGTGCTAATACCCAATGTGTTTTTTGGATAAAAATGATGCGATAAACCAGGATTACGTAAGTCCAACCCTATTATTAATGTTTTCTTGTTCGTTGCGGCTATTACCTGTGCTAAGTTTACCGAATTAAAGGTCTTACCCTCTCCGGGTATTGACGAACTTACCAATATTACACTTGTCTTTTCTGAATCAAGCATGAATTTTAAACTGGTTCGAACTGACCTGAATGACTCTGCAACAAATGACTTCGGATGATCGCGTATGATAAAATTAGATTTCAAATCTGAATGAGGTATGGTTCCTAGTACTGACACATCTAAAAATGTTTCCAGCTCGCCTCGCTCTTCAACATAATCAAATAAACTGCGTTTTATCAGTATATATAAAAATGGAAGAAACAATCCTAACATGCCTGATATCAACAATATTATACTCGTTTTCGGCTTTGTTTGCTCTGTCATTGATACCCTTGCCTGATCTATTAAACGTCCATCAGGCATATTTGATGCCTGAGCTATTGAGGCTTCTGCTCTCTTTTGCAACAAATATGTATAAATCTCATTGTTTATGGTAAAACTCCTCTCTATTCCTATTAGCAACCTTTCTTTTTCCGGAATCTTGTTCATCTCTGATTCAAAATTTGCTATTTGCTTGCGTAATTCCGATATCTCTATATCCGAAGACGATGACAAACTGTTTACACTCTCCGTTATGGATCGCTTCAATTCTGCTATCTGCTGGTTCAATGTCTGTAATAAGGGATTGTCTGCTGTACTATTTGACTGTATCTTAATCTTTTGTGAGTTTATTGTCATCAAATCTCCTATCAGTTTTGTCAGCATTGGATCGTTAACATCCATGACTGATGGCACTAATATGTCCGAATAATCTCTCTCTGTATTGATATATTTTACCAAATACTCAAAATACTTCTTGCGTAATTGGGCCATAGCCAATTTCGTCTCATAATACTCCAGGCTCTTTACTACCGAACTCGATTGTTGCTCTACGTTGACTATCTTGTTATCTTTCCTGAATGACTCCAGTTTAAACTCTGTGGACTTTAACGAATCTGATATGTTGACCAACTGATCATCTATAAATTCTATGGTCAGTACTGCCATTTTGTTCTTTACTCCCAAATTATCCAAGAAATATTGTGAAGTAAGTGCATTTAACAAATCTACTGCCTCCTCAGCATTATCACTTCGCAACTTTATCGAGATTACATCTGCTTGCTTATGTATTGCCTCCGCTTTTACAGACTCCATCAATTTCTCTGTCAAACTGTTTAAATCATTCATACTAAAGCAATACTCTTCACTCAATGGAAAGGCAGACTGATATATCCTTTCATTTTTTACTACCATGATCCTGAAATTCTTCGACTTGGTCCATTCATTCAATTTTACCTCCAAATCTAATTCAACTCCTTCTGTAAATTCAGATATTACCTCATGGTTTAAATAATCATACAAATAACCTCCGCCGTCTTCACGTTTTATCCTTAACTTATCATTGTCTATATAGGTTAGTTTATACATCCCCGTATATTGTGGAGTCAGTGAATCTATAACTATCAAAAATGGTGATTTCTTATATATGTTTTCCTTACGAAATTGCTCTTTCTTGTAATACTTTACATAATTGTTTGTGCTGATTATTGCCCGTTCGGCTATCGAATACGATGACAAAACAGCTATTTCATTTTCTATATTTTGTTGTGCATTAAACAATCCAAAGCCCGACATTATATCATCGGCTGACATGCCTTTCTTATCTTTTTCTATTAAAAGTGTTGAGCTTGCTTCGAACTGCAATGGGGTGGACTTTGTATATAAATATCCCAGCAAAACACATACTATAAAACATATCACAAACGCATACCAAATATCTGTTATGCTGCGTAAATAGGCCCGCCAATTTATCGTCTCCTGCTGATTTTCTTCTTGCTCTACCATCCTTGTTCTACTTTTTCGTATATGTTAAGATTACTATCAATGTCGTTACTGCAGATAATATTGTCCCTGTCGGAAATGTCCCAAAGCCAAATGGCTTGGTCCCTAATGGCTCTACATAAACTATATCGTTCGGTTGTAACTCGAAAAATTCATCTCCTATTACTGTGGCTCTTGTTATATCCAATTCTCGTATCTTATACTTACCCTCCGGCATTAAGCGCATTACCTTTACTCGCTTACGATTGCCATATAAGGTCAAATCTCCCGCCATTCCTAGTGCTTCATACAAATTTAAATGATTGCTCGACGAAAAATACTGTCCTGATCTTGATACTTCGCCCAATACTGTCACATTGAAATTTACCAATTTTACATTGACAGTAACATCAGTTACATATACCTTATATAACTCGGTCAACTTTTCCTTCAATTCCTCTAAGGTCTTATTATAAGCTTCAACAGGCTCTAAAAATGGTAAATGTATATATCCTGATGCATCTATCTGATAGCTTATTATATATAATGACGAATTATTCATCGAAGTTACACTTGTCCCACTCTTACTTGATATTATATATTCCTTAAATTCTATATTTGAGGTCGTTATATCTATATACAAATTATCCCCCTTATTTAATCTGTATCCATCTGTTTTGTTGTAATCAAGTATATGTTCTGTTTCTATCCCGTCACTCTCAGTTTGTAAATAACGCAATTTCTTTACCGACGTACAGGAACTGATTAGTATTAGTAATAATCCTGTTAGTATTAATAATATGCTTTTGCTCATTTCTATCGCTTTCATTTATTGCTTTTAACAAGTCTACAAAAATACACCATTATAATTATTCTCAAAATTTTTAATCTAATTATATATGGTATAAAATAAAAAAAAGCAGCTCATTGAATAAACTGCTTTTATATAATTAAAACTACTTTTTACTAGAAGCTTGTGTTTTTACTACGATAATCAGGAATTCCCCATGTAAAGCCTAAAGTAACATTAGAATACTTATCAATTTTTGATTCTGAAAATCTATTTATCATTTCAACACCATAGGTTTGTTTACCTAAAATAATAAATGAGAAATCCATATTAATAGCCATATTTTCTGTAATCCAAAAACGAGGACTAACTCCAATTATACCATTAATCATTCTTTCCGGACGTGGTTTGGCTCTTTGCATTAAAGTTAATCCACTACCAATATGACCAACCAATCCAAAGGGATACATTTGATATCCGATAATATTATCAATATCAACAACAATTTGACCTGAGGCACGTTTCAAGTTTGTAACTAAAACAGCTTCAGTGCCATCAATATTTGATGTTACATTGTCATAGGCTAAATCAAATTTTAAACCTAATGACTTCAACACTTCCACATCTGTAATGTTATAAAACATATAAGTAACCCCAACATTTGCGCCTAAATCTAAAGCAGAACAGTTATAATTGGTTGCGTTATTATTCATAGAAAATAAACGTCCACCTACATTAAAATCAACATTCCAAGGGGCATTAGATTGTGCGAATAAACTAACTACTGCAAATGCAAATACAGATATTAAAATAAACTTTTTCATAATTAATCAATTTTTTGTTATAAAATTTTTGCGTAAAAATAGTGTTTTTTTTTAAATTTAGCATAAAAGAACACTTTTTTTTATTTTTTTTTTCGAATTTATTTTTCAACTACAATTCAAAGCTATCTCCCTGAAGAATTTTTATTATCTCAACACTTTTGTTTTCAGTAACCGCATATAATCTCTTCAATGGTTCATCCCAATTGTGGACAGACAAACTAAAAACAGAATTGTGAATTGGTAAAATCAATTCAGCATCCAAATCAATACCTGCCCACGCAGTTTCTTCAGGCATCATATGTATTTCATGCCAAAGCTCATTGTATTGCCCACACTCTAGCATTGCCAAATTAAATGGTCCGTATTTTTTACCAATTTCTTTAAACCCTTTAAAGTAACCAGAATCTCCACTAAAAAACAAATTCAAATCACCTGTTCTAATAACCCACGAGCACCATAAAGTTGAATTTTGTCTAAATGGATTTCTTCCACCGAAATGTTGAGAAGGAGTACAAACTAATTCAAGATTTTTGAATTTTGTATCTTCCCACCAATCTAATTCTTTGATTTTGTTTCTATCTATTCCCCAACGCAATAAGTGATTACCGACCCCTAATGGTACGAAAAACTCAGATACGGAATTTTTTATTTTTTTAATGGTATAATAATCCAAGTGATCAAAATGATCGTGCGAAATAATTACAGCATCTATTTTTCCAAATTTAAAGAAGTCATCATCGCTAAAGTGTATTGAATTATTAAATCTCTTCACCGCTCCCCGAAACGGAGAAGCATATTTACCAAAAACAGGGTCAATTAATATTCGTGTTCCATTAATATCTAACATTATTGAAGAATGACCAAACCAGGTTATAAAGTTCCCCTTTTTTAGATTTTCTTCTTTCCATATCTGATTTGCTGAACATAAAACTATTTGTTTAGGAGGACGTTTCTCTGCCTTTGATTTTACAAATGATTTGAACAACTTAATAAGCTTTTTGCCATTCAATTTCATTTTACCTGACAAGTAGAGGTTATGAAAAGTCTTATTATAAAACTGCTTCGAATTTATAATTTTTTCATTTAATTTATAATCAGGCAATTTCCCAAATTGTGGAAGATTAAAAACAATTATTATTACAATAATCAAGACTAAAACTATTGCCCCGAAAAAAATTAACAGATTCATCTCTAAATTAATTTTTCAGGAATGTCAAAATCAATAAAGCCTTGTTGTTTTAGTACTTTAAATAATACATTTGAGAAGTATTCATTATTAGTTTTAGTATAGCGAATGTCAGTAAATACCTGAGCAAGAGTTTCTTTATCGTTTTCGGCAACAAATTGTAAATTTTCTTCACTTGTCTCTTTGTCTTGATATACTCTATCTATATCATCTGAACTAAAATCATGATATTTTTCATAATGAATAACTGCATCAATTGGCAAACGATCAGTTAAAGGTGAAATTTCAGCAGGATAGCCAATTGTTACAGCAGTTATTGGCACTACTCCTTGTGGTAAATCAAGTATTTCTATTATCTTGTCAGGATTATAAATTGCTGTACCTAAATAACATATACCGAGACCATGCGACTCTGCTGCAAGGCAAGCATTCTGAGCAGCAATTACTGCATCAATCGCAGCAGTTAGGAAAGACAGAAAATTATCATAGCCCGGTTCTGCATTTCTCTGGCTACACCATTTTTTAAACCTGTTAAAATCTGCACAAAAAGTTAGAATAACCGGTGCTTGTTTAACCATTGGCTGGTTAAAATGAGCAGGAGACATTGCTTCTTTTATTTGTTTTTCTGTCGTAACAACAATGCTATAAACCTGCATATTACCAGTATTTGAAGCTCTAATTGCAGATAAGAGAATTTCATCAAGTATATGTTTTGGAATCTTTTTATCAAGATACTTTCTAATTGAACGATGTTCGAATATTTCATTTATCATAATTCAAATTTTTGAGCAAAAATAAAAAAAAAAGGGTAGTTAAAAAATTCAACTACCCACAATAATTACATTGATTATATTTTTATCCCATATTGGATATTTTTTCCAACATCTTGATATCGAGCACTTTTATTCGTCTTCCTTCAATAGCAATCACTCTTTCACCTGCAAAAGTTGATAAAGTTCTTATTGCATTACTAGTTGTCATATTGCTTAAACTTGCAATATCCTCTCTGGATAAAAGTGCTTTTATTGTAGCTCCATCTTCATAATATCCATAAGTTTCTATTAAAAACAATAATGACTCAGCAAGTCTTCCTCTTATATGCTTTTGAGTTAAGCTAACAGTTCTCATATTTGATATTCCAAGTTCAGCTGCAAGAGATTTTAAAATACCAAATGTAAAGTTTGGATCATTTTTCATGACAGAAAACAAAACATTTTTTTCAATTGTACACGCAACTGAGTTTTCTATGGCTACCGCCGAAGCATGATAATTTTCACCTGCGAATAAAGCCCTATATCCTATAAAACCTCCAGGTCTTGATAATCGGATAATTTGATCTCTACCACCGGCTCCTTCTTTAAAAATCTTTACTTTTCCTTCTGATAAACAAATTAGTCCCGAAGGTTTGGTATTTTCGAGAAAAACTAATTCTCCTTTTTTATAAGTCCTACATTCAGTATTTTTTATTAATAAATCTTTATCTTCTTTTGACAACTTAAAAAATAATGAATCGGCAGCATTAAACAATAATTCCTTAAAACTGGTTTCTGTCTTCATGTCTGTTTTTTTTGCAAATTTAAAAATTTTAGCTGTCAAAATAAAGAAATGTTAAAATTTTTAACATTTTTTCAATCATTTATGTTTTTTTTGTATCTTGCAAAAAATTAAAACAACTAATTATTTATTAACTAAAATTACATTTATTATGAGAAAATTTACAATTTTATTAGTAATGGCATTGATTTCGTCGTTCGTTTTCGGACAATCAATGATGGAAAAGAAAACGAGATCTATTCCTGTTAAAGGTGGCGACATGAGAAACGACTCAAAAGCTACAGTTATTTGGTCAAATGATTTCAGTAATGCTACTGAATGGACAATGGAGTATGATACTGAAAACCCTAATGACGGACCATGGGTTATTGGAACCACCGGACCTGCAGGTTACTATTCAGCAGGGATGGGAGCTATTGAATCTACAACTGCTGCAAACGGTTTTGCAATGTATGACTCTGATGGTATAGGTGTTAGCACGACCTCTCAGGATTCAAAGATGGTTTATAACGGAACCATTGATTGCTCAGCCTACACAAAAGTTGCTGTTTCTTTTGAGTCTTATTACAGAAAATTTCATGGTACTCCTTACCTTGAAATCAGTGTTAACGGAACAGATTGGACTCAATTTGAAGTACACACAGATATTGATATTAATTCTGCTTCAGGAAACCCAACATTAGTAATGGTAAATATATCTGCTGTTGCAGCAGGTCAATCAACAGTTTATCTACGTTTTAGATATATTGGTGAATGGGACTATGCCTGGATGGTTGATGATATTTCAATGTTCGAAGCTCCTGATTATGACGTAGCTTTACAACAAGCAAGAGTAAACTTTTGGCCGGAATACATTAATTATGGCTATAGCGGATTTTATGGTTTAGTACCTCAAGAACAAATAAATGGAGTAGGCGCTCCGGTATTTTTCTCAGGTATTATTAAAAACTATGGATCACAGACCGTAACTCCTATTTTAACAGCTACTGTTCAAGATGGTGACGCAAATGAACTTTATACAATTGATGCAACTTTCGAAGCTCCAATTGCAGTTGAAGAATTTGACACAGTTTCGACAAGTACAGAAGACGTATATTTCTTCGATCCTGCTGAGGTTGGTGAATATCACTTTTTACTTAGTGCAAGTATTGATGGACAAACTGATGAAAACACTGCTAATAACAATCTTGAATATGTTACATGGTTAACCAACAACGAATATGCTCATGATCAGGGAAATGTTACCGGAAGCTGGAGTACCTGTAATTATACAGACGGTTGTAATGATGGTGATATAATTGGTGTTACTTTTCCATTCTTTGTTTCAACTCAATTTAACAGTATTGATTTTTATGTTTCATCGATGACTGAAGTTGGAACAGGATATGTAGCAAAAATAATGATTTGGGACGAAGGCTCATCGGGTTGGGCTGAAGTTTCTTCAAGCACATATTATTCTATTGATTCTGAAGAAGAGGTTGGTGTAATGCATTCTGTTCCAATGATTGATAATTATTATATTGAAGTTCCTGAAGGCGACTTTGTCGAGCTACTTGCTGCTGTAGAGTTCTACACTAATTCTGGTGCAAACGAATGGAGATTTGGTATTGATGGTACAGTTCCTACATCAGGTTGGGAAACATGGATGTATTTCATGGGTGATCAGTGGTATTACTATGGTGGAACTCATGTTCCAATTATCCGTATGAATGTTGGAGAACCAAGTGCTGTAAATAACATTTCTGCTAATGCTGATGTTACTATCTATCCAAATCCTACAGATGGAACTATAAGTATTGGTAACGTTGAAAACGCAACTATCGAAGTTATTAACTTAATGGGACAGGTTATAAAAACCGTAAACAGCTCATTCGAAGTTAATAATATTGACCTTTCAAACTTTGCAAACGGAACTTATTTTGTAAGAGTTGTTAAAGGAAACAATGTTTCTACTTCTAAAATAAATCTTGTAAAATAATACTATTTTCATAACTTTAATTTATAAGAGGCTGTCTAAAAATATTTAGACAGCCTCTTTCTTTTTTAATATACTAAACGAAATGTTTTAAAATCAATTATTTTTCAACCTATTTTTAATATAATACCCTATTCCTATTAGTAAAACTAAAGCAGAAATTACAACCGACATACGGGCTAAATAATCCCCATTCTTAACATAAAAAGTAATTTTATCATTAGCATTTAAATATCCCCTAATTGCTCCTGAATGCCACCATTCTAGCGACCTAACAATATCTCCTTTTTGATTTATAATACAACTTATACCAGTATTTGCACTTCTAGCTATACTTCTACGTGTTTCAATTGCTCTTAATCTTGATAAATTCAAATGTTGCTTATAACCCGGAGTATTTCCCCACCATCCGTCATTAGTAATTAAAAATAAAACATCAGCACCTTTAAGTACAAATTCAGAAATAAATTGCCCATAAACAGACTCATAACATACGGGTACTCCTATACTTAAATTTAATCTTTGATTTTTGAAAACTTCTCTTTCTTTCTGTGTTCCATGGCTGCCAGTCATGCCTCCTAAATCAAGCATTAAATCTTTCAAAAACCAAAATAATTTAGGATAGGGCAACATTTCAATACCGGGCACAAGCTTACTTTTATGATAAATACCTACATTTAGTGATGTGTCAATTTGTAAAGATGTATTAAAAATATCGAAATAATTCCCACTGTTTCCGGATTCCACTGCAGTTTCAGTCTTATCTTTACCTCCCGGATATTTCTTCAACGTATTCGCACCAATAATGAATTTAGCTTGAGGATTATCTTCTAAAAATTCTCTTATAAACTTTATGTAGTTATTATTACAGATATCATTTTCCCAAACACCGTAAGTAATAGCCGTTTCCGGAGCAATAAAATAATCAACTTCATTATCACTATATAGTTCTGCAATTTCAATAATTTTATCCAACTGACTCTGAACAGGAACTGAAAACTTTTCATTATAAGGATCAATGTTTGGTTGAATTATAACAACTTCAACAGGATTACTTATCTCTTCATATGTGTGATATTTAATAAACGAGTATCCAAGAGGCACAATTAAAAAAATAAAGAGAATACCGTATAATTTCAATAATAATCTTTTCTCTTTCTTTTCTATAATTGATTTTAATAATTCATAAATCAAAACATTAACAATTAAAATCCAAACCGAACCACCCAAATGTCCTGTAAATTCATACCACTGAATTAGACTTACATTATCAGCAAAAGCATTCCCTAACACTAACCAGGGCCAAGAAATCTGAGAATTCATAAACAAATATTCAAATGCCACCCAGTTTGTTACAAATACCATCAATCCAATACGTCTTCCCAACAATTCGAATGTCCTGAAGCTTAAAAACATAACCCCGGCCATTAATATTGAATAAATAAGAATTACTGCAATTGCTCCCGGAATTGTAGCTTTGTAAATCCAATATGTTGAAATAGTATTCCAAATGACGAAACTAATAAGACAGTATAAAGAAAATTCTGAAGCTTTACTTCTTTTTCTGATATCAAGCTGCTTATCCAAAATAAAAAGAATGGGTACAAAAGCAAAAAGCATTACCCATCCCAAGCCAAGCAAAAGCCATCCTACACTTAACAGAAATCCTGAAATCACGCTTAAGCTAAGCTTATAGTTTAAAATTTTTACCATTATCTTAAACGTGGATTTCTATTGACAAGATAAACACTTCCAATAACAACAACTGTCGCAATAATTTGATTAAAATTAAGTCTTTCTCCGTCAATAATTCCCCAAAAAATAGCAAATACCGGAATAATATAAGTTACAGATGATGCAAACATTGCTCCTGCATTTGTTATGATGTGATTTGAAATCGAAACGGCTACCGCAGAACCTAATAAACCAAGCAAAACAACACAAAACAGATCAAAATATAAAGTATTGCTTGATACTGCCAAACTAAAATCAGAGAATATTAGAATACCGCCACTTATGGGTCCAATAAATAAAAATGCAAGTGAGGCAATCTCAAGACCATTTAGATTTTTAAGAAATATATTTATCTGATTAATATTAACGGAATATAATACTGTCGCCAAAACAATGTAAAGCGCATAATAATTCATTTGTCCAAAAATAAAAAGATTATCTTTTGTCACCAGCATTGCTGCCCCAACTAATCCCAAAATCACACCCAATACCTGCGATATTCCAGTTTTCTTTTTAAAAAATGCTATACCTACAATTAGTACAAAAACAGGTACTAAAGAATTTAATACTCCTGCAATATTACTATCAACTTTTGTTTGACCCAGTGGAAAAAGCCAGGAAGGTATCAAATTCCCAATCCATGCAACAATAAGAATAGGTAAAATGTTCTTTTTATTTAATTTCCTTAAATTCCTTATACTGAAAGGCAACAAAAAAACAAATGCACTTAGCATTCGAATTGATGAAACTTGCCAAAAATTAAAACTTTTTAATCCTTGTTTCATAAGGATATAAGATCCTCCCCAAATTAATGCTAGAAGTACTAAAAAAATCCAAGATTTTATATTTTTAATGTCCATTAATTTTTATGGTATAAAAATTGAATGTCAAAGCTAAAAATTTTTTAGATATAAGTTATAATTTTGTAAATTAGTTTGTCGAGAAAATGTCAATAATGAAAAAAGTAATCATAATACTAATAATAGTTGGATGCACGATAAAAGCTGAAGATGTTTCTGCACAAATATTTAAACTACCTAAATATTATCGTCAAAGTCTTAATGTTGACAGTTTGGTAAAAAATACTCCGGATGGGTTAATATTCTACCCTGAAGTAATTGTATATCCTCACAAATCTCCAAAAACTAAAAGAGAACAAAAACAATATGACAAACTTGTCAGGAATTTTCTCAAAGTTTATCCTTATGCACTTGAATTAGCAAAGACATACAAAAACATAGACGACACCTTGGCAATGTTTTCAAGCGACAAAAAAAGAGAACTATATTTAAAAAAACGCGAACAACAGATTATGCAGCACTACAAACCTATATTATCGCGTTTTACATTATCACAAGGAGTGTTACTTGTAAAATTAATGGATAGAGAAAGTGGTAGTACAGCTTACGAAATTGTTAATGAATTGAAAGGATCTGTTACAGCATTTTTCTGGCAAAGTTTTGCTTTAATGTTCGGGAACAGTCTTAGAGCAGAATACGACAGCAATGGTGATGACAAAGAAATAGAATACCTTGTTAAAAGATATCGGGATAAAACTTTATAGATTCAAAATTCTATTTGTTTTTCTATTTATTTTACTATTTTTGAGAAAACCAATATGAAAAACAATGCTTGTAAAAAATCAAAAATGTTATGTTTGCGGTGCAAATAAAGTAACCAAATCAAAATCAATGTATGTATATTGTGATTACTGTGGTTCGTGGATGGGCTACGACATGCAGGCAGCATGGCAGGAAAGCATGAATGTATGGACAAATAATTCTGATAATGCAGAGCTTAAAAAACAGTATAACGATTTATGTATTAAATTGGCAGAAGTAAAAAAAGATCGCAACAAAGAAATATTTATTGATACACAAATACAAATACACAAACTTGAATTTGACATATACCCTGAGAGATTTGGACCAAAGGGTAAACAAAAAGCCTTTAGGGAGAAATATTTGCAATTTTATTCTGAAATGTATAATGAAACTATCAATGAAGATTATTTTATCAGATTAGAAAAATATTCTCTAATTGATAGTTCGAAATTGAAATATACAGTCGAAAACGGAAGGTTAAAATATGATATTAATGATGATTTTTTTAAATTTTTTGAAGAAAATCTCAATATTATAAAAGAAGGTTTTGAAGACTGGGACTCATTCGAATCAGTAAAAAATCACCCTGAAGGAGAAGTTGTATTAAATAAAGATTTCATGTTCAAGAACTCGGTCTATTTAATGCTTCAAATTTATAATAATAATGAAGTTGAAGCTTTAGTTAAACACTTCGGACTTGAAAATAGTTTCGTGGAAATACCGGATGTGACTTTGACTGAGATATCATGTAAGACATGCAATACAAAGTTGAATGTTCCCGAAAATTCTGATTCTGTTGTATGTGAAAATTGTGGCTGTGTAAATCTGGTGCAAACCGGAATGCTTAGATGTCTTAATTGCTCAGCATCATATAACCCAGTTGAATCCAAAGCTTGTCCTTATTGCGGAAGTATGCCTGATATTCCAAAAGGTGCCGGAGAAATTCTGGAAAGCAAATATAAAGAAGCTGCTAATAACAACATGCAATCCGTCATTTCAAATCCTAATAACGAAAAGACAAAAGGAAAGAAAAGTTTTTGGTCAAAACTTTTTGGAAACTAACATAATTATTTAAAAGAATCTTCAATAACTAAAGTTAAAATTTCAGCCATCGTTTTACCAATAGTTCTAATTTGCTTTGGAACAATACTTTCTGCACTCATACCCGGAATAGAATTCAGCTCAAGAAAATATGGTTTGCCATTTTTAATAATATAATCTATTCTAACTATACCTTTACAACTTAATAAATCATAAATCATTGAACTATACTTCTGTACAAGCATTGTTTCTTTGTCAGATATTCTTGCAGGAGTTATTTCCTGCGTTAACGTAGGATCGTATTTAGCCTGAGTATCAAAATAATCGTTAACTGTAACTATTTCTGTAACTGGGAAAACCAATTCCATATTAGAAGTTTTTAATACTCCACAAGATACTTCTGTACCTTCAATAAATTCCTCAGCAATTACAACATTATCTTCTAGAGCAGCAAGATTAACCGCATCAATTAATTTATCTTTTTCATAGACTTTCGTTACCCCATAACTCGAACCTGCAGTATTTGGCTTAACAAAGCAGGGCAATCCTGTTCGTTCAATTACTTCATCTACTGAAAAAATTTCGCCATTGACCAATGCTACAGATTTTGCAAGATTAATGCCTGTATTTTCAAGCATTTTTTTACAAGCATTTTTATTAAAACTTACCGATGATGAAAAGACATTGCAGGCAGAATACGGAATCTTTAAGATATCCAGCCAACCCTGAATTTTTCCATCCTCGCCAGGAGAACCGTGCAATGCGATATATGCGTAATCAAATTTAATAACCTTACCATTAATAATAATTGTAAAATCATTCATGTTTACCTGGTATCTTTCATTTTCAAAAAGGTAGAACATTCCGTCCGGATTTACTTCAATCAGAAAAGCATTGTATAATTTTCTATCCAAACTGCTCAGTATTTGATTTCCTGAATTAAGACTTATATGTCTCTCCGAGGTGTATCCTCCTGCTAAAACGGCTATATTTCTCATATTATTATTACTTTTTTCTAATTTTTAACTTTTGTCCAATTTTTAAACCTGATGGATCACTAATTCCATTAAGTTTCATTATATCATCTGCTGAAATACCGGGATATTTCAATGATATCCCATAAGGACTATCACCTGCTTTTACAGTATAATACTCATAAGCGGGATCTAAAGGTTCTTCTTTAGGAGTATTTGTTACCGGATTGATCCCAATCATTCTCTGTTTTTCTTCAAATGATAAATTATTAACTAATTTATATTTTGATTCAAGAGCTGTTGGTACGTATATCTTTAAAACTTGACCGACAACAATACTGTTGCTATACATGCCATTCCACGCTTTCAGTTGTGCAATATCAATTCCATACCATGAAGCAATAAGTCCTACTGCATCACCTGACTTCACAGTATAATTTAATGCAATTGTCCCGGCAGGTTGTTCAGCAACACAAACTGTTTCTACATATTTTTCATCCGGTTTATATGTGAATTTTTCGGGATTAAAGAATACTGAATCATTAAAATTATAAATAGAATCTTCCAACTCTATAAATTTGCTAATGTATTGCCTTCTCATTTTTAAAGGATAGGCTTTATTTTTTGCAGGGACAATATCAAGTTTATATTGAGGATTAAGTTCCCTGGTTTGCTCAACCGGTATTCCTAAAACAGAATCTAATTGAGCAAAATGTAGCTCTTGAGTAATCATAACTGTATCAACATCATCAAAAAAGTCTATCTTCTCTGGCTTAAATCCATGCGAATCTGCATAAGTAAATAAATACACAATAGCAATAAAACCAGGCACATAATTTCTTGTTTCATTTGGTAAATATGGATATAGATCCCAGTAGTTTGCTGTTCCACCAGCACGTCTGATTGCATTATTAATCGTCCCGGGACCTGCATTATAGGCTGCCAAAGCCAATGTCCATTCACCATAGGTTTCATACAAGCTCTTTAAATAACGACAGGCAGCATCTGTAGATTTTTCGGGATCCATTCTTTCATCAACATAAGAATTAATCTCAAGCCCCATACCTTGTCCTGTTTTGTACATAAACTGCCATAACCCGACAGCTCCACTAGGCGATTTTGCCCTTGGATTTAGTGCCGATTCAATTATAGGTAAATATTTAAGTTCTAAAGGAATCCCATAAGCGTCAAGTTTTTCTTCAAACATTGGAAAATATTGATAAGACAGTCCTAAAAATTTTGGAGCTATCCATCTTCCGTTTTTAACATATCTGTCAATATAATTTTGAACATTTTTGTTGTATGCTACATCTATTGGTGTGACAATTTTCTTGATCCTTTCACAGTAAACAGAGTCAGACAAATCTGTATTAAAAGCATATCTGTCAGAAGGTATTAAATAAGTGATGGTATCACGACCCGTATAATAATACCATGATAAAAGCAAACTGTCAAGATGATCAGCCATGGTATAGCCATCATTTTTTTTAACAAAAATAGAATCATTGTCGGCAATCAAGTGACCAAATCCGTACATCATAACGATAATCAGCAAAAAAAACTTCCTGAATTTCATAGATTAAAATTTAATTTTACAATTTATTCCAATTACAGGAGTTCGCATATAAACTTGATTAAAATCAGAAGGGCTTATTTTTAGAGAAAGATCATCACTTATATCGAAATCAAACAAGTTTGCGTCAACGTTAGCATCAACAATTTGCAAGGCATAAAAAACAAGAGCTCCAATCAAACACAAATCTCGCTGTTTTCTGAATCTATCCATACTATTTATTAATGCTTGATCATTATATATTTGAGTACCATCACCTAAAGTAAATTCATCTACTCCTCCATCATGACGAATTATGTAAGCATTTTTGTACCTTGTAAATTCTGCCTGATTATCAAATGCCAAGTATGAGAAAGCACCAATACCAACATAAACTACAGGCATTTTCCAATATTTTTTATTATATGCTTGACCCAAACCGGGAAGTACAGCAGATAATATTGTTGCTTTTCTTGGTGAATGTATTTTATCGATCTCTTGTTTATCGTTATTTTGCGAAAAGCCTGATATTGATATCAGAATGGATATAGAACAAAACAATATTTTCCTTAATATACTCAAACTATACATTTATTTTATCCAAAATTGCAATAATTCTCTCTAGGTCTCCATCATTTTTAAATGGAATTACAATTTTACCTTTTCCTTTTGCAGATCTTCTAAAATCTACATTTGTTGCAAAGCAAGTCGAAAGATGTTTCTGCAATTGAAGATAATCTTCAGCGGTAGCAAATACTTTTTTCTTCAGAAGTTTTTTATCAACAGAACCATCACTGTTCAATTCACGCACAATGTCTTCTACTCTTCTAACAGAAAAATCATATTTTAGAATCTGGTCATAAATCATCAACTGAGTGTCTTCATCTTTTAGAGCTAACAAAGCGCGAGCATGCCCCATAGATATTTTTTCGCTGCGTAGTCCTAATTGAATTTTAGCTGGTAAATTCAATAATCTGATATAATTTGAGACTGTAGATCTTTTTTTACCTACTCTTTGGCTTAACACATCCTGTGTAAGCTTACATTCGTCAATTAATCTCTGATAACTGATAGCAACTTCGATAGAATTAAGATCTTCTCTCTGAATATTCTCGACCAATGCCATTTCAAGCATACCTTGATCATCGGCAATTCGAATATAAGCTGAAATTTTATTCAAACCAGCGATTTTTGCTGCTCTTAATCTCCTTTCACCTGAGATTAGTTGGTATTTTCCATTTTCAAGAATTCTGACTGTTATAGGTTGTATCAAACCTAATTCTTTTATCGAATCGGCCAATTCTTGCAGAGTTTCCTCATCAAATGTTGAACGCGGTTGATACGGATTTGCTTCAATATAATTTATATCTATTTCATTGGGTTCTTTTTGCTTACCCGTCTGTAACGCCGATGATGTATCTATAAGTGCATCAAGCCCTCTACCCAAAGCATTTTTCTTTGCCATAATTAAATTATAATTTTTTCTTCTTCGTTTAATTTAGTCATTTTATTTCTCTGCAAAAGTTCTCTAGCAAGATTTAAATAGTTTGCTGCACCTTTTGATGTTACATCATAATCAAAAATTGTTTGTCCAAAACTAGGAGCTTCACCTAATTTTACATTACGATGAACAACAGTTTCAAACACCATCGTATCAAAATGTTTTCTTACCTCTTCAAGAATTTGGTCCGACAATCTCAATCGAGAGTCATACATAGTCATTACAAATCCTTCTATATCCAAATCAGGATTAAGATGTCCCTGAACAATTCTAATTGTATTAAGTAATTTACCTAAGCCTTCAAGTGCAAAAAATTCGCATTGAACAGGAATTAATACTGAATCAGATGCAGTAAGTGCGTTAACAACAATCAATCCCAGCGAAGGAGAACAATCAATTAATACAAAATCATACTCGTCTTTAAGTTTTTCCAGTACAAGTTTTAGAACTTTTTCTCTATTCGGCAGCTCTAGCATTTCAATTTCGGCTCCAACAAGATCTATATGACTAGGTAATATAAACAATCCCGGGATATTACATGATAAAACCACATTTCGAGGATCTTCATCTCTAATTAATGTTTCGTATAATCCGGTACGTATATTTCTGACATCAAAACCTAATCCGGAAGTCGCATTTGCCTGTGGATCAGCATCCACTATCAAAACTTTATATTCCAATACCGCCAGACTTGCAGCAAGATTTATTGCTGTAGTTGTCTTTCCAACTCCTCCTTTTTGATTAGCTAATGTTATTATTTTTCCCATCTATTACGTATTAAATTTTGCAAGTCAAAATTACAACTAATCGAGCAATTTTTTTTGCTCTTAAATGCTTTTTATCAACATTATTAACAATAATTATTAAATATCGAAATATTTATCTGATTATCAAATAATTACAAATGTTAATTGTTGATATTTTCAAGACTATTTATTAGATCATCAATATTATTTATTTCCTTTGGCAGTATGAAATCAGAATATTTTTCAACAAACTCATAAATCTCCAATCTGTTGTATATATTATGCTTATTATCTGTTTTAATTTTCAAATGACTATCTTGTGCAACTAGAAAATATCCATGAAAAAATTTACCTGCGGTTTTGCATGCACAAGTTTTAAACTGAAATTTTGTTTCAGCTAACTTAATGGTATCTCCTGCTAGAACTTTTCCAAAACTCCATGATTCCATTCCATAATTTTCTTCATCAAAATACATACTAACAAAAGCAAAATCTTTTCCTGAGATTAATTTAACATCTTCGGGAATTAGAATTTCTTTTTTGCCTGATGTGTGATCTGATTGGGCTCTAATGAATGTATAATAAGATCCTTTTTTTGCAACAATCTGAGTACTTTTTGAATATCCATCCGAATATATTACATAAGCATCCTGCCAATTCTTATTTGTTGAACAAGCGTTTATATAAACTGAGAAAACAATAACACTAAAAATCTTCAAATAATTCTTCATCTTCATCAAAATCAGAACCATATTCCTCTAATAGTGAGTTTTCCAAATACAGCATTTTAAGAACAGCTATAGCAGCTTCTTCTCCTTTATTGCCATGTTTCCCTCCTGCCCTTTCGATTGCTTGCTGCATGTTATTTGTTGTTAATACTCCAAAAGAAATTGGGACATCTAAATCAATATTTAGTTTCATAATACCATCAGCAACTGCAGAACAAATAAAATCGAAATGTCTGGTTTCTCCCTGAATAACACAACCCAAACAAATAACCGCGTCAACCAAAGCATAATCTATCAGATACTTTGCCCCAAGTACCAACTCAAAACTACCCGGAACATATTTTTTTACAATATCTTCTTGAGAAAATTTATATTTTTTTAAAGTCTTTATTGCTGCATCAGCAAGTTTATCAGTGATTTCAGTATTCCATTCAGAAACTACGATACCTATTTTATATCTTTTCTTTATTTGGTTTTGAATTCCAGATTCCGGATATTCAGATAAATTTTTTAACGAACTTGCCATAATATTAAAAAAACGGGGCTTTAAGCCCCTATATAAATTTTGTAATCCTGAATTTTATAATTTCATCTCCACTCTTTTGATATATTTTTCAATTTCTTGTTGTTGAGGAGTTTCATAATATTCTTTATCAATTCTTTGATATAATTCCAAAGCCTGTTTGTTATCGCCTAAAAGTTCACAAGTACGTCCGGCTTTCATTAAAAAAATCGGAGATAGAAACTCGTTATCAGCTTTTTCGGCAGCTTTTAGATAATACTCTAAAGCATCATCCATATTCCCCAATTCCATATTTGCATCACCAATCAAACAAACTGCCATTGCTCCAACCATTGGATCTTTACTTTTAAAATCTTCGAGCATGTCAATTGCTGCTTCAAAATCACCCAATCTCATGTAACAAACACCAGCGTAGTATTTTGCTGCATTACCCATCGGAGTTCTTCCATAATTATCAATAATTTCCAGAAAACCCGGATAAGCCCAATCTCCGTTTAAAGCAAGATTAAACGAATCTCTTTCAAAATAAAACTCTGCTTTATAAGCTTCCGACCATGCTTCCTGGATACGTGGTTCTCTAATTAACTTAAAATATCCAATAACCAGTAAAACTAAAACCAAAACTCCACCCAAACCATACATAAAAGCTTTCTGGTTCGTTTCAATAAAATTCTCAGCTCGACTTAAAGCAGACTCTACCGATTTAAAACTATCATTCTCCGGTACATTTTTTTTATTTTTTGCCATAGTCTATTAAATTTCCAAATTAAGGCTGCAAATTTAAATCATTTAATTGAATTATATTATAAAATAAGCTTATTTTTTAAAAAATTATTATTATTCAAAATCCAAATTCACAATAACAAGATAAGATATCATCATCTCAGTGTAAATTACGAATTAATAATGTTGTAAATTTTTATAGTTTTGCAACAAAAATAAACTGATGTACTTAAAGAATCTTTCACTGATAAATTTTAAGAATTTTGAAAATTTTGACATAGATTTTTGCCCTAAAATAAATTGTTTCACAGGGGATAATGGTACAGGGAAAACAAATATTTTAGATAGTATCCATTATTTATCTTTTTGTAAAAGCTTTTTAAATTTTAGCGATCGTCAAAATATAAGGACAGGAGAGGATTTTTTTGTTATACAGGGCGATTTCAACCTTTTTGACAAAACAGAAGCCATTTATTGCGGACTGCATACAAACAAAAGAAAATCTTTTCGCAGAAATGGTGTTGAGTATCAAAAACTTTCCGAACATATTGGTTTGTTACCGGTAGTTTACACGAATCCTTATGATTCAAATCTTATACATGAAGGTAGCGAATTTCGTAGAAAGTTCTCCGATTCGGTAATTTCACAGTTTGATCATATTTATCTTAATAATCTGATTAATTACAATCGCATACTTGAGCAGCGAAACAATATGTTAAAAAATGTTCAGAAAGGAGCAAAGCTTGACAAAGACGAAGTTGAAGTCTGGAATATACAACTTTCTGAAACAGGAAAAAAAATTTATAATTCCAGGAACACTTTTGCTCAAGAAATAATTGAAATTTTTCAAAACTATTATAGCTTGATTTCAGACAATAAAGAAAATGTTCAGTTTATCTATCAATCTCAACTTCACGATGATGAGCCTCAAATACTTTTGGAAAGAAATATTGATAAAGATATTATTCTCGGATTTACATCTTCAGGAATTCATAAAGATGATTTCGATTTCAGAATAAACAATTTACCAATAAAGAGATATGGCTCACAAGGTCAGCAAAAAACTTTTATTATAAGTCTTAAATTTGCATGGTTTGGGTATATTAAACAAAAAATAAACATGGCACCGATATTGCTTCTCGATGACATCTTTGACAAACTGGATAAAAAGCGAGTAAAAGTTATAACAAAACTTGTTTCACAAAATGATTTTGGACAAATTTTCATAACCGACACCAGCTATTCCAGAATGCCGGATATATTAAAAAATTTGCAAATTGACTATAAAATATTAAATTTGTCAACAAATGAAATAACAGTTAATGAAGTTAAAAATTAATTTAATTTGAAACAATTGTACATTATTTTAAATTTTACGAATATGAAAAAAGCTGTTTTAATTATTTCAACAATTCTTCTGATAAGTTGTGGAAACTTAATTTCTCAAAATCTCAGGTCAGAATACACACAAAAAATTGTTGGGACATGGAAAGTAGATTCTTTGGAAATAGGTAGTTTTAATTTAAGCCCTCAGTACGAAGAAATTGTAAGACAAAAAATGCCTGAGATAATTGCTATGACAGAAGTAAAATTCATGTCTAACAAAAAGTATTACAAACAAGGCTTTGAAGGAACAACTGAAGGTCATTGGGATATATCAAAAGACGGTCAATACATTATTGTAAAAAGCGATGGAAGTTCTGAAGTCTCTCGAACAAAGATTATATCATTGACGAACGATAAACTTATTATGGCTCCTGATGATGAGAATTCTGTTAATTCAAAGGCTTATTTATACAAAGTACAATAATGAATATGACAGATAGATCTCTTGTAATAGCGGTAGATTTTGATGGGACTATAGTTGAACACAAATATCCTGAAATTGGACCAGTTATTCCGGGATCCTTTGAAGTGCTGCGAGAACTTCAAGAACAAGGTCACAAACTTATTCTTTGGACTGTACGCGATGGCATTGATCTTAAAAATGCTGTTGATTTTTGTCTCGAAAATGGACTGATGTTTCATGCTGTTAACGAGTCTCACCCTAACGAAGAATTCAACAAATATATAAGTCGTAAAATCAATGCTGATATTTTTATTGATGACAGAAATATTGGAGGATTTATTGGTTGGGATAATATCAGACAAATTCTCTTACCTGATTCTCAGCAAAATATTTCAGAAGGAACAAATGATACAGAAACTAAAAAGAGTTTCTTTCAAAAGCTTTTCGGGAAATAAAGACAATCGTTTTATTTCAATAGATTTTTAATTAAAATATAGATGATATTATTGTCCTTATTTATTTTTACCATTTTTTGACATACTTTTTTTATACTTTTGCAGTTTATATTAGTTGATGAAAATTTCTGTCATAATAGTAAATTATAATGTTAAACACTTTTTGGAACAATGTTTAAACTCCGTATTAGAGTCTGCGAAACATTGTGAAACAGAAATTTTTGTTGTAGATAACAATTCCGTTGACGGATCATGTGCAATGGTTAAGAAAAAATTTCCTCAAGTTAAACTAATAGAAAACAAAAACAACTTTGGATTTTCTTATGCTAATAATCAAGCAATAAAGAAATCTGTTGGAGAATATGTGCTATTATTAAACCCCGATACTGTAATTGAGGAAAAGACCTTATTGACCGTAAGCAACTTTATGGATTCGCACCCGGATGCCGGATGTCTTGGAGTAAAAATGATTGACGGTAAAGGGCGGTTTTTACCCGAGTCAAAACGAGGACTACCAACTCCAAAAGTGGCATTTTATAAAATTTTCGGACTTTCACGCATATTTCCAAAATCTGCAAAATTCGGACAATACCATCTCAGCTATTTGGATAAAGAAAAAATACATGTCGTAGATGTGATTGCTGGAGCGTTTATGCTATTACGCAAAGAAACATTAAATAAAACCGGATTACTTGACGAAACCTTTTTCATGTATGGAGAAGATATAGACATTTCGTATCGAATTAGTCTTGCCGGATACAAAAATTATTATCTACCTGAGACAACAATTATTCATTATAAAGGAGAAAGCACAAAAAAAAGTAGCATCAATTATGTATTAGTATTTTATAATGCAATGATAATTTTTGCTAAAAAACACTTCTCCAAACGTAATGCAGGAGCTTTTATAACTTTAATCAAATTCGCTATTTATATTAGAGCGGCATTAGCAATATTTTATAGATTCGTAAGAAATCTAATTACGCCATTCTTTGATGCTTTAATTATCTTATGTGGTTTTTTATTTATAACACCTATTTGGTCAAATTACAAATTCGGAATTGAAGACGCATATCCACAAGATGTGTATTATTATGCATTGTCAGGCTATATTATAGTTTGG
>Ga0209200_1000718_pt1 | contig 36670 bp, 31 predicted proteins | sample AD_UKC033_MetaG_FD_184406 | JGI IMG/M metagenome (GOLD analysis project Ga0209200, IMG submission 184406) | Active sludge microbial communities of municipal wastewater-treating anaerobic digesters from USA - AD_UKC033_MetaG (SPAdes) (version 2) | ecosystem: Engineered > Bioreactor > Anaerobic >... | reverse complement strand
GCGTAATGCGTAATCGGAATTGACGGCTTTGGCGGTGGGGGTGGGTGGTTGGGCGTGATGCGTAATGCGTAATGCGTAATGCGTGATCGGAATTGACGGCTTTGGCGGTGGGGATGGGAGCGTAACTCGTAACCCGGAAATGACTTCTTTGGCGGTGGGGGTGGGTGGTTGGGCGTGATGCGTGATGCGTAATGCGTGATGCGTAATGCGTAACCCGGAATTGACGGCTTTGGCGGTGGGGATGGGAGCGTAACTCGTAACTCGTAACTCGTAACCCGGAATTGACGGCTTTGGCGGTGGGGGTGGGTGGTTGGGCGTGAGGGGTGACACGTGACTCGTAACCCGGAGCTGTCCATCCTCAGTCACAAGGATGGACAGCTCCGGGTTACGCATTACGCATTACGAGTTACGTGTGATCACAAATCCTCGCCGGCGCGCTTGCTCCATGAAGGCCTGGGCCGGCACGGCGACCTCCAGCGGGGCCGCGCCGGGCGCGATCTCGCCGCGCGCCAGCATGGCCGCCACGATGGCCAGATGCCAGCCGGTGGTGCGCTCCATGGCCGTGAAACCGGTGGCCTCATCATATCGGTCCACCAGATCCACCTGGACCATGGCCGGACGGCCGGCCTTCAAGCCGGTTGCCCGCGCCCGGATCAGGCAGACATCGCGCATCACCGGCCGGCGCACCTGCGGCTCGTAGAGCGCCCGGAAGAGATCGCGCGGCCGGATGCTGGCCTGACCCACCTGCACCGGCTCTGGATCGAAGAGGCCCAGGTCGGAAAAGGCCTTGAGCTGGGCAAAGGTTCCGGGGTAGCGGCAGACCTTCAATTCATAGCTTTGCAGCAGGCCCTGAAAGGTCCACGGCGCGGTCGAGACGCCGCCGGCCAGCACGAAGGCCTCCAGATGGCCGACGCCCGGCACATGGATCGTCTCCAGCTCGCTGAAGCAGGGCAGATGGACGATCTCGCCGTCGCGCAACACCGTCATGCCGCCGTAATACTCGTTGATCAGCCCTTCCATGTTGAAGGTGGCCAGGTATTGCCAGGGCAGCTCTGGCGCCTGCGGCAGGCCGGCGTCGTAGATCATCACCTGCTGCGGCTGGTCCAGCAGGCTCATGGCGTAGACGGCCAGGTTGTTGCCCATGCCCGGCCCCATGCCGCAGTCGGCGACGATGGCCACGCCGGCCGCGCGCGCGTCGGCATCCAGCGCGTGCTGTTGGCGCACGATCTCCGTGTTGCCCCCCAGATCGCAGAAGGAGAGGCCGGCCGCGATCGCGGCATGGGTCAGCGGTAGGTTGAAATAGTAGGGTACCGCGCTGAGCGCCACGTGATGGCCGGCCAGCGCGGCCGCAACCGCCGGCCCGTCGGTCACGTCGAGCTGGACCGCCTGCACCACCGACCGGCCGCTGAGCTGGGCCACACGCGCCGCGGCCGCCGTGGCCACGGCCAGATCGGCGTCGGCCAGCGTGATGCGCGCCGCGTCGCCGAAGCGGGCCAGGTCATAGGCCGCGGCCGTGCCCTGGCGACCGGCGCCAAGAACGATGTAGGAAACCATCCAGCCTCAGTCTTTCCCGGCAGGTCCGCCGAACAGTTCCTCGAATTTGCGCCGCCGTCGCGCCTCATCCTCGGCCAGTCGGCGGCTCAGCTCGTCAGTTTCCAGGACGCGCGAGGCGTCCTTCTTCACCTGGGCGTAGGCGTCGGCCAGCTTCTTGGGCTTGGTGCGCGAGACCTGCAAGACCCGGCCATCCCACAGCAGATGCACCGGCTCGCCCGGCTCGAAGGGCACGCCGTCGGGCAGGTTGAGCCGCCGTTTGTCGTCCACCGTCAGCACAAAACGAAGTTCAGTCATGTGTGTCACTCCAGGCTGCCATGGCCTGCTCATCCATGGCGACGCACGAAGCGCTGCATCCGCTCCAGCGCCTCTTCGATCTGCTCATAGGCCGTGGCGTAGCAGGCGCGCACGTGGCCCTTGCCGGCCGCGCCGAAGGCTGTGCCGGGCACCACGGCCACCTTCTCCTCCGCCAGCAGCGTCCAGGCGAAGGTGTCCTCGTCCATGCCGCTGATCTCGACGTTGGGGAAGGCGTAGAACGCGCCCTGCGGCTCGAAGGTGGTCAGCCCAATGCTGTTCAGCCCATCCACCATCAACCGGCGGCGCCGGTCGTAGCTGGCAATCATCGCCTGCACCGCCTCCTCGGCCTGCGGATCGGTCAGGGCTGTCACAGCCGCCGCCTGGCCCATGGTCGGCGCAGACATGATGGTGTACTGGTGGATCTTGCGCATGGCCTCCAGCACCTCCCTCGGCCCGCAGGCATAGCCGATGCGCCAGCCGGTCATGGCATAGTCCTTGCTGAAGCCGCCCAGGTGGATGGTGCGCTCCCTCATCCCCGGCAGGCTGGCGAAGCAGACGTGGCGGTGCTCGCCGTAGACCAGCCGGTCGTAGATCTCGTCGGACAGGACGATGAGATCATGCTTCTCGGCGACCTGGGCGATCTCCTCCAGCCGCTGGCGGCTGAGCACCGCGCCGGTGGGGTTGTTGGGATAGCCGATCAGCAGCGCCTTGCTGCGCGGGGTGAGGACGGCCTCGATCTCGGCGCCGGTGACCTGAAAATCGTTGGCGAACTGGGTGGCGATGGTCACCGGGGAGCCGCCGGCGAAAACCACCTCGGCCGTGTAGGCCACGAAGCAGGGCTCCGGCACGATCACCTCGTCGCCGGGGTCCAGCAGCGCGGTCAAGGCCAGATAGAGCGCCTCGCTGACCCCCACCGTCACCAGGATCTCGCTTTCCGGGTCGTAGTGGACGCCGTAGAGCGCCTCGGTCTTCTGGCTGATCGCGCGGCGCAGCTCGATGGTGCCGGAGTTGGAGGTGTAGCGGGTCTCGCCGCGGCTCAGGCTGGCCAGCCCAGCCTGCAGGATCACGTCGGGGGTGACGAAATCCGGCTCGCCGATGCCCAGGCTGATCACATCCTGCATGGTGGCGGCGATGTCGAAGAACTTGCGGATGCCCGAGGGGGGCACCGAGGCCACCCGTTTGGAAATGCGGTCTTGCATGGCTTGGTCTCCTGGATACATGTCAAGTCTCTGCTTGAAACAGCCGCTCGGGCCGGTCTCCTGACCGAGCCCGCCGTCTTAGTCAACAGTTGTGCGCCCAGCCACCTGGCTGTCATCGCCAACATTCAAGCTGCCCGTGTAGCCCTTCACCTCCACCCGCTCGCCCACCAGCGAGTCGTGCAACTGGCTGCCCTGCACCAGGCTGCCGGCCATCAGAATCACATCGCGCAGGCGGCTGTCCACGACCTGGCAGCCAGCCTCGATCACGGCATGGGGGCCGACCACCGAGTTCTCGATCACGCAGTCGTCGGCCAGATGAACCGGCGGGATGACGGTGCTGTTGACGCAGCGGGCGCAGGTGGTGTGGCTGTTGTCGCTGCCGTGGTCCAGCAGCCAGCGGTTGGTGGCCAGGTGATAGGCCGGCACGCCGCAGTCCTGCCAGACGGTCATGGTCTCGGTGGTGAAGCGCGCGCCCTGCTCCAGCATCAGGTTGAAGGCGTCGGCCAGGAAGAACTCGCCCTTGAGCGTCTGCCGGCGGGCCATCTGCTCTTCGATGGCGCCGATCAGGTCACGCCCCTCGCGCACGAAGTAGACGCCCATGATGGCCAGCTTGTGCTCGGCGCTCTCCGGCTTCTCCACACAGCGCTCCACCGTGCCATCGGGCCGGGTGAAGGCCACGCCGAAGCGCCGCGGGTCGTCCACCTGCCAGACGCCCAGCACGCCGTCCGCGTCCGCCTGCGCCATGGCCCGCAGGTCGATGCGCGAGATGGTGTCGGCAAAAACGATGAAGCAGGGGCCGCTGATGTGCTCCCGGGCCAGCCAGATGGCATGGCTCTGGCCCACCAGCTCCTCCTGCTCCACGAACTGAGCGCCGAACTGGGGATAGTTGGCCTCGACGTAGGGCTTGATCTGCTCGCCCAGCCAGCCGGTGATGTAGATCACCTCGTCGATGCCGACGCCGTCGAACTGGTCCAGCACGTGACCCAGCATCGGCTTGCCGGCCACGTCGATCAGCACCTTGGGACGCGACCAGGTGTGCGGCCGCATGCGTTTGCCATAGCCCGCAACGGGCAGGATGAGTTTCACAATAGACGTCCTTGTCCAGGTTGTTTGGGCGTAAGAAAGGCCCAGCTTCTCGGTCAACGTTGAACCGTTCACCGTTTACCGTTTACCGTTCACCGTTCGCCGTTTACCGTTCACCGGCCACCGTTCACCGACCACCGGCCTCCGCGCCCGCCAGTCTGTCGCCTGTTCATAGGCATAGGCCGCGCGTAGAATCGCAGCTTCGCCGAAGGCTGGGCCGATCAGTTGCAGGCCGATGGGCAGGCCCTGGAGGTCGAAGCCGCAGGGCACGCTCAGGCCGCAGTTGCCGGCCAGGTTGAGCGACAGGGTGAACACGTCGGCCAGGTACATGCTCATGGGATCGTCGGCCTTTTCGCCGACCCGAAAGGCGGTGGTCGGACTGACCGGCGCGGCGATCACGTCCACCTGCTGAAAGGCCAGGTCGAAATCGCGCTTGAGCAGGGTGCGCACCTGCTGCGCCTTGAGGTAATAGGCGTCGTAGTAGCCGGCGCTGAGCGCGTAGGCACCCAGCATGATGCGCCGCTTGACCTCTGGCCCGAAGCCGGCGCCGCGCGAGAGCTTGAAGCCCTCCCACATGGTCTGGGCGTCGGGGTGGCGCAGGCCGTAGCGCACGCCGTCGTAGCGGGCCAGGTTGGCGCTGGCCTCGGCCGGCGCGATCAGATAGTAGACCGGCAGCGCGTACTGGGTGTGGGGCAGGCTGATCTCGCGCAGCTCGGCGCCGAGGCTGACCAGTGCGTCGATGGCTGCGCGCACGGCCTGTTCGACCTCGGGCTGCATGCCGTCGATGAAATATTCGCGCGGCACGCCGACGCGCAGGCCGTGCAGCGGCTGGCTCGGTCGGAGACCGGCCAGAGCAACACTGGTTTCATAGCTCTGGCCGGTCTCCGACCGAGCCAGTCCGAGCGCCCCAAAGCTCTGGCCGGTCTCCGACCGAGCCTCATAGCTCTGGCCGGTCTCCGACCGTGCCAGTCCGAGCGCTGCCGCGTAGTCCGGGATCGGCGCGTCCATGCTGGTCGAGTCCAGCGGGTCGTGGCCGGCGATGGCGTGCAGCAGGAGGGCCGCATCGGTCACATCCTTGGTCAGACAGCCGATCTGGTCCAGGCTGGAGGCGAAGGCCGTCAGGCCATAGCGACTGACCCGGCCATAGGTGGGCTTGATCCCAACCACGCCGCAGAGCGCGGCCGGCTGGCGCACGCTGCCGCCCGTGTCGCTGCCCAGCGCGGCCAGACACTCATCGGCCGCCACGGCGGCCGCGCTGCCGCCGCTGGAGCCGCCCGGCACCCGGCTCAGGTCCCACGGGTTGCGGGTGGCGACGAAGGCCGAGTTCTCGGTGGAGGAGCCCATGGCGAACTCGTCGGTGTTGGTCTTGCCCAGCAGCACCGCGCCGGCCGCGCGCAGCTTGCCGATCACGGTGGCCTCGAAGGGCGACACGAAGTCCTCGAGCATCTTCGAGCCGCAGGTGGTCGGCGCACCCTCCACCAGGATCACATCCTTGATGGCCAGCGGGATGCCCAGCAGCGCCGGCAGGCTGGCCGGGTCATCGGCCGCGGCCAGGGCGCAGTCGGCCGCGGCCGCGCGCTCCAGCGCCGCCTCCGGCATCAGGCTGAGATAAGCCCTGACCGCGTTGTCCACGGCGTAGATGCGCTCCAGCACCGCCTGCGTCAGCTCCACAGAGGTGATCTCGCGCCGCCGCAGCAACCCCGCCGCCTGGTGGATGGTCAAGCGAAACAGTTCGTCAGACACGCGTTTCTACTCCTCCCCAAACACCGCGCGCACGCGGAAGAAGCCGTCTTCCCGGTCGGGCGCGTTGGCCAAGGCATCGTCAGTTGGCAGGCTGGGGCGCACCACGTCGGCGCGCATGACGGTGCGCAGGGGCAGGACGCTGGCCGTGGGCGGCACGCTGGAGGTATCGACCTGCTTGAGGGTCTCGAAGTGCTCCAGAATGTCGGACAACTGGCGCCGGTACTGCTCGATCTCCTCGAGCGTCAGCGCCAGCTTGGCCAGCTCGGCGATGTGTTCGACGTCGGCGGTGGATAGGTGCATCGGTGCGTCGCGCTTTCGTTGGGTCGTGTGTTTGGGCGGTGATTCTGGGGCATTTTACCACAGGATGGGGGGATTGCGGCAATTGAGACGACTGCTCAGACACCGCATCAGGGGCCTGGTTTCTGTTTCACACCGCGCAACCTGGGTTCTGGGCCACAGGACAGCGATTTCACGTGGGCAACAAAACGCGCCTGGTGTGTTTGCCCCGGAGGTCAAGCGATGCTATACTTGCTGCTGTTGGCCCGGTTACAGCCTTTGGAGAACAACCATACCGGCAAATAACACGGATCGGCTCGGTCGGAGACCGGCCAGAGCGTGGCGCAGCGTGGATCGGCTCGGTCGGAGACCGGCCAGAGCGCGGCGCAGCGTGGATCGGCTCGGTCGGAGACCGGCCAGAGCGTCGGGTTGATTTTGGACAAGCACTTTGTTTTGAACTCTGTGGGTCGCACCATGTGGACTATTCTTCGCAGCCTCCTCCTGTTGATCGTGCTGCCTTGGCTCCTGGCAGCCTGCTCTGGGTTGCCAGCGTTCGGCGGCAGCCGCCAGCCAGACAATGCCATGGCGGCCTATGAGGCGGCCATGGCCCCCAGCCAGCGCGGCCTGCTGGACACGCTGCCTCCCCTGCCTGACTATCGCATGGAGGTACAGGTCGATCCGGCCGAACCGATGCTGACCGGCCGTCTGACGCTGACTCTGCCGCCAGAGCCGGGTCACAGCCTGCTGCCGGAATACTTCTTCCGCCTCTACCCCAACCTGAACTACTACGGCGGGAGCATGAGCCTCACCCTGGCCACGGTCAACGGCGCGGGCGCGTCCTTCGACTATCACGCCGAGGACACGGCGGTGCGCATCGTCGTGCCCCCCGGCGCCATCCAGCCCGACCAGCCGGTGACCATCGGGCTGCACTGGCGACTGCGTCCACCGGTCTGGGAAGATGAGCGCTATCACCTGATCGGCGCCAGCGGCGGCGTCCTGGCCCTGCCCGCCTTCTACCCCATGCTGGCGGTACGCGACCCTGAGGCCGAAGAAGGCTGGCGGCTGGACATCAGCATGTTGCAGGGCGACTCGGCCTTCTCGCCAGCCGCCACCTATCAGGTGACCGCCACCGTGCCGGCCGGCTATGTGGTGGCTGCCACCGGCTCCACCCTGGGCGTGCAGGACCTGCCTGCGCCGGCCGCGGAGGGCGAAGAAGGGGCAGAACAAACGACCTGGAAGGCCTGGCGCATGGTCAGCGGCCCGGCGCGTGAGTTCGCCATGTTCATCAGCGACCGCTATGGTCGGGCCGAAACCTACGCCAACGACGTGCGCGTCAACTCCTGGTATCGCCTGGGCGACGAGACAACCGGCCGCGCGGCCGCGGAATACGCCGCCGCCGCGCTGCGGGTCTACGATGCGGTGTTCGGCCCCTACCCCTACGCCGAGCTGGATGTGGTGGCCGGGCCGCTGGAGTTCCGCGGCATGGAATACGCCGGCCTGTTCGAGCTGGGTTATCAGCTTTACCGTGAACACGCCGACGAGCTGGAGTTCCGCATTGCTCATGAGGTGGCGCACCAGTGGTGGTACAACCTGGTGGGCAGCGACGCGGTCAACGCGCCCTGGCTGGACGAGGGACTGGCTGAGTTCTCCACCTACTTCTACCTTCAGAAGATCAACGGCGAGCGGCTGGCCCAACGGCTGGCCCAGCGGCGCTGGCAGGCCGCCTGGGAGCTGGCGCAGGCGCGCGGCCTGGATGCCGTGGTCGATCAGCCGGTCAGCGAATTCGCAAGCAACTACGAGACCATCGTCTATGGCAAGGCCGCGCTTTTCCACTACGAGCTCTTTCAGACCCTGGGCGAGGATGCCTACCTGGCCCTGCTGCGCGCCTACATCGAGCGGTTTCGTTTCGGCGAGGCCCAGCCCCAGGACTTCCTGAAGCTGGCGGTGGAACTGGGCGGGCCGCAGGTGGAGGAGATCTACCAGCGCTGGATCTTGCAGGCTGACGCGGCGGAAGACAGCCCGGCCGATCAGTGACAGCGCTGCCAACCAGGATGGCTGCCAAGCCGGAGCCGAATTTTCAGGCGGGTCAGCGCGCCTGACTTGCGTCGGCCAGACCCGGCTAAAGCCTCGACTCCGGGTAACTGCCTGACTTGCGTCGGCCAGGCCCGGCTAAAGCCTCGACTCCGGTTCGCATATCGCTTCCGCGCCAACTATCGATGGAGAGACCATGGACAACGACTTCGACGCATCCTCCTCTCTGACAGAACAGGATCTGTGGGCCGCAGTAGGTGGACTGGAAGCCGCGACGCGGGCCGGCCGCACGCCGGCCGCTGAACCGACCCGCGGCCCCCAGGCGCCGCCCGCGCCGCTGGAGGCCAACCAGCCGGCCGGCGAGCTGGACCGGCCGGTGGAGATTCGGGCGCTGTGGATCACCCGCTGGGATTTTCGCACCCCCGACGACATGCGCTGGCTGGCTGACAAGGCCGCCGCGGCCAACTTCAACACCCTCTACTTTCAGGTGCGCGGCAACGCCGATGCCTACTACGCGTCGACGCTGGAGCCCTGGGCGGCGCGGCTGAGCCAGGGCGTCCTGGGGCAGGATCCCGGCTGGGATCCGCTGGCCTTGGCCGTGACAGAGGCGCACGCGCGCGGCCTGGAGCTGCACGCCTGGGTCAACGTCTACCCCGCCTGGCTGGGGCTGACCCCGCCGGCGCCGGCCGAGCCAGAGCCCATGTGGAGCCGCTTCAACCGGCTGTACGGCGACTCATGGGTGGTGTGGAACCGCCAGCAACAGCCGATGCAGCTCAACGAGCAGTATCTCTGGGCCAATCCGGGGCACGCAGCGGTGCAGGAGCAGATCGCAGCCGTGGCCCAGCAGATCGCCGCCCGCTACCTGATCGACGGTCTGCACCTGGACAACGTGCGCTACCCCGGCTGGGAATACTCGCGCGATCCCGCCACCCTGGCGCAGGTGGCCCAGGCCCAGGCCGCGGAGCCGGGGTTGGACCGCAAGGAATGGCAGCGGCGCCAGATCAGCCAACTGGTGGAACGCCTGCACAGCGCCATCCAGCGCATCAAGCCCGGCCTTTGGCAGAGCGCCGCGGTCTGGCCGGTCTACCTGGACACCTGGGAATGGTGGAGCGCCGGCGACGGCTATGACGGCTTCTGCCAGGACTCGGTCGGCTGGGTGGATCAGCAGATCGTCGACCTGATCTGCCCCATGCTCTACCTGGCCGACATCACCACCGACGACGCCAAGTACCAGGCCTTGGTGGAGGATTTCGTGGCCCGCGCCGGCGGGGATCACGTCGCCGCCGGGATCACCGCGGACTACGACGACTTCGCAGCCATTGCCCGGCGCATCGACATGGCGCGCGCGGCCGGCGCGGCCGGCCAGGCGATCCTCTCCTATGGCGTTGTCAACCAGCGGGGCTATTGGGATCAGTTCAAGAGCGGCCCCTATGCCGAGCAGGCCAGGACGCTGCTGCCGGAAGCGAGCCGGCGGCGGGTGGGGGAATATCTGCTGGGTCGCTGAACGAGCGAACGCTTGCCGTTCGTTCAGGGAGGGTAACTGTTCAGCCGGCGGGCGCGAACACGTTGATTGAGTAGGCCGCCGTATCGAAATCAACGTGTTCGCACCCGCCGGCGGGCCAAACGTTTCCCTCAGCTCGCCCCAAACCCCTCCGGTATCTGCACCGTCACCACCTCGCCGCGCACACATTCGACCCCATCGGCCACCAGGCTGATCTGCACCACCACCTTGCGCCCCTTGAGCTCAGTCACCCGGCCGCGCAGCTCCAGCGGCGGCCCCAGCGGCGTGGGCCGCAGATAGTCCACCTTGAGCGAGGCGGTGACGTAGCGCCGCGGGGGCTGGCTGTCCATGGGCCGCCCCTCGGCGCGATAGGCCGCGGCCGCGGCCGTGCCTGTGCCGTGACAGTCGATCAGCGAGGCCAGCAGCCCGCCGTAGACGTAGCCGGGGATCGCGGTGTGATAGGGCCGCGGGGTGTAGACCGCCACGGACTCGTCGCCATCCCAGCGGCTTTTGATCTGCAAGCCCTGCTCGTTCAGCCGGCCGCAGCCGTAGCAGTGGCTCCACTCGTCGGGGTAGTAGTCCTGAAACGCCAGATCAGTCATGGCGAGGCCCTCCTAATCGGCAGATTCTGCGACGGTCGGCGACGGCGCGGCCAGATGGCCGCGCCCAGCCAGCCATTCGATGCCGGCGACCAAGAGCAGCCCCAGCAACGCCAGACCGATCACCATCAGCACCTCGGCGGTCAGCGCAGCAGGGAGGATGTTCTGCTGCACCAGCGGAGCAATAGCGCCGTCCGGCTTGACTTCGCTCAGCAGCGTCAGCTTCCAGGGCCAGATCTTGCGCAGCGAGCCGACCATCAGGCCGATCAGCGCGGCCACAGTCAGGTCGTGGTAGTGGCTGAACAGCCATTTGAGCACCCGGGCGAACAGCAGCAAACCCAGCGCACAGCCCGAGGCCACGATCGCCAACGTCAACCAGTCCCGCGTCACCACCGCCTCCAGCACGGTATGGTACTGGCCCAGCAGCACAAGGATGAACGCGCCGGAGATGCCGGGCAGGATCATGGCGCAGATGGCCAGCGCGCCGCTGAAAAACAGAAAGAGCGGGGTGTGCGGCATTTCGTAGGGGGTGACGCCAACCAGCCAGAACATGACCACGGCAAACAGCAAGACCATGCCAACCGCCAGCGGCGTCCAGCGCCGCACACGCTTGACGACCACGATGATCGAGGCCACGATCAGCCCAAAAAAGAAGCCCCACACCAACGTCTCGTAATGGGTGAGCGCCCAACTCAGGAAGTGCGCCATGGTCAACACCGCAATGCCGATGCCGACGCCCAAAGCCAGCAAGAACTGCCATGGAAAATCAGCGAAAGCGGCGCGCCATTGCCCCCTCAGCAGCCGGCGGGCAAATTGCAGGTTAAGGGCGTTGATGGCGTCGATCAACGCATCGTAGATGCCGACGACAAAAGCCACCGTGCCGCCCGACACACCCGGCACCACATCGGCAGAGCCCATCAAAAAGCCGCGCGCGCTGATGCCGAGAAGTTCACGCATCGTCAATGGCTTGCGGGCGGTATCGATCTCTCCACTCATGTGAACCTCCAAGAAATTCGGCGGCGCTGCCTCGGGCGCGCCGCCGTGTGAAGGCCAATTCTAGCCGGTCTTGCCCGAATCGCCAATTCCAGACGTTCACGCGTTTTCGTGGACAGCGACGCAGCGCCGTTGACGCACAGAAACCCGAAGAACCCCACGCTGCAAACTCGCCGTCTGGCAAAGAACCGCAGTTACTACACGCGCCGGGCGCTTTCACTCGGTTGGGGGCTTGCCATGACTGTGCAAGAGCCGCCGCTCAGGAAGAATCAAGATTCGGCGCCGAAAGCTGAGTAGCAACGAACAGCCAGTGGACAGCGCCCAGGTCGCCTCGCACTGGCAGGCCAAAGGGTGAGCGCTCAACCGCCACGCGCCGACGGCAGAGCGAGAAAATCGCCCGGCGCAGGTGCAACAAAGCTGCGCTCCGGCCAGCCGCGGGCCGAGGGCAACGTGATCATGCCAGCGTGCAGCATTAGGCGATTGGCCTGCTGCCAGGCCGGGTTGTACAGCCGATCCCCAAGGATGGGGGCATGCAGCGAGGCCAGGTGGACGCGCAACTGGTGGGTGCGCCCTGTCTCAGGCCAGAGCAGCAGCCATTGACAGCCGCCAGCCTCGGCGACGACTTCGTAGCGCGTGACGGCGCGCTGCCCCCCACGCGCCGCGACGGTCATCATGTCCCGTCGCTGGGGATGCGGACTAAGCCGGGCCTCGATGGTCCCCTGCGCCGCCAGCCGGTTGGGGCTGGCCACGACAGCCTGGTATTCCTTGCGCACCGCGCCCCTCTTGAATGCCTCGTCCAGATAGCGGTTGATGGCTCCCCCGCGCGTTAGCAGCACCGCGCCGGAGGTGTCCCGATCCAGGCGGTGGAACAGGGTCAGCGGGCCGAAGCGGGCGCTGGCCAGCTCCAGCAGGTTGGCAGCCCCCGCCGCACGCGCCGGCTCCGACAGCAGCCCGGCCGGCTTGTTCACAGCGAGAAGCTCGTCATCCTCGGCGATGATCCAGGCGTCGTCGAACGCTGCGACCTGGGTTGGCTTGGCCGGCGGCGCGGCCAGCAAGGTCAGCCGGTCGCCGTTGCGCACCAGCCAGGAGTTGAGCCGCACCGTCTGGCCGTTGACCGTCACCTGGCCGCCGCCGATCAGCCGGTTGATGGCCTGCCGGCCGGCCTCAGGATAGGCGTCGCGCAGCAAGCGGTCAAGCCGGACAGGCCCGGCCAGCCCCCCGACCAGCAGCGAGGAACGAGGCTCTGCCATGGCCGCGCGCAGTGACCTAGGCGGTCTGGCGTTTCAGCACGGCCATGGTCAGCCGGCAGACGCAGACCAGCCGCTCCCGCTCGTCATGGATGCGGATATCCCAGACCTGGGTGGAATTGCCCAGATGCAGCGGGCGGGCGACGCCGGTGACATAGCCGCTGCGCACCGAGCGGATGTGGTTGGCGTTGATCTCCAGGCCCACCACGTCGAACTGCGCCGAGTCGACGCAGAGGAAGGCGCCGATGCTGCCCAGCGTCTCCGCCAGCGCCGCCGACGCGCCGCCGTGCAGCAGCCCGGCCGGCTGCACGGTGCGCTGGTCCACCGGCATGCGCGCCGTGATGCTCTCCCCGTCGATGGCGATGAACTCGATTCCCAGATGCTCGACCATGGTGCCGGCCGAGGTGGCATTGAGCGCCGCGAGGGGCGCTTCGACAAACCAGATTGACATGCGCTGTTCTCTTTGTTGCTATCGGTTTCGCCCGAACCGCGTCCTTCGAAGGTCAGCGGCTTTGGCTGTCAGACTGCCCGCCAGAGCAGGCGGTTCTCCTCCAGGCTCAGCTCGGCCCGGCCGGCCCGGCGCAGCGAGTTGAGACAGGCGTGGATGGTCGTGCGGGTCAGGTAGTAGATGGCGGGGCGCTGGATGCGCAGCCCCATGGCGTCGGCCACCCGCTGAAGCGCCTGGCTGTCGTCGCACGGCGTGGCCAGGGCCGTGTGCACCTGCTCACGGATCGCCTCGATGCGCGTGATGTTGTAGTCCAGCACCTGCTCCAGGCCGCCGCGGTCATAGGCGTCGCCATGGCCCTGGACGTAGAGGCCATAGGGCAGGGCGGGCAGGCTGGCCAAGGTCGCCAGCGTCTGGTCGATCTCCACGTAGAAGGGGACGCCGTACTTGTCCAACACCTCCGGGGGGAAGAAGGCATCGGCGGCAAAGCAGACCCCCTCCTGGGGCGCGGCGACCATCACCTGGTTGTGGGCGTGACCGGGGGCGGGGATGATCTCCACCGGGAAGCCGTGCAGCTCCTGACGACCCGGCTGCAACAGGCCATCCACCGCGCAGGGCTGGGCCAGGATGAACTTGTCCTCCAGCTCGGCCGGCGGCTGCGCGCCGGCGAAGAGGTAGACCGGCTCCAGGGCGGGGTTCTCGACCACCGCGGCCTCGAAGGCTGGCGCCAACACCGGTGCGCCGGTGCGCCGCTTCAGCTCGGCCGCGCCGCCGAAGTGATCGGCGTGAGCATGGGTGATCAGCACAGCCGCCAGCTCGACCTGCAACGCGGCCACGTGCTTCAGAATCCGCCGCGCCGCGTCGCGATCCAGCCCTGTGTCCACCAGCAGGGCGCGCTTCCCATCCAACAGCAGGCCGGCGTTGGAGCCGGCCCGCAGATGGTACGTATGGGCGGTGAGTTGCTTCAGGTCCATGGCGAAGGGCGGGGAGGAGGCGCTTGCCCACCCGTGGCAGGCGTGTTACCACCGACTCCTCGGTCCTGGTCTACTCCATTCCCAGATAGGCCTTCATCACATCAGGGTTGTTGAGCAGCTCCTTGCCGGTGCCGCTGAGGATGATGCTGCCCGTTTCCAGCACGTAGGCGCGGGAGGCGATGGAGAGGGCCATCAGCGCGTTCTGCTCCACCAGCAGCACGGTGACGCCCTGCTTGTTGATCTCCAGGATCGTCTCGAAGATCAGGTCCACCAGAATCGGCGCCAGCCCCATGGAGGGCTCGTCCAGCAGCAGCAGCCGCGGGCTGGCCATCAGGGCCCGGCCCATGGCCAACATCTGCTGCTCGCCGCCGGAGAGGGTGCCGGCCAACTGCTTTTGGCGCTCCTTCAGGCGGGGAAAGAGGGTGTACACCCGGTCCAGGTCCTGCTTGATGGCGGCCTTGTCCCGGCGCACGAACGCGCCCATGTCCAGGTTCTCGGCCACGGTGAGCCGGCCAAAGACTCGGCGCCCCTCCGGCGAGTGGGCGATGCCCAGCCGGACGACGGCGTGGGGGGGCATGGTGTGGATCGGCTGGCCCTCGAAGAAGATGCTGCCATGGCGCGGGTGCAGGATGCCGCTGAGGGTGTGCAGGGTGGTGGTCTTGCCCGCGCCGTTGGCGCCGATCAGCGTGACGATCTCGCCCTGATCGACGGTGAAGGAGATGCCCTTGAGCGCCTGGATGGAGCCGTAGTAGGTTTGGATACTGTCAATGTGCAGCAGCATATTCGGTCGCCCCTTTGCCCAGGTAAGCTTCGATCACGGCCGGATCGTTTTGCACCTCTTTGGGGGTGCCTTCGGCGATCTTCTGGCCGAAGTCCATCACCGTCACCTTGTTCGAGATGCCCATCACCACCTGCATGTGGTGCTCGATCAGCAGCACCGTGATGTTGGCCTCATCGCGCAGCCGGCGGATGAAGTGCATCAGCTCCTGGGTCTCGGCCGGGTTCATGCCCGCGGCCGGCTCGTCCAGCAGCAACAGGTCAGGCTTGGCCGCCAGGGCACGCGCGATCTCCAGCAGCCGCTGGTCGCCGTAGGGCAGGTTGCGCGCCATCAGGTCGCCGCGGCCGGCCAGGCCGACGAAGTTCAGCATGCGTCGCCCTTCGGCCACCGCCTCGACCTCCTCCTTGCGGTTGCCGCGGGTGTGAAAGACCGCGCCCAGCCAGCCGCTGTGCAGATGCGTCTCATAGCCCACCATGGCGTTCTCGATCACCGTCATGTTGGGAAAGAGGCGGATGTTCTGGTAGGTGCGGGCGATCCCCTGGCGGGTGATACGGTCGGGCGACATGCCGTCGATGGGCTTGCCCTTGAAGAGGATGACGCCCTCCTCCGGGCGATAGAAGCCGGTGATGCAGTTGAAGAAGGTGGTTTTGCCCGCGCCGTTGGGCCCGATGATGCTGTGGATCGTGTTCGGCTCGACCGCCACGTCCAACTGGCCCACCGCCGTCAGGCCGCCGAAGCGTTTGGTGACTCGTTGACTTTCCAGTAAAGGCGCCATGTGTCCTCCTAGGCCTCGTCGGCTTCGTGCAGCTCCAGCTTGCGCCGCGCCTCCGGCAGCAAGCCTTCGGGCCGCTTGAGCATCATGAACACCAGCACTGCGCCGTAGACCAACAGGCGGTATTCGGCGAACTCGCGCAACAGCTCCGGCAGGCCCACCAACACCAGCGCGCCGACGATGACGCCCGGAATGCTGCCCAGGCCGCCGACGATGATCACCGCCAGGATGTTGATGGAGACCAGCAGGTTGAAGCTGTGCGGATAGACCGAGGTCAGCTTGGAGGCGAAGATCGCGCCGCTCAGCGCGGAGAGCCCGGCGCCGGTGGCAAAGGCCATCAGCTTGGTGCGCACCAGGTTGATGCCCATGGCCTGCGCCACATCCTCATCCTCGCGCATGGCTGCCCAGTTGCGCCCCAAGCGCGAATACTTCAGCCGTGTGGCGATGAACGCGGCCACCAGGATTCCTGCCAAGATGACGTAGAACAGCATCTGTTGGTCTGACAAGCGCGATCCCGCCGGCACAGGGAGAGCCCGGGGGATGCGGGTGATGCCGTTGGAGCCGCCCACCAGCGGCTTGAGCCAGTCCGACAGGAAGATCAGGCGGATGATCTCGCCGAAGCCCAGGGTGACGATGGCCAGGTAGTCGCCGCGCATCTGCAAGACGGGGATGCCCAGGATCACGCCGGCCAGCGTGCCCACGATCACCGCAAAGGGCAGCGCCTGCCACCAGGTCAACTGCACCCCCACCCATTGGATCTCCGGCGAGGTCAGGATGCCGACGGTGTAGGCGCCCAGCGCGAAGAAGGCCACATAGCCCAGGTCCAGCAGGCCGGCGAAGCCCACCACGATGTTCAGCCCCAGCCCCAGCAGGATGTAGAGCCCCACCGTGTCGAGAATCTCGGCCGGATAGGGGCCCAGCAGCGGCAGCAGCAGCACGCCGATACCCAGGATGATGTAGGCCAGGGTCGCCACCGCGCGCTGCTGTTTGGTGGGCAGGGCGCTGAGGCGCTGGCTGGTGGCGGTGCGGGCCGGCTGCCAAAAAAAGGTGATCACCAGGGCGATGACGAACACCGCCGCCGCCTGGAGCGCCGAGATGCCGCGGCCAGCGAAAAGCGACGAGTTGAGGATGGAGACAATCGGGATGGCCAGCAGGCCCATGCCCACGGACCGGCGCAGCCGGTCGGGCAAGAGGAAGAGGCCGGCCGACAGCGCACCCACCGCCACGCCGATCCCGATCAGCAGCAGGAGGCCATCGGGGACGCCCCGGCCGAGGGTCAGCAGATCGAACAGCTCCGGCGAGGCGTTGATGAAGACCGAGCGCAGGTTGATGATGGGAGCAATCACCACCAGCGCCGACAGGAAGAGGCTGATGAGCAGCCCGGCGATGGCGCCGCTGAGCAGGCACCGGACAATCGGCCGCTTCGCCTGCCCGGCAGCAGCTCGCTGGGCCGCCATGTAGCCGAAAATGATGAAGACCGAGAGCAGGATGATCTGCCCCAAGCTGATCACCTTGGTGATGATCATCCGGTTGGCCAGGGCGGTCAAAATGCCGACCAACGCCAGATAGATCGCCACGCCGCCGCCTAAGAGGCCGATCTTGATCACAGGCGACCAGCGGTTGCCCTGACTGGCTGCCATCGGTACGCGGACACTGGTTGCAGTCATGGGGCTACCTCACGCTTTCTTGGTGGCCAGGCGCTCGCCGAGGATGCCGGTGGGGCGGAAGATCAGCACCAGCACCAGCATCAGAAAGGCCAGCGCGTCCTTCAACTGATAGGGCGCGGGAATGCCCAGGCCATCCAGCACCAGGTTGGGGAAGAGCGACTCGGCGATGCCCAGGAAGAGACCGCCCAGCATGGCGCCGGTCACGTTGCCGATGCCGCCCAGCACGGCCGCGGTGAAGGCCTTCAAGCCGGGGATGAAGCCGGTCAGGAAAAAGACCTGGCGGAAGAGGGTGGAGAAGAGCACGCCGGCCGCGCCGGCCAGGGCGCCGCCGACGACGAAGGTGATGACGATGATGCGGTCCACGTCGATCCCCATCAGGGCGGCGGCATCCTTGTCCTCGGAAACCGCCTGCATCGCGCGGCCGGTCTTGGTGCGCTGGACGAAGATGTAGAGGGCCAGCAACATAACCACGGCTGCCACGATCACCAGGGCCTGGGTCTTGAGCACCGTGATGCCCAGGATCGTGATGGATCCCTTCAGCGCAGTCGGCTCAGGGTAGCTCTTGATGCCGGAGCCGAAGAAGCCGCGAAAGGTATACTGCAAGAAAAACGAAGCGCCGATGGCGGTGATCAGCGGCACCAGACGGGGCGCCCGGCGCAACGGCCGATAGGCGATGCGCTCCAGCAGCACGGCGATGGTGGCCGAGGTGGCCATAGCCCCGACGAAGATCAGCAGTTGAGCGATGACATAATAGCGATTGAGGAAGCCGGAGCGATCAAAGGCAGTGGCGATGAAATAGCCGATGAACGCGCCGGCCATGAACACCTCGCCGTGGGCAAAGTTGATCATGCGCAGGATGCCGTAGACCATGGTGTAGCCCAGCGCGACCAGGGCGTAGACGCTGCCCTGGGCCAGGCCGAACACGATCAGATCCAGCCAAACCCGCGGCGGGTAGGTGGCCGCCAACAGGGTGTGCACTGCGCCGTAGATCACGCCTCCCAAAATGATGAAGCCGATGATCCACATCACCACCTGCGTCCCTGTTACCCGCCTTTTGAATTTTTGGTACATACTGCGTCTCCATGGAGAAGCCGACACGGAAGCGAAACGGCCTGCCAGTGTGCGGCCTGATGGGGGATTGACGGAGCGCCTGCGCTTGGGGGGAAAGAAGGAGAGTCGCCCCGTCCGGTGAACGAAGCGACTCTCGTGGGTGGCTAACTAGGGCCAGATCTTCTTGGGATTGCTGTCATCGGCCGCGCCAGGGTTCCAGCTCGCCGGGTCAGAGTTCATACCCTGATAGACGGCGATCTTGGGATCGGCGCAGTCGCCGGTGGCGGTGCAGGTCAGGCTGCCGGTCAGGCCAGCCATGCCGGAGGTGCTGAGCATGGCGTCACGCAGCGCCGTGCGCGGGATCACGGTCGAGCCGTTGGAGCACTGCACGGCCGCCTTCTCCACCGCGTCGGCGATCAGGTTGTAGGCGTCGTAGGCGTGGGCGTGGAAGGGGGCCAGGGGCGCCTCGCCGTACTTCTCCCGGTGCTGGGCCAGGAAGTCCTGGTAGCCGCCGCCGAAGGCCGAGAAGTCCGGGCTGGACCAGAGGAAGCCTGTGGAGGCGTCGCCGGCCGCGGCCAGGAAGTCAGGGGAGAAGACGCCGTCAGCGCCGGCCATCTGGACGCTGGCCAGATCAGGGTTCTGCTTGGCCTGCGAGGCAATCTGGCCGCCGGCCGCGATGAAGATCGGCAGATAGATGAAATCGGGCTTGGCCGCGGCGATGCGGGTCAGCATCGGCCCCATGTTGGTCTCGTTGGGGTCAGTCGCTTCCTGCGCCACGACCTCGCCGCCCAGCTCCTTGAACTTGTCGGCGAAGACCTGCTGGAGCTTGTCGGCGTAGAGGCTGCCGTCATGGATGGTGGCGGCCTTGCGGAAGCCGGCCTCATAGGCATACTGCGCCATGGCCGCGCCCTGAACGGTGTCGTTGTGGGCGGTGCGCATGTAGAACCCGTACTCAGCCGGGCGGTCGGCCGCGGTCAGGTCAGGCGCGGTGTTGGAGGGGGAGACCATGGGGATGCCGGCCGCGTAGAGCAGCGGGATGGCCGCGCGGGCCGCCGAGGAGCAGTTGGTGCCGATAGCCGCCACCACGCTGGGGTCGGAGGCGATCTTGGTGCCGGCCGCCTGGCCGCCTTCGGCGTTGCAGCCCTCATTCTCGCCGGTCACCTCGACCGCGTGGCCGGCGACGGTGGAGCGATTCGCCTGGGCCAACTCGACGCCGCGCTGGGTGTCGGTGCCCAGGGAGGCATCGGCGCCCTCGACCACGAAGAGCCAGGCGATGTGCACCGGGTCGTTGGCAGCCAGGGTGACGCAGCCGCTGGGATCATCACAGGCCGTGCAGACGGCAGGATCGGAGCCGGCGGCAGGTGCTTCGGCGGCCGGGGCTTCGGTGGCGGCAGGCGCTTCGACGGGTGCGGCAGTGGCAGCCGGCGCGGGAGCGGGCGTCGCAGCGCCGCCGCAAGCTGCCAGGAACATGGCCGCGATGAGCAAGACGGCCAGCACGGTGAACAGGGACTTCTTCATCTTGTTCTCCTCCTATGGGAACATACTGCGTCGGACTTGGAGCCAGCCGATATGCTGGCGGAACGAACGGAACCGGCGAATCGGGAGTTGTCGATGGCCATTGACTCGCAGGAAGCATGACCTCCTTTGCTTTACGCGCGCAACGAACCACACTGGATGGCAACCACAAAGGTGAACCGGGGGCAACGACGCTGTTATCCTGGCGGTACAGCTTGGAAGAAGAGGACGAGGAAGTGGTATGGTTGCCGAAGGCGACCGGAAGGAACTGCGCCCCAGCGCGCAGGATAGCGCCGATTATAGGCAAAAGGTTCTGATTTGTCAAAAGGCTTGAGAGTAGTATGGCATTCGTTCGCTGCCAAGACAGACTGCGCCATTTGCAAATTGCCGGTTTGGGTGGATAATGGAGGTCGCGCTCTGTTCGCAACAACCTACTTTCAAAGGAGAAAGTCACAATGACAACAACCTCAGAATCGACATCAGCCACGGCTGCCACTAGCGGGGGCAACTCGACAGCCGCACTGGAAAACAATCCCTTCCTGATTGCCCAGCGTCAACTGGACCAGGCGGTGGAGCTCCTGGAGCTCGACGATGCGACGCATCAGATGCTGCGCTGGCCCATGCGCGAGCTCTCCTTTGTCTTCCCCGTGCGCATGGACGATGGCCGTGTGGAGGTGTTCCACGGCTTCCGCGTGCAGTACAACGACGCGCGCGGCCCGGCCAAGGGAGGCCTGCGCTTCCACCCCCATGAGACCATCGACACGGTGCGCGCCCTCTCAGCCTGGATGACGTGGAAGACCGCTGTGGTCGATATCCCTCTGGGCGGCGGCAAGGGCGGCGTCTGCTGCAATCCCAAGGAATTCTCGCCGACCGAGCTGGAACGGGTGAGCCGCGGCTATATGCGCCGGGTCGCTGACTTCATCGGCCCAGACATCGACGTGCCCGCCCCCGACGTCTACACCGATTCCCGCGTCATGTCCTGGATGCTGGACGAATTTGAGACGATCCGTGGCCGCCACGTGCCGGGAGTCATCACCGGCAAGCCGCTGGCCCTGGGCGGCTCAGCCGGCCGCGGCGAGGCCACCGGCATCGGCGTCGTGGTGGCCATTCGCGAGGCCTTCAAGGTGCTGGGGATCGACTCCACCCAGACCACTGCCTCCTTGCAGGGCTTCGGCAACGTCGGCCAGGCCGCAGCCATCCACTACGTCAAGCGGCTGGGCGGCAAGCTGATCTGCGTCTCCTCCTGGGACCACGACGACAAGACCGCCTACACCTTCTTCAAGCATGAGGGCGCAGATCCTGTCTTTCTGCGCAGCATCACCGATGGCTTCGGCACCATCAACAAGGCCAAGGCGCAGCAGGCCGGCTACGAGGTGCGCGATGGCGACGCCTGGCGCTCGGCTGACGTAGATCTGCTGATCCCGGCCGCGCTGGAGAACGCGCTCACCGGGCACACCGTCGCCTCGATCTCGCCGCAGGTCAAGGTGCTGGCCGAGGCCGCCAACGGCCCCACGACCCCTGAGGCTGACCTGGTGCTGAATGAACGCGGCATCTTCGTCATCCCTGACTTCCTCTGCAACGCGGGCGGCGTGACGGTCAGCTATTTCGAGCAGGTGCAGAACGCCTACAACTATTACTGGCCCGAGGCAGAGGTGCACCACCGCCTGGATCACAAGATGACCAGCGCCTTCCACAGCGTGCACGACATGGCGCAGCGCATGAACGTCCCCAACCGGCTGGCCGCCTATCTGGTCAGCGTGGAGCGGGTGGCCAATGCCATGAAGCTGCGCGGCTGGGTATAAAGGATCAGGTTGAACCCCACCATCACCGTCAACTTGACCGGCATCGCCCACGGCGGTGAGGCCATCGGCTATCACCAAGGCAAGATCCTCTTCGTGCCCTATGCCATTCCGGGCGAGACGGTGCAGGTCGAAATCATCGAAGAGAAACCGCGCTGGGCGCGGGCCCGGCTGGTGCGCGTGCTCAAGCCATCGCCGGACCGCGCCCTGCCCCCCTGTCCCTATTTCGGGCCAGGTCAGTGCAGCGGCTGCCAATGGCAACACATCGCCTATGCCCGGCAACTGGAGCTCAAGGCCCAGGTGGTGGCCGATCAACTGCACCGCCTGGGCCACGTTGCCCAGCCGCCGGTGCTGGAGCCCATCGCGCTGGCCGGCGAGGAGGGGCTGCTCGACTTCCGCTACCGCAACCACGCGCAACTGGCGACCGACGCCCGGGGACGGCTGGGCTATGTGCGCGAGGGGGTGACGCAGGAGGGGGCCAAAGGCGAGATGCGCCGCCAGGGGGTGCGCGCGCCGGGCCAGCCAGCCCAGGATGTGATCGCGGTGGACGAATGCCTGCTGCTGCATCCCCTGCTGGACGAAATGCACGGCGCGCTGTTGACCGGCATCGCCGAAGCGGACGCGGCCGAGCCTGAAACGACCGACGACGACGCCCCGGCCGGCCCGCCGGTGATCGTCCGGCGCATCAATCTGCGGGCTGGCGTCAACACCGGCCAGCGCCTGCTGGCCTTCGAGACGGTGGGCGACCGGCCGCCCGGCTTTCTGGTCGAGGAGCTGCCGGTGCGCTGTGTGGTGCGCCGCCGCGATGGCGCCTACGAAGGATTGGTGGGAGAGCCGTGGATCGAGGAGCAGGTGGCCGGTCGCACCTTCCGCGTCTCAGCCAACAGCTTCTTCCAGGCCAACACTGTCGGCGCGGAGGTCATGGTCGAGCTGGCGGCCGAGCTGTTGGCGCCCCAGGGCCATGAGACGCTGCTGGACGGCTACTGCGGCGTGGGGCTTTTTGGCCTGAGCCTGGCCGATCGGGTCGGTCAGGTCATCGCGGTCGAAGAAGCGGAGGTGGCCTGCGAGGACTTCGCCTGGAACGCGCGCGATCTGGACAACGTGACGCTGCACGAGGGCGCGCTGGAGGAGGTGCTGGCCACACTGGACGCCGATCAACGCATCGACCTGGCGATCATCGACCCGCCGCGCAGCGGGGCCGGGCCAGAGGTGGTCGAACATCTGGCGCGGCTGGCCGTGCCGAAGCTGCTCTACGTTTCCTGCGATCCGGCCACGCTGGCCCGCGATGCGGCCCTGCTGCTGGCCGCCGGCTATCATCTGGCGCAGGTGCAGCCGGTGGACATGTTCCCCCAGACCTATTTCGTGGAAAGCCTGGCGCTCTTCCACCTGGCCGCCAGCGCAAAGTGATTCCCTGAGCTCCTGCGAGTTCCCCCGACTTCCTTACTCCCCTGCGCTTCCCTCTCCCAACCACACCCCGCTCACCAGTTCCACGTGCAGATTCAGGCTGCGCTGCAGCACATCCAGATTGCGGCTGGCGTCCCACAGCTCCATACGCGCGTCGCCGGCCTCCAGCGTCTCGATCTGCAGCCAGCCGTTGGCCAGATCCAGGTGGCAACGCACCGCCCGCACCACCTGGCTGCGGCCGCGCTCCAGAAATTCGGCCAGCCGCAACATGCCGGCCAGCAGCGACAGGCCGCGGTGGTCCTCGGCGGCGAAGAGCGCGCCCAGGGGGCCGGCCTTGGGGCTGCCTTTGCGGTGATACTGCGCCAACAAGGCGATCAAAGCCAGCTCGCGCGGGGAATAGCCGGGCAGGCCGCTGTTCTGAATGATATAGGCCGAGTGGTGGTGGTGATAGTAATAATCGACGCTCATGCCGATGTCGTGCAACATGCCGGCCGCCCACAGCAGATGGCGGTAGCTGGCGTCCAGCCCATGGGCCGGCTGAAGCTGATCGAAAAGCTGCAAACTCAGCGCGGTCACATGGCGGCTGTGCCGATTGTCGCAGTCGAACTTGCGCGCCAGGTTGAGCACGCTGAACTGGCGCAGGTCGGTAAAAACCGGCTGCGGTTGGTCGGCCAGGAAGCGTTGGTAGAAGATGCCCTCACGCAGCCCCTGTTGGCTGATGGTGAGCTGCTCGAAGCCGCTGTGCTTCAGCAGCGCGGCAAAGGCCAGCGCGCCGCTCTGAATGATGTCCGCCCGGTCGGAATCCAGCCCAGGCGTCTTCAGGCGATCCTTCTGGCTCATCTGCCAGAAACGCCCGGCCATCTCGCGCAGGCTGACCCCGGTCAACTCATAGCCGTTGACCATGTCCAGCGGAAAGCCGGACGCGGCCTGATCGATGCGGGCCAGGTTGCGCACGGTGCCCCCCAGCGCCACCAGGCCATCGCCAGGCTGGGCGCGGAACCAGTCCACCCCGGCCAACTGCTCGGCCAGGAAGGCGTTGAGCTGCTCCACCGCGGCCGGCTTGGCCCGGTCGTAGCCCAGAAAGAGGTCGCTCAGACGCAGCGCGCCCAGCGGCAGGCTGACCGCGCGGCCGGGCAGCCCGCCGCGCACCTCCACGATCTGGGCGCTGCCGCCGCCCAGGTCGACGACGAAGCCCTCGGTCAGCCCGGTGCCGTTCAGCGCGCCCAGCGCGCCGAAATAGCCCTCCTCCTCGCCCGAAAGCAGGCGCGGCTCCCAGCCGGTCTCCGCGCGCACGCGGGCCAGAAAGGAGTCGCCGTTGCGCGCATCGCGCACCGCGCTGGTGGCGGTCATGATGATGTCATCGATCCCCTGGGAGCGGCAGAAGCTGGCGAACATGCGCATAGCCTGCTGGCCGCGCTCGATGGCGGCCGCGCGCAGCGCCATGCCGTTGCCCATGCCCTCGCGCAGCCGCACCACCTCGCGCACCTCCTCCACCAGATGAAAATGGTAGCCGGGCTGGTACTCATAGACCACCAGGCGGGTGGTGTTGGAACCGAGGTCGATGATGGCGATTCGTGGGCTCATGATCTGCTCATTTCAGCGGGTGTCGTCGCACGCCATTATACCCGAAGAAAGCTGCCAGGCGATAACCTGCCGCGCCAGCGGCGCCGGGCACTTGATGCTATGTTTTGCAAGCGCTGAAGCGCTCCGAGCTGAATTGACACAACGGTTGCGCCGTCCTACAATGGCCGGCACAAAGGAGCAGACCATGTCCAACCCCATTCCTCTTTTCACCCCCTTCCCGCTGCGCAGCGTCACGGCCCGCAACCGGCTTTGGATCTCGCCCATGTGCATGTACTCGGTCTTCGCCGAGGACGGCATCGCCACCGATTGGCATCTGGCGCACTATGTCAGCCGCGCCGTCGGCGGCGCAGGGCTGATCATCGTCGAGGCCACGGCAGTGGAGCCGCGCGGCCGCATCAGCGCGCGCGACCTGGGCCTGTGGGACGATGGGCAGATCCCCGCCCTGGCGCGCATCGCCCGCCTGATGGCCGATTGCGGCGCAACGCCGGCGGTGCAACTGGCCCATGCCGGCCGCAAGGCAACGGTTCCTGGCGCGGTCGGTCCCAGCCCGCTGCCCTTCTCGGCCGACTACGCCACCCCCCAGGCCCTCTCCCAGCGCGAGATCGACCAGGTGATCCTGGCCTTCCAGCAGGCGGCTCGACGAGCGCACGCGGCCGGCTTTCAGGCGGTGGAGCTCCATGCGGCCCACGGCTACCTGTTGCATCAGTTTCTGTCGCCGCTGAGCAACCAACGTGACGATGCATACGGCGGCGACTTCGACAGCCGCACCCGACTCACCCTGGAGACGGTGGCCGCGGTGCGCGCGGTCTGGCCGGCCGAGCTGCCGCTGCTGGTGCGCATCAGCGCCACCGACTGGGCTGAGGGCGGCTGGGATCTGGAGCAGAGCGTGGCGCTGGCGCGTCGCCTGGCCGGCGCGGGGGTCGATCTGTTGGATGTCTCCTCCGGCGGGCTGACCCCGACCCAGCAGATCCGGCTGGGGCCGGGCTATCAGGTCCCCTTTGCCCAGCGTATCCGCCAGGAGACCGGCCTGGCCGTCGCGGCCGTGGGCCTGATCAACCAGGCGCAACAGGCCAACGCCATCGTGTGCGCTGGCCAGGCGGACGCGGTGCTGATCGCGCGTCAATCGCTGCGCGATCCCTACTGGCCGCTGCGCGCGGCGCGCGAGCTGGGCGCTGAGTTAGCTGCACCTCAGCAATATCTGCGCGGCTGGTGAGCACAAGAGGCACAGCCGGTCAGAGGCTGCGACCGCGGTGAAGCGGAGCGCTGCGGCGTCGAAGCAGCGCTCAGGGTCAGGCCCAGCCAGATAGACCTCCAATCCGCTGTAGCCGAGAGGGGGGGATCGTAGCTTGAAGGAAGCAGGTAGTAGCCGTAGCGTCGGCGATCAGTCATGGGGGTGATTGCTATGCGTGGTGCGCCAGGGCGCGGATAGCCGCGGGGGTGGGCACAGGCCGGCCGCTGGCCAGCTCGATGAAGCAGGTGGTCTGGCGGGCCGCGGCGTGCAGCCGGCCATCCACCGTGAACTCGGCCGCCAGCACCTGGCGCACCGGCCCGGCCTCGGCCAGCCACATGCGCCCCTGCACCGGGTCGAACAGGCGCACGGCCCGCTTATAGTCGATCTCCGTGCGCAGCAGCACCGGCGCGATGCCCTGCACCTGCATGGCGGTATCCAGCGGGAAGAACTCGGCCAGCATCTGCAAGCGCAGGTCCTCCAGCCAGCGCACGTAGACGATGTTGCTGACTATGCCCACGAAGTCGATGTCGTAGGTACGAACGGGGAAGGAAAGGGTGATCTGATGGGAAGGTGCGGACATGGCGATGGCGTCTGTGTTACGGGTCGACGTGGACCACATGCTGCGGGCCGGCGGGCAGTTGTTGCAGGCCGCGGGCCAGAAAGGATGGGTTGACGCGCATGGTTGGCAGCTCCTCCAGGGGGAACCATTGGAAAACGAGCCGCACGCCCTGCTCATAGCCCAGAAATGGCCCCTTCTCCAAGCGGCGCGGCCAGTCAGCCGGCACGTGCATCAGAAAATAGAGGCCCAACTCGTGAAAATCCAGCCCGCGGTACTGGAAGAAATTCTCCACCAGCCAGAGCAGGCGTCCCACATCCACCTCGATATGCAGCTCCTCGATCATCTCGCGGTGCAAGGTGGCTGTGGCCGGCTCCAGCAGCTCGGCGCGGCCGCCAGGCAAGGCCCAGAAATCATCGTCCTCAGCCTTGTGCAGCAACACCCGGCCCTGATCGATGGCCACGCCGACGACGCGGCAGTTGAAGCGTGTGTTGTCCTGAGTGAAAGTGATCATGGTCATGGTGGCAGCTATGATACACCCGTCAGGCGAAGTTGTAAACAAATGCCGGTGTGGTATACTGGGCCAGTTTCACCCTGCACCCAGCCGTCGAGAGAGCCTGTGCATCCCTTTTCGCCATTGACTGCCGCCAACCTGGCCATCACCTTTCACCGCATCCCCTCTGCAGACCGGTTTCGCCAGGCGCTGACCGCCATCGGCCGGCTCTATCGCTTCGTGACGGCCGATGCCCTGCACGAATTCCTGGTCGGCGGGCGACCGCTGAGCGGCGCCTGTCACGTGACCTTCGACGACGGCGACCGCAGCTTCGTGGAGAGGGCGCTGCCGGTGTTGCAGGCGCTGCACACGCCGGCGACCCTCTTCATCGCGCCGGATGTGCTGGCCGGCGGCCGCAACTATTGGTTCCAGGAGCTGCGCTATCTGCGCCAGCAGGTGGACGATGCGACGATTCGCCGCCAGATCGCGGCCCAGATGGGCTGGGAGGTCGCGCAGTTGGCCCCCTACTCGCCCGTTGTGCTGTGCAAAGCCCTGCCCCTGAGCGCGATCTGGGCCGTCATCGATGGGCTGGAGCAGGCGCAGGGCCTGCCGCCCGCCCCGCCGGCCAACATCTCCCTGGCCGACGCGATCGCGCTGGACCGCCACCCGCTGATCAGCATCGGCGCCCATTCGCTGACCCATCCGGTGCTGGCCAACGAAGATGCCGCTGAGGCCGAGCGGCAGATCGCCGGCTCTGTCGGGCAGTTGGCGGCATTGCTGGGCCGGCCGGTGCGCTATTTCGCCTATCCCAACGGCGCGGCCGGCCTGGACTATGGCCCACGCGAGCAGGCGCTGCTGCGGGCGGCCGGCGTCGAGCTGGCCTTTGCCACCGACAGCGGCGTCATCGGACGGGGCGTCGATCGGCTGGCCATCCCGCGCATGGGACTGTCGGCCAGCCCACGCGAGACAGGACTGTGGATCACGGCCAAGCTGCTGCTGGCGCCGGTCTGGGATCGGCTGCGACAGGATCAGGAGAACCAGCAGCGGCGGCGCTTGCAGGCTCAGATCAGCCGTTAGGAGAATCTCATGCTACCCAAAACCGCGGACGTAGTCATCATCGGCGGGGGCGTCATGGGCGCCAGCGCCGCCTATCATCTGGCCCAACGCGGCTGCCGCGACGTGGTTCTGCTGGAAAAGGGCCCGTTTCTGGGCATGGAGGCCACCGGCAAATGCGCGGGCGGCATCCGCTACCAGTTCAGCACCGAGATCAACGTGCGCCTGTCGCAGCTCAGCCTGCCCATGTTGGAGCGCTTCCATGACGAGTTGGGCCAGGAGATCGATCTGCGCTGGCCGGGCTACCTCTTCCTGCTGGACAACGCGGCCGATCTGGCCACCTTTCAGCGCAACGTGGCCATGCAGAACCGGCTGGGGGTGCCCTCGCGCATCATCACCGCCGACGAGGCCCGCGCCCTGGCGCCGCAGTTGCAGATGGAGGATATCCTGGCCGCGGCCTGGCACGCGGGCGATGGCCTGGCCGACCCCAACGGCGTGGTGCAGGGCTATGCCATGGGCGCGCGCCGGCTGGGCGCCAGGATCATCACCAGCGCCGAGGCCACCGGCATTCAGGTCAAAGGGGGTCGGGTCGTGGGCGTGCAGACGCCGCAGGGGACCATCGCCGCGCCGGCGGTGGTCGATGCGGCCGGGCCGTGGGCTGGCCAGGTGGCCGCGCTGGCCGGCGTCGATCTGCCCATCACCCCGCTGCGCCGCCAGATCGTGGTCACCACGCCGCTGCCGGGCGTGCGGGCCGATCTCCCCTTCGCCATCGACTTCAGCCGCAGCTTGTACTTTCACCGCGAGGGGGAGGGCATCCTCACCGGCCAGTCCAACCCCGATGAACTCCCCGGCTTCGACCAGTCGGTGGACAACGCCTGGACCGAGCAGCACCTGGAACAGGCCGCCTGGCGCTTCCCCCTGCTGAGCCAGGCCGGGCTGCTCAGCCAGTGGGCGGGGCTGTATGAGGTGACGCCGGACGCGCATCCGGTGATCGACCGGCTGAGCGAGCCGGCCGGCTTCTATGTGGCGGCCGGCTTCAGCGGCCATGGCTTCATGCACGGCCCGGTGACGGGGCTGCTGATCGCCGAGCTGCTGCTGGACGGCCGCGCACACAGCCTGGACATCAGCCAGTTGCGCTTCAGCCGCTTCGCCGAGGGAGACCTGGTGCGCGAGCACAACGTGGTTTGAGCAGCGATGACAGGGCAGGCTCAGACGGGACGATCGCCCAGATTTTAGCTGATCAGGCGTTTCGCCAGCCAGATATCCGGCTTGCCGATGCCGTTGGCGTCGGGGATGACGCCGACGACGGTGTAGCCCTGTTTTTGGTAGAACTCATAGGGGTGGCGCTTGAGATTGCGGATCGACTGGAGATGGCGCGTCACCTCTGGGTAGAGATCGACGCCGGCCAGGCTGGTCATGCCATCCTCGTCGTCGCTGCCCAGGAAGAGGGTGACGCCGCCGCGCGCCCGCACCGCCTCCTCCAGGCTGGCCACCAAGGCGCGGCCGATGCCTTCGCCCTGGCGCGCCGGATCGACCGCCAGCGGGTGCAGCTCCCAGCCGGTGAGGCCATAGGCCGGCTGCGCGCCGATCCAGCCCAGCACGCGGCCGTGTTCGTCCACAGCCGCCAGGCAGAGCTTGTCCGGCTCCAGACAGTCGTGCAGCTCCTCCAGCGCCGCGTCCAGGTCAGGCCAGGCCTTGGGCCAGTGCTGAGCGAAGGCCGTCGTCAGCAAAGCCGCGGCTTGCTGGATGGCATTGGGGTCATGGGCGGGGAACGGGATGATGATCATAGACCTGCACCTGTGAAGCGCGCCGGCTGAAAACCCCGGCGTCGGGCGTGACCGCTCCTGGACCGCGTCTCCAGAGGGCGGATGTGGGAGCTGACCAGCAATTCCAAATATGGGCGGAGTCGAGGCTTCAGCCGGGTCTGGACGATGCGAGTTGAGCGTGCAACCCGGCTGAAGCCTCGACTCCAGTTTGGCAGTCGCCATTTTTGGAATTGCTGGGAGCTGACAAAGAGACCGGACACAAGCTGTGTCCGGTCTCCGGTTTAGCTGACGGTGTTGACCATCAGATCAACAGGGGCCTCGGTCTACTCGGCAGCGGCCGGTGCATCTGGCCGCACCATGCCGGCCATGTCCACCGTCACCCGCTGGCCCAGGTTGCTCAGCGTGTCATAGAGGAACTGGATCACGTACTTGCCGTTGTGGGCAAAGGCGCCCGGATCCTTCTGAACATACTGATAGTTGTAGGCCGCCTTGAGCAGGCGCGGCGTCCAGGAGGTGAAGCCGGTATCGCCCTCGTTGCGCTCGCCGTTGCCGTCGACATCCTCGAAGAAGTAGGGATAGGCGTGGCTGTCGTAGACGATGCCCTTGCCGATCACCGAGGTGGCGTAGTCCTGCATGGCTGCGTACAGCTTCTCGCTGAAGGTCGCGATCTCGCCGTCGATCCCTTCGGTGGTATCGCCGTCGCCGTCGTAGTCAGCCAACGACACCGGACCGCGAATGTCCTGGACAGTCTCGACGCCCGCGTGGCAGGTGAAGCACTTGTCGGTCTGCACGCCCAACTCGTGGGTGGCATGGCAACTGGTGCAGTCAGCGAAGCCTGGCACGTGGTTGTACTTGCCCAGGTAGTTGAGGCCAGGGAACTGATAGGCGCCCTGGACTTCGTTGCCGAACAAGGTGGCGCCGGCCGCGAAGTAATGGATGTTGCTGAAGCGCAGCGCATTCTCCGGCACGGCGTCCTCGTCCAGACCCTGCACCGCCTTGTCGATGGTCACCGTCGAGGCGCGACCCTGGTGGCAACTGATGCACAGGTTGCTGTCCGGATTCTCCATGGTCACGGTGGCGCCGCTGGGGAACTTCACCTGGGTGACTTCGATGCGCGCGTAGTCCTCGAAGTTGGTGTGGCAGGTGGTGCAGAGGAAGCCGTTGGACGGCGCCATGGAGGTGTTGACCCCCTCGGCGATGAACTGCGGCAGTCCCTCAGCCTGGTGGCACTTGGCACAGTCGGAGGGCACTGCACCGTCAGCATCCCAGTGGCGGAAGGCCTCTTCCGAACCGGCGAAGTGACCGGGATCGATGCGGGCCAGATCGGCCACCGGCACCGTCGTAGAGATGACCGTGCTCAGATCGTCGATGGAGTCGTAGAGAAGCTGGATGATGTACTTGCCGTTGTGGGCAAACTGACCGGGATCCTTGCCAGCCACCTGATAGTTATAGGCGGCCATGAGCAGGCGCGGGGTCCAGGCGTTGTAGGCGTTGGGGTAGATCGCCTCATCCTCGCCCGGCTGGCCATCGGCGTTGGTGTCGATGAAGAAATAGGGGTAGGCTGCCGAGGTGTAGACCAGAGGGGTGCCGGCGATGTCGGTAGCATACGTCTGCATGGCGGCATAGAGGATCTCCTGCAGGCCGGCCGTCTCCTCGAAGACGCCTTCCTTCACATCGCCGTCGCCGTCATAGTCCGCCTCAGAGCCCTGCAGGCGCACATGCTGGAAGTCTTCGGCAACCTTGACATCGGTGTGGCAGCTCTGGCACTGCTCCATCTTCAGTTCCAGCGTGTGCGAGTCGTGGCAGGAATCGCAGGTATCGAAGCCCTGCACGTGCTCGAACTTCACGTCGTAGGCCTTGCCATCGTACTGATAGCCGCCCATGGCCTCGGCGCCATACTGGGTGGCCGCCGCTGCGAAGTAGTGGTTGTTGGTGACGCGCAGATCGGCGTTCACCTCATCCAACTTCTCGGTCGCGCCCGCCTTCTCGATGGCGGCATTGACGCTCACCGTGGACGCGCGCCCCTGATGGCATTCCATACAGCGCGCCTCGCTGCCCAGATTGGCGATCTCGACCCCCGAAGGGAAGACCACGCTGGTCTTGGCGGCGGTGGCGTTGTTGTGGCAGGCCGCGCAGGTGACGGTCGTGCCGGGGGGAACGCTCTCAGCGTTGATCACGCCAGCCTCGCTGCCATCAGCGCCCAGAAAGTCCAGGTAGCCTGTCTCGCTGTGGCATTTGGCGCAGTCGGCGGGAATCACTGCCGGGTCTTCGCTGTCCCAATGGGTAAAGGATTCCGATGTGGCGTCGTTGTGAGGCGAGTTGGCCCACTCTGCCTCGAATGGAACTGTGGCCACCACAGGCTCAGGACAGGCCTGAGCTTCGGGACAGGCCACCGGCTCTGGACAGGTGGCTGCCTCAGGACACGCCTGACACTCGGGACAGGGCGCCTGGGTAGCGACCGGTTGCGACGCTGACTGGTTGTCGGCGCAGGCTGCCAAAAGCCCAATCGCCAGCACCAACAGCGCCAAAAGGATGAAGCGCTTCATAACAGGAGTCTCCTTCTCCGCATGCGTTGCACACCGTCGTTGGTGTGCGGCTTATTCGACTGCGCAGGAATGGGTTCGCGAAGCCCTTCCATGCGTGGACGCAAAATGGGGGTGGGTAAAGAACGTTACTGCACAGACACCAGAAACACAACAGAGAAGCGTCACCAAACTAGAAGCTCAGTCAATCATAGACAAATCGTTGCTGCTCAACCATCGGCGCTGGCCACTTGATTCTACTTGGACGGCGGCTCCTGCATGGGCACATCAAGCACATAACCGAGTGAACGTGCTCGCGCCTGAGTAGTAACGACAGATCAGGCCAAGGGGAATTCTCACACGAATTGCACAAACATCCTACTACCAAGCGTCTCTTCGTGCTATGATCTAAATCATATTTTGGGTGATTTGCACCAGGCTGTGGGGGATTCACCCCACGACAGCCTACGGCGCTGACGCCATTTCGGTTCGTTCCATCATGCACAAAATGGGGACAACACCCGATTGAAATCGGTTTCTATTGATGATATTCTGGTAGCCAGAGACACTGGTTATTCGCCCTTTGGAGGCTGATATGCGCTTCAATTCAACTTCAACTTCAACCTACAGACCTGCTCTCCTGGCCATTGCGGCGATGGCGGGTCTCTTGCTTGCTCTGATCTTGTTGCCTGCGGCCGCCAGCGCCGGAGAGCCGCAGCCAGCGGATACCGACCCCGGCCAGTGCGCCCTGTGCCATCAGGCTGAGGTGCAAGACTGGCAGAGCTCGCCCCACGCCGCGGCCACCAACGCCATCGAGAGCGCCCTGATGGCTTGCCAGGAAGGAGAGGACTGCTCCTGCTTGACCTGCCACACCACCAACTTCAGCCCGGTCACCGGCGAGTTTGAACATTCCGGCGTCACCTGCGAAGCCTGCCATGGGTCGCTGGTCGAGGGACATCCCGAAAATGGCACCATGAACCTGAGCGTCGACTCGTCGGTCTGCCAGGACTGCCACGCGGAGACCTTCGCCGATTGGGCCAGCACCCCCCACGCCCAGGGCAATGTCCAGTGCATCGGCTGCCACCGCTCCCACACCCAGAACCTGCGGCTGGAGGATCAGGCGCTCTGCAAATCCTGCCACCGTGATCAGTTGCAGGATGCCGGCCACCTGGCGCACATGCGCACCGGTCTCGACTGCATCTCCTGCCACACCACCCCAGCTAGCTCGCCTCACGCCGTCGACGGCCCTTCTGCGCCCTCCCATCAGTTCGCGGTGAACACTGAATCCTGCGCCGACTGCCATAGCAACATCTTCCATCGTCCGGCGACCAGCGCGGCCATCGCGGCGGCGCAGCCGGCCAGCACAGGATCCAGCATCCAGCCCGAAGAGGCCAAGCAAATCGTGGCTGAGCAGGAATCGGCGCGGCGCACAGCTCAGGCCTCGGCCATCGCGCTGGGCGTCGGCATCGGCGTCGGCGTCGTTGCCGGCATCATCTTCATGCTCGTCTTGGCAATCTTGACCCAACGACCCTGGAGGGGCAAATCATGACCGCTCAACCAACCCTTTCCCGCCGTGATTTCCTGAAGACAGCCGGCGTGGGCGCGGCCGCAGTCACGGCCACCTGCGTGCTAGGCAGTCAGGCCAGCCCTGCCCTGGCCAGCGGCCCGGCCTCCGAAAACGGCTGGGCCATGCTGATCGACACCACCCGCTGCACCGGCTGCCAGTCCTGCGCCCTGGCCTGCAAGGAGGTCAAGAGCCGGCCCAACCCCACCGTTGAGCCGACGGCGCTGAGCAGCGAGGCCTATACCTTCATCGACCTGCGCCCCCAGGCCGATTCAGAGGCGACCATCAACGTCAAACGGCAATGCATGCACTGCCAGCATCCGGCCTGCGTCTCAGCCTGCACCGTGGGCGCGCTGCGCAAGACGGCTGACGGCCCGGTGACCTACGACGACAAGAAGTGCATCGGCTGCCGCTATTGCCAGTATGCCTGCCCCTTCGGCGTGCCCACCTATGACTGGAACAACCCGCTGGGTTTGATCCACAAGTGCGACCTGTGCGTGCAGCGTCTGGCCGAAGGAGAGAGGCCCGCCTGCGTGGCCAGTTGCCCGGCCGGCGCGCTGCATTTTGGCCGCCGCACCGACATGATCGCCCAGGCCCGCGCCCGCATCCGCTCCAACCAGCGCCGCTATGTGGACAAGGTCTATGGCGAGCACGAGGCCGGCGGCACGTCGATGCTCTACCTGTCGGGCGTCCCCTTCAGCCAGCTGGGCCTGCCGGAGCTGGGCGAGCAGACCATCTCGCACCAGGCCGAGGCGGTGATGGCCAAGACGCCGCTGGTCGCGGCCAGCGTGGCCACCCTGGCCACCGGCCTGTACTGGCTGCTGAAGCGACGCGATCTGAAGTTGAACGAGGCGCAGGTGACGCTGCCCCAGGAGGACTCCCATGGCCACTAATCTGAACATCGAGCAGCCATCCAGCAGCGCAGCCGTGCCGCTGCTCAACCGGCGCATGGCGATGGCGTTGCTCGGTTTGATGGTCCTGGTAGGCGGTCTGGCCGGCATCATCCGCCTCTTCGCCGGGCTTGGCCGTACCACGGCCTTGATCGATGCCTATCCCTGGGGCATTTGGATCGGCTTTGACTTCACGCTGATCGCCTTTGCCGGCGCCGGCTTCACCATGGCCGGCCTGGTGCACGTGCTGCATCAGCACAAATACCACGACGCGGTGCGACCGGCGATTCTGGCCGGCCTGGCTGGCTACGTGGCGGTGCTGCTGCTGCTGGTGCTGGACCTGGGACGGCCTGACCGTTTCTACCACTTCATCTTCTTCTGGAATATCCACTCGCCGCTGTTCGAGATCAGCTGGTGTGTGCTGCTCTACACCACGGTGCTGCTGCTGGAGGTTTCCCCCTTCCTGCTGGAACGGATCAACCGGCCTGTCAGCGAGAAGCTGTTGCGGGTGAGTCACGGAATCATGCCGGTGGTGGCCGTGGTGGGTGTGACGCTCTCCTCGCTGCATCAATCGACGCTGGGCACGCTCTATCTGAACATGCCGCACCGCCTGCACGCCCTGTGGTACTCGCCCGCGCTGCCGGTGCTCTTCTTCGTGTCCTCGATCATGGCGGGGCTGTGCCTCGCCACGCTGGCCTATGGCGGCGCATCCTATGTCCTGCGCCGGCCGGCCAAGCGAGCCATCGTCGATGGCCTGCTCCGGCTGGCAGGCTGGCTGGCGTTGATCTACCTGGCGCTGAAGCTGGGCGATCTGCTGGTCAGCGGCGAGCTGGCGTTGATCTGGAGCGCCGGGGCCTACAGCGCCTGGTGGTGGCTGGAGATGAGCCTTGGTTTGATCCTCCCCCTCGCGTTGCTCTTCATCCCCGCGCTGCGACGCCGCCCCTGGACGCCGGTGGTTGCGCCGTTGTTGCTGCTCTTCGGCGTGATGATGAACCGCTTCAACGCCACCATGTTTGGCCAGATCTTGCAGCCGGAGGTCAGCTACTCGCCGCACCTGCTGGAATGGCTCTCCACCATCGGCATCATCGGCGCGGCCGTGATGGCCTGGCTGCTGGGTGTGCGCTTCCTGGCCATCTTCGAGCAGAAGAAGGCCGCACACGAATAGCTTCCAACGAACGTTCACGCCTTGACGTCAAAGGTCGCCGCAACTGTGCGGCGACCTTTGATATTTTACGGGGGGATCAAATCAAGCGATCAGCTACTGGAGCCACTTTTCGCGAACCTGCTCGAAACGAGCGATCCGTTCGCCGGTCATGACGATCGCCTTGGGATAGTCTGCAGGACCTACACCCCTTCATTAGGCATCGATCTGGAGGCCAATCGAGTTCTATGCTGCCAGATGGACGCGGATCAGTTCCCAACGCCAACATTGCCCGCTTGAGTCTCTGGCGTACATTGCCCGGCGTTGTCTTCAATTCTGCGATCGCTGGCGGGTCGATCCATACCCTATAGCTCATCCAGAATCGTCTCCAGTGGCGTTGCACCCGAATCCTCCGGCCCTGCTCGCAAACGGGCCAGATTGGCCCGGATGACCTGGCGGTCTTCGACATCTTCGAGCCATTCCACAAGCCCAAGCCAATCATCGGCATCCATGACTGCCAAACGTCGGCCTGTGGGAGCCTGGACGAACTGAACTGAACTCAAAACATTAGACAGAGTCGAATCATTCATAGCGATCTCCATACGATAACGCCGTACCTTCCTCAAGGGGGAAGTACTACCTGGCGACGGTCACGATTTTTTCGTGGATTCGTTGCTGTTCAGCCGTCGGCGCCGGCCGCTTGATTCTGCTTGAGCGGCGGCTCTTGCCTGGTCACGCCAGGCAACCGCAGTATAGTCCAACCAGCACACCGAGTCAACATGAACGTCTCGGGGCGTCCGGCCGCGCCCCCCCCCAGCCTATCCCTGGCTCAACGCCACCTCCAGCGCCTGGTGCAGGGTGCGCACGCCGATGACTTCGATGCCATCGGGCGCGCTGATCGGCGTGCGGCTGCGCGGCGCGATGCAGCGGGTGAAGCCCAGCTTGG
>Ga0209200_1000717_pt1 | contig 36719 bp, 36 predicted proteins | sample AD_UKC033_MetaG_FD_184406 | JGI IMG/M metagenome (GOLD analysis project Ga0209200, IMG submission 184406) | Active sludge microbial communities of municipal wastewater-treating anaerobic digesters from USA - AD_UKC033_MetaG (SPAdes) (version 2) | ecosystem: Engineered > Bioreactor > Anaerobic >... | reverse complement strand
AATCGTCATATTGCGCATATTCCATGAACGTCATTGAATCGAGCGTGCGCGGGGCTTCGAGTATCCAGCGGTCTTTGATCTTGCCGGATGTGCCGCTGACCGTGAACATCGCCGCGCCCGAGATCAGCACGATCAACGCGCCCTGCCAGAATGCGCGCCAACCCGGAAGCCAGCGGAAGACGGATGGTAATGTCCATGCGAATGCCGCGGCGGCGCTTACTGCCAGCATGAACCATGATTGCAAATAGAATTTGAAGATGGTGTTCTGACGCCCAATGTCGCCGCGCACAACCACTACCTCAACCACAACTGTGATGAGCAACGCTGTGCCGATCAGGAACAACGCGAATCGTTTTGTGTCGGGCAGGCTAGGGCGCAACATCAACACTCCCGCCCATGCCGCAATGGTCAGCGCGACCCATGCCACCGCCACGCCGCCGTACTCGGTACTGGATTGCATGTACTGGATCACGAACAACATCAACACGAATACGATCAGGGCGCCTTCGATCAGCCACTGAAACGGTTTGAGCTTTCGCAATGAGGATGCGGGCGTTTGAGCCATCCACCCGCGCGTTTCCCATGCCATCCACGCGACGATGATGAACAGGAACAATCCCCACATAGTGAAATACGAAGCTAGCGGCGTGAACGGTCCCTTCCAGGGATCGAGCGCGCTGTATGCCTGATAGTACGCGATGCGATACGGCAGATACAACAGCCTTGAGAGCGCGAACAAGAGAGCGACCGCGCCGCCCGTCCACGCGATGCGATGGATCAGCGACTTGGCATCCACATAGCGCCACACAGAATAGGCGACCGCAACGACGCCGATCAGCAAATAGGTGTACGTGTCGGATAGATTGGTGGGGAATACCGCGCCGATGATCAGCCCGCCAACGAGGAATCCCAGCCCCGTCATCCACGCTTCAGACGCAGGGCGGGCTTGACTCTTCCAACTCGCGCGCGCCATCACCACCGACAGCGCCCAACTGATGGTGAGCAGCGCCAGCGGCATGACGATCATGTGCGCATGCAAATCGCTGTACAGGAAGGTGAACAGTGGGAACTCGGTGATCTCGTTGCCCCCGCCCGGAGGGACGACTCGGCTGGGGTCCCAGTACCAGTCTCCAGGTCCGACCGGAAGCGAGCCGCCCTGTGTGATGAGTTTCAGTCCCTCGGTCGCCCATTTCACGCGTTGCGCGAAGGTCGAATCCCAAGAGAAGGCGCCAAGCGAACCGAGTTGTTGCAGACGGTTGTAGATCATTTGCACGGTGCCAAGGTTGCCTAGCAGGATGGCGAGGAAGGATGCGGCGAGACCTGATACAAGTCGCAGGTCAAAGGTCGAAGGTTGTTCATCGTCGACGTTTGACTTTCGATCTTCGGCTAGGTTCCACCCGATTGATAATGCGCTGATGCCGACAATGGCGAAGAGTGTCGGCAGGATGAAGTTGTAGGCGATGGATGGAACGATGCCGAGCAGTTTGACCGGCGTGCCGACCAGCACAAAGCCGTAATAATAGTAATTGATGTATCCGCCCGCGAACCATGGGTCATACGGCGGGAAGGACGTGCTTTTGATGACCGCGTTGAAGTACGAGAAATCCATCGGGCGTTCGCCGCCTTTGGATACGTGCCATAAGTCCGGGTTGCCGATGCGGATGAAGAGGTCGGTGAAGAAGAACAGCAGGAAGATGCCTTCGATAAGTAGGAAGTATTTTCTTTTGGTCTTCCATTCTTCGCGCAGTTCGTCGCGTTGATAGTAACCAAGCCCCGCGCCCATGAGCAGGATCAAGCCGAAGACGATCGCGATGGTTGGGCGCGTGTAGGGGATGCCGATGGAGCCTCCCATCCACGCCAGCCAGCTGAAGAGAACCAATCCTAGCGCGCGGCTGAGCGGGTAGCCCTTGTCTGCCAAGCCCGGCATAGCCAGCCGGATCAGAGGGTAGACGGCAAGCCCAAGAATCGAGATGAAGAGATACCAAACCAGTAAGCCCAGCCACGGGTTGCTGTTAAGCGCGGAGTTGTAATCGAACAGTTGAGACCATGTGCCGCCGGCGCGTTGTTGCGCGAGTTTGTCGGCGGGCAACATCAGGGATTTGTAGTCGCTGAATTGGCGCGGGGTAAGGCGCGTAACTTGCGTTAAATCGACCGCGCTCAAGGTGGATTGTACTTGCGCGGTATCGTAGTTTCCGCTCTTCTTGAAGATCAACACTTTCGGGTGATCGTAGAAGGTGAAGGCTTCTTCGGCGTATTGATCGTTGATCTCGAAGTTGCCTAATTTCGGGAACGTCTCAAACACTGCGATGAGATCGAAGCCGAGTCTGCCTTCGTACATGCCGGGTTGCGCTTCGTGGTAACAACGGATGATATTTTCGCCAATCGGGCAACCGATGAGTTCGCGATAATACAGCGTGGTCAGCGGATAGCGTTCGGGCAGGCGCGTGATCTGCGCGTATTGATGATTCGTGGGAATGAAAATGTAATCGGCTTGATCGAGCGTGGAGGTGAAGCGCGCGAGTTTATCGGCGTTGTCATCCCAGTAGACTTGCAGGTTCAGGTCGCCGCGGTAAAGTCCGCCGAACGCATCGTAGCCATCCACGCGGAAGGGAAGCGGATAATCGTAGTCCGTTTCGTTGACGACGGCGGAGCCGGTGATGGCGAGGATGCCCTCATTGATCTGCAAGCGCAAATAATATTGAATGCCCTTTGCGACTTCCACGGGCTTATCGAATTCAAGCGTGAATTCATTTCCGCGCGGGTCTTTTGCGGCGGAGAAGTCGGATGTCAATGAAGATGTGGCGAGGGTTTGTTCGGGCGTGTGTTCGGCGCCGCTGGAGAGAGTCAAGTTGAAGGTGGAGGGTGAGGCGAGCGCGTTGGTGGCGTGTGCGAGGGTGATGCCGGTGAGGAGTCCATCGACATTGGAGACAAAGGAGATATCGTACGGCGCGGATGCGTTGACGGAAGTTTCAGGCTGAATTGGAATAGGCTGGTTGTAGTTTGAATCGCCGGTCTCGATGTGCAAGTTGATCGGACCAGGCACGTTTTGATATATCCATCGTGATGCGGCGATGCGCGGCTCCTCGCGGGTGTAAATGCTTTGGAAGGCAAATGCCCACGCGGCGGTGAGTCCGATCACGATGATTGCAAGGGAGGTACGCAGTACGGAATACGAAGTGCGTAATTTGTAATTCGCTATTGGTAATTGCTCGAATACCACCCACGCCGCCATCATCGCGAGCAATGGGTAGATGGGAAGTTGATAGCGCATGGTCGGGTTGAATTGAAGCGATTGCCAGAGGAAGTATGCCGCCGTCCAGCCCCACAACAATGCGTGACGCCACTCGCCTTTGAGAATGCGCCAGCCCATGTAGAGGAATCCGATCCACGCGAGGATGCCGAGCGGAAGACCCAGGCCCCAGGTCGTCAGGTTCTCAAATGAATACAAATGCGAGCGCCGCGCCCATTGCAGGTTCCACGGCAGGTCGGCATCGCCTTTGGCTTGAATGCGTTGTTCTTGAATATTGGCGATCCACTGCGGGTTGAGTCCAAGCCCGTCGAACGCATACGGCTGGAAAATGCGGAAGGAGATCAGCGCGGCGAGTCCGCCGGCGATGAGGCAGGCGATAATGAGTAATTGGTAATTAGTAATTGGCAGACGGTGGGCGGTGGATGGCTGAGCGTCGATCAACTCTGCATCAGGTTCGTTGGTCTGTTGTTTACGGTCGATGGTCAGATATCGAAGTGCAAACGCGCCGGGCAGGAGGATCGCCAGCGGATAAATATTCACCTTCGACGCCAGCGCCATGCCGTAGGCGATGCCGAAACCAATACTTAAGAGGAATAGAGGAGTAGAGAGTAGAGATTGGAGAATTGAAGAATTGGAGATTGGAGACTGGAGATTGGAGACTGGAGACTTGTCCTGAGCGTTGTCGAAGGGCTGGAGGTTGGAGGATTGGAGAATTGGAGAATTAGAGTCTGCAGAATCAGAAACAGGAGATTGAGGATTGGAGACTAGAGATGTGTCCTGAGCGTTGTCGAAGGACTGGAGACTGTCCGTTGATGCGGCGGGCAAGTCTCCGGTCTCTAGTCTCTTTTCTTTCCACAGCATGATCTCAACGGCGAAATAGATCGCCAGAAACGCAAACGGGTTGACGAATAGATCTGTGGTGAAGAAGTGCGACTGCTGGATCTGCATCACCGTCAGCGCGGAGAAAAGCGAAGCCAGCAACGCCACACGGCGGTCGTACAAGCGCGAGACGATGGCATACAGGATCAGGATTGTGAACAGGTCGGCAAAGGCGGAGAATTGCCTGCCCAAAAGTTTCACATCAACTTGATCGTTCGTAGCTTCTGCAAGAGGCGCAAAAAACGCGGGCAGGTTCTTATTCTCTTTGACCCAGCGATTCAGTTCCGGTGTTGCTTCCGCGGCGACGCGTACGAGGGTCAGGGGCAGATTGCCATACACAAAGAAGGATTGCCCGCGGTTGTACGGGCTGAGCGTGGATGTTTCACTGTTGAAATAATCGCTGAGGCTGAGCCAGACCTGTTTTTCGGTGGGGCAGGCGTCGATCGGCAGCGCCGCATCCGCGCATTTGTGCGCCCGCAAGTTGGCGACCACACCCGAAAGGAAATTCTCGTCCGGGTGTTGGTGCTCGCCTTCGCCCCAGTTCACGCCGGTCAAACGCAAATAACCCGCCAGCGCGAGCACAAGCACAAGAAGAATATCGAAGAGCCAGAAATATTTTTTGTAATTCATAATCTCAGACCTGACAGGTTTTCAATGGTACCCTGCAGGCAAACGGGCTTTCATAACAAAATAACTTCAACTAGTATAGTTTCGCGGAAACCTGTCGGGTCTTTTAGTTACCCGGCACAAAGAATATCCAAAAATCGTGGCCGGAGATATCCGAATCGAACAAACGCAGGGCGCCGTTCGGGTATAAGGCTTTTAAAGCATCCACCGATTGTTGGTCGTTCACTGTCGGATCCTCAGTGTTGGCTTTGAGGATGAATAATTTTGGTCCATTCAGAGCCAGCGTAGATGCAAAATTTTCGGGCCACAGCGCCATGTCGCGGTTCGGGATTCCCGCCCACGCGGCAGGCAGGCGCGTATCTACCCAATACGGGAACGGCACCACCCACACCGTTTTTGTCGTCCCGTACGTTTGCTCGAACTCACGTATGACTCTTCCCATGTCGGATGTGTTCCACGATCCTAAACGGAATGAATTGGCGAACGTATCGAAAACAAGAGTGTAATTTTGTGAAGCGGAAGCCGCCAACAGGATTCCCGTCAACCCCCAGGCGACGACGTTTCGCATCCCTCTCCCTTTCAGGCTGGTGGCCAAACCGTCGAGCGCCAACGCCGCCAGCAGAAAGGCGGGAATGCTCGCCGCGCCGGCGCGGTTGAGCGCCGGGTTTTCGCCGGGGAACGCCAGCGATAACGTGGATGGCAACTGCAACAACGGAATGGACACAAGCAGGAACAAATCCTGCCAGTGGCGTTTACGGATGTAGCGGATCAGCACGAGAACAAACCCAAACAGGAACAACGCGCCTGTCACCACATCCAGCGCGGGGCGGTGGGGGATCGAGTTGACCCAGATCTCGCCATCGTCGAGGTTATACATCATCAACGCCTTCCCCACGTTCGACGCGAAGATAACCGGGGCGGGTCCGGGCAATGGTTGTTCGACCGTGCTTAACCGGGAAAAAGCGCGGAACCCGAATGCCTCCGGGTTGTCGATCCAGAATCGTAACAAGGGGAGAAACACAAGCAACGAAGTAATCGCCAACATCGCCAGCCAAACCGGCAACTCTCTGCGCGCGCCTTTCGATTGCGAGTGAATCCAATACAAGAGGAACGCCGCGATCACCACGAACGGAACAATGCGGAACGGGCTATAGCCGTGCAAGCCAAGCCCGAGGAACAAGCCGGAGAGGAGGAAATCGTTGCGGTTACGGGTACGCAAGCCGCGCAGGAGGAAAAGAAGCGTCGGCGCCACGAAGAGGGGATAGAGCGGAAAGCGCAGTCCGATGCGGCTGATGACGTTGGGCCAGTAGGCGATTCCCGCGAGCATAAAGGCAAAGAGCGCCACGCGCTTCCCGCCGATTTCTTTTCCGAGCAGGTAAATAAATGGCAGGGTCAAAAAGCCGAGGATGGCGGTGCCGAGTTTGAGACTGAGATACGACAAACCGGTGCCGAAGATATTTGCCACCCAGAGAGTCCAATACATTTGAATGGCTTCGCGCCCGGTATTACGCGGGAAGAAAATGCGCGTGTCGCCTTGCGATACGTCGTACACATCGTACAGTTTTTCGGCATGGTCGCTGAACGGTTCTGCCGGCACGGTCTCTGTCTGCGTGAAGCGGAAGAAGAACGCCAGGGCGGTGACGGCGAGGAGGAGGATCGTCCAGCGCGAGATGGTGATCGTCCATGTATCGCGTTTGAAAAAGCCTGCAATTTGCGCCAGCCAGTTTTGGGATCCCGGCGTCCGAATCCACAACGCGCCTATAAAGGCAAGCACGGCAAGCGCCCAAACCGTAACGTTAAGCGTGGTGAAGAGGTTTTCGTCTAACAGGGTGAACGCCCACAGACCAAGCCCTAGGCTGAGGATCAGCATCACTGGGCGATAGGTAAGCGGGTCTGTCCGATCGGAAGTTTCAGCAAGAGGCGCGAGAGTCCATTCGCCGCGATAGAGTCCCCATCCCAGCGTGAAAAGCGCGGCGACGAACAGCGTGACTCCCAACTGGGTGTCCGGCGGCGGTTCGAGGAGCCATTGACCTGCCAGCGCAAGAAAGAGCGCAAACAGGGAACTCCAGGGGAAGGGGGAGGGCGGTTCAACCTTGGTCTCCGGTGGTTGGAGGCTGACGGTGGTCGAGAGAGGATCGGAATCTGCCGCGAGGAGGCTATCGAGATCGGAGACCGGAGGCTGTAAACGTTCAGGCTGATCGTTTGCCGTTGACGATTTTTCCTCCTCGGCAAAGCCGGGAATCTGAACCCTGCCGCCTCGAAACAGCGATTTGAGGTAATCGAGAACGCTAGGTTCGTCGAGCGGAGGTTGGCGGTGAGGAGTGTTCATGAGTGCGTATTGTGTCCCTTCGACTATGCTCAGGGCAACACTGTGAATTGCGCTTTGCGTTCCGGGTTTCGCGCTTCCCTGTTCACTTGTCTTTTTGTTTCCTGGCTATCACAATGATGCTTTCTCCCCAGCGCATGGGAAGGAAGATCAAGCCGGTGATTGCTTGAAATCCGCCGAATGAACCGAAGGTCAGTTTTTGGACCGCATTGGGGATGAGCGGAATATACGGCACGTCCCAAAATCCATCGGAAAAGATTCGCGTAATTGTAAAGCCTGCGCCTTCGATCAAGGAGACCCATTCGGCTGGTCGCTTCAATGAGATGTGAGTTGGGTCTTGATAACCGATCCATTTTTCGCCTTTCCACGGCTTGAGCAGCGAGTCGAGGTTCGGCGTGGCAAGGATGAGCGCGCCGCCTGGCTCGATCACGCGACCGATCTCTTGGATCGCTTTTTGCGGGTCGGGCAAATGCTCCACAATGTGCTTGATGATAACCACGTTAAATGAGTTGTCGTTAAATGGAAGTTCCTGCGCGCTGGCGGTTTGCAGGCTTGTCTTCTTCACAACAGGCTGCGACTGTTTCACCGCCCAGTGGTTGATGTCGCAACCGTACGTCTCGAACGTATCTTCGAGTTGCCCCACGAGATGCCCCATGCCCGAGCCTACCTCCAGCAGGCGCGCGCCGCGCCGTCCGTTGCGCCGCGCCAGCATGGCAAAAAAACGATTCGACCACCAATACATGCTGTATTTGGCGAAGGTGATGTTGGCGTAGGTGTGCGTGGAGAAATAATTTTCGTCGAAAGGCATGGGTGTATGTATACAAGTATCCAGGTACACAGGCGCGAAGCAGACCTATTTCCTTGTCTACTTCTTCCTCGCGATATAAAACGTAAATGTCCCGTTCTCGATCGGTTCAGGCGAGGCGTATTTGCTTACATATTGTTTCGTTAGCCAGAGATTCCATTGTGTGCGTGAGAGTATCCAACGCCCTGAGAGAACGCGAGCCAATACCGATGGAACGCCGAAGTAATGTCCCCATTCTAACACGCGCATCGCGGAGGGCGAGAAGTAGTGCCAGTACCGCATCATTTCAAAACCGGCGCGTTCGAGGCGCGTTTGCCAAACATCAGGCTCGTCGGCGTGATGCACGCGCGAAATTCTGCGAAACCAGTTTTCATACGGCGCGCCCAACACCTTCGAAATAGACAATGCGGAAAAATATCTCGTGTTCGGCACGCAAAAGTAAAACGGCGCATCCTTCCTTAATACGCGCGCGGTCTCTTTCAACACATCGTCAATGTGCGGGATGTGCTCCAACACCGAGTTGCTGAATCCGCTGGCGAAATAATTTGAAGGGAACGGCGACTTTGCGCCATCCGACTCCACCAACGATTTGTACGCGCCATACTGTTTCGCCTCATGGATGGGTCCATGCCATGGGTCGAGTCCCACGTCAATTTTTTGGTTGAAGGTCAGCGAGGCAAAGTGACCGTCGCCGCATCCCACATCGTAGACCGGCGCGGGCAGGGGCAGGTCTTGGTAGTACGATGATTCAATTGCCCGCAAAAACGCGCGGAAGTACGGCAGATCGCGGAGGTGCAGGAAGAGGAAGTCTTTTGATTGACGATTAACGATTGACGATTGACGATTGGTCATTGTTTTCCCATAAGCTTGGCGAACAACTTTTCATATTCCTGAGCGACAGAATCAGGCTCATAGGATCTCTTGATGGATTCGATATCGCCTTTGAACTTTTGCGGTTCATTCAGGACGGTGAGGATGGACTCAGCCAAGTCAGCCGCATCGCCAATTCGAGCGACTCGTCCCATGCCGTGCATCGTCACGGGTTGCCTCACGCCCGGCAGCGCGGACGGGACGCACGGCGCTCCGTTCATCATCGCTTCGATCTGCACGAGCCCGAACGCCTCGGTGGAGTTTAAGGAAGGCACGGTCAACACATCGAGGTTGGGATAGAACGCCGCCATTTGAATCGGGTCGAGGTTTCCGAGAAACGCCCAATGACCGGCGTTTTCATATTCGCGGATGCGCGGCATGAGGCGGTCTGAATATGCCTGCTCGCCCATCACATTTTGATACGTGCCGGCGAACAACACTTGCGCTTTGGGATGTTGTTTCAAAATAATCGGCAGCGCGTCGAGTAAAACCTCGACTCCCTTTTCCGCGGCGAAGCGCGCCGCCATGCCGATGACCGGCTTGCGCTCGCGGATGCGATGTTCGACGGCGAACGCCTCCACGCTGCCGGGGAGTAGGGTCGGCAGTTCAACGGGAGGCAGGATGGGGGTCAGTTTTGAGGCGTAGCGCGAGAGGTAGGGCGAGTTGTCCGCGTAGTCCTGTGTGTACGTCACGATGTGATTCGAAAAGAATCCCGCCATGTTGTTTTGAAAATCCACCACGGCGTTGACGAAGCGGTTGAAGAAGCCAGGCGGCAGAAGCAGATCGCAGTGATAGGTGAGGACGGTGGGCTTGCCGAAGAGACGTCCGCGCAGCGCCACGCCGGGCGCGTCGAACTGCGGAAGATGAAGTTGAACGACATCGTGCTGCGCGACAAGTTTTGTGGCGATGACGCCGAACGTCGGCGCGATGACGCCTTTGCTAATGCGCGCCGCCACCGGCACGCGGATAATTTTTACGCCGTCTATCACCTCTTCGCGCGGAAGCGAGGGGTCGTATTGCGTTGTCATCACAGTGACTTCATGCCCGCGTTTGACAAAAGCGCGCGCGAGCCGCTCCGCGTAGATGGTCAGCCCCGATGTGTGCGGGCGATAGTAGGTGAGAACGGTGAGGATTTTCATAAAGCGGGACGATTATACACTCGTGAGGCGAGGTAATGCAGAGACTCGGATTGACTCTCATGCCTTTCTCTAGTCCGAAAACCTTTAACGCGAATTACGCGAATAGGCGAATGGCGCGAATAAAACTAAAACAGTTCTTCACGCAGTAGCGCTATGTGAAGGCGGGCAAACTGTCTCCTGAACTTTCGGGCGTATTTACTTGTTACAATCGGCGCATGAATAACAAAGCGAATTTCTTCCATTGGGTTGTTGCCACTTTGCGCGAGTCCGCGTGGGCGCCGCTGGGCGTGTTCGGTTTTTATCTGGTCGGGCTGGTCTTCGATTGGTACGACAAATTTCCGCCGCTCGATATTCCCACACATTTCATGGGCGGCGTGGCGATCACGTATTTTTTCCGTTCCGCCATCAAACAGTCGCAAAAATTTCTTGGGGACATTCCCGCGCTGATCCAAATCTTGTTTGCCTTCACCTGCACAGGTACAACGATCATCCTGTGGGAATTCTACGAGAACGCGTTCGACTATCTCTTCGGCACAACGATGGTGCGCGGACTCGAGGATACGATTATGGATATGTTTATTGGGATATCGGGGGCGCTGGTGTTGATGTTGTTGTACAGGCGGAAATAAATATTGCATGTCACCCTGAGTGGCGCGAGGCGCCACGAAGGGTCTCTGCTACCCAAACAAGAGACTCTTCGGTCGCAAACCCCGCTCCCTCAGAGTGACATAGCAAAAGTAATTCAAAACAAATCCTTATTCGCCTTTACCCACTCGAACATCAATTCCATGCCCTCTTCGAGATCAATCTTCGGTTCCCAGCCGAGTTCGTTCTTTGCTTTGCGCAAATCGGCGTAGAAAACTTTCTGGTCGCCGGGGCGCCAATCTTCGCGCGAGACCTCGATCTTTTTGCCGAGTAATTTTTCCAATATCGGACCGAACTCCGCCCAGATCGCCATCACATTGCGCCTGCCGCCGCCGACGTTGTAGATCTGCCCTTTGGCAACATCAATTTTTTCAATTGCCGCATCGTACGCGTTAAGCAGATCGTGGACATGCAGAACGTCCCGCACTTGTTTGCCGTCGCCATAAATTGTGATCTTGCGCCCGGTCACCGCCGCGATCATCATCCATGCGAGCCAGCCCTGGTCTTCGATTCCAAATTGGCGCGGACCGTAAATGCAACTTTGACGAAAGACGACAGACCGTAGACCGTAAATTCTTGCATAATCGCGGACGTATTGATCGCCTGATCCTTTTGAAACTCCATATGGCGAATGGAAATCGAGCGGCTGTGATTCGGAACAGCCGTGTTCCAAATCTTTGTACAGCCAGCGCGTGGATTCTTCGATCAACTGCACATCGTCCATGCCGCCGTAAACTTTGTTGGTGGATGAGTAAATGAAGATGGGATTCTTTTTCGAGAGGCGCGCGGCTTCGAGCGCGTTGAACGTGCCGAGCGCGTTGGACTCAAAGTCTTCGCGCGGATTTGTGACCGAGGTTGTCACTGCAACTTGACCGGCGAGATGGATGATCACATCCGCGTCTTTGGCGGATTCGGCTAGCAAGTCCGCGCTTCGCAGGTCTCCGACGATGAGGTTGAACGCGGTTTCCCCGAACTGGCTCTTCAACCAGTCCACGTTACGCGGCGCGCCGGCGCGCGAGAGATTGTCGAAGATGGTGACGCGCTCGCCGCGCTGAATCAGTCTGCCCGCGTAGTTCGAACCGATAAATCCGCCTCCGCCGGTGATGAAGTAGTTACGAGTCATCCGCTTTCCCTTGCTTATTCCTAAAACTCATCAATTCCTGATAGACGCCCGAAAGAGTCTGCCCTTCACGCGAGAGACCGATGGCGCCGATGACGATGCTGTTGATGTAGTTGTACAAACGCATGGCTAGCGCGGCGGCGAACGCGGTCGATTCATCGGGGACGAAGCGGGTGAGGGCGAAAACGATCGCGGCTTCGAACGTCCCTAACGCGCCGGGCGCCGAAGGGATGGCTCCGCCGAACGCCGCCATGCCCAAGCCGAACATCGCCCAGATCACATTTGCCTGCGGGAAGAACGCGCGGATGATAAAGTAATACGCAACGATGGCAATCGCCCAGTTGACCGCCATCCAAAATAAAAATTTGACGAAGAGTCTGCCGTCGTTCAGCACGCTCAAGCCGGAGAAGAACGATTCGAGAAAACTGCCGCCGAGTTGTTGCAAGCGCGGAAAACGCGCGGTGAGTTTGTGGAAAATATCGAGCGCCCACTTGTTGTTGCGCGCCAGAATGAACATCAGCACGAAGCCGATCAATACGATGCCGCCCATGATGTAGGCGGTGCGTCCGCTTCCCTCCGCGCCGACGACGAACGGAATAACGGAGATAAAAATGATGGCGGTGTAGATCAAGTCCATGGTGCGTTCGATGACGATGGTGGGCAAAATTTCCATGAAGGTCATCTTCGATTTGCGGCTGAGCAGGAACGCGCGTCCGATCTCGCCGAGACGGAACGGGAGGAAGTTGTTGAGCAAGTAGCCTTCGCCGACCGTCCAGAACACATCGCTGAACGAGGCGCGGTCACGCAACAGCGTTCGCCACACCTGCGCGCGAATAGCCATCCAAATGAAGCCGATGGCAAGCGCGATGCCGAGATAGACATAGTTCGCGCTGCGAAGCGCGTCTACCATCTTGGGCAGGTCAACGAAATAGAGTATTGCGGCGATCAAGCCGAGGCTGATGATGGCGCCTGGTAACCAGCGTTTGATATCTTTCATAGTTGTTCCTTTGGGGGAGGTACACAGGTATACAAGTACACAAGTAAACACGTGCCCTGTCTACGTGTGTACCTGTTTCCGTGTATACGTGTCTCCTTCATTCCTCATTCAACTTCAGCACCGCCATGAACGCTTCTTGCGGGATTTCGACGTTGCCGACCATCTTCAGGCGTTTCTTGCCCTTCTTTTGTTTCTCGAGCAATTTCTTTTTGCGGGTGATGTCGCCGCCGTAGCATTTTGCCAGCACATCTTTGCGCGTCGCTTTGACGTTGGCGCGCGAGATGATTCGTCCGCCTGAGGAGGCTTGCACCGCCACGTCGTACAGTTGACGAGGGATCAAGTCTTTCAACTTGGTGATGAGACGTTGACCTTTGTGATACGCGTCCTTTTGGTGGACGATGGTTGCGAGCGCGTCGAGGGGTTCGCCGTTGACGAGGATTTCGAGTTTCTGCAACTCATCGGGGCGATACTCAAGGAATTGATAATCTAATGAAGCATAGCCTTTTGTGCGCGATTTCAAATCGTCGAAGAAGTCAATGATAATTTCTGACAGCGGAATTTCAAAATCGAGTTGCACGCGATGCGGCGCGGGATATTCCTGTTGCTTGAAGATGCCGCGCCGCTTGGTGACGATGTCCATGATGGGACCGTAATAATCGGTGGGCGTGATGATCTCGATGGTCATCCATGGTTCGCGCACTTCGACGATCTTCGATTCATCGGGCAGTTCAGCGGGCGAGTCTACAGGGATGACCGAGTTATCAATCATCAACACTTGATATTCCACCGACGGCGCGGTGAACAGCACATCTAAATTGTATTCGCGTTCGATGCGTTCCTGAATGATCTCCATGTGAAAGAGACCGAGAAAGCCCGCGCGGAATCCGAATCCCAGCGCTTGCGATGTTTCAGGTTGATATGTCAATGAAGCGTCGTTGAGTTGCAGTTTTTCGAGCGAGTCGCGCAGTTCGGGGTAATCGTCTGCCTCCACGGGATAAATGCCCGCGAAGACCATCGGCTTCGGGGTTTGGTACCCAGGCAGAGGGTTAGAGGCAGGTTGAGCGGCGCGAGTGATCGTATCTCCCACGCGGCACTCATGCACGGTTTTGAATCCCGTCGCGATGTATCCCACTTCGCCCGACCCCAGCGAGTCGGTTGGTTTCATGTTCGGCGCGAAAATCCCAATTTCAACGGGGCGCATTTCTTCGCGCGTCGAAAACATCCGCAGCACATCGTTGTGTTTGAACGAGCCTTCGACCACGCGGATGTACGCGACGACGCCCTTGTAGGAGTCATAATGCGAATCGAAGACGAGCGCGCGCAACGGCGCGTTATCCAGATCTTTCGGAGGGGGAACGCGCGTGACGATCGCCTCGAGGATTTGATCCACGTTGACGCCTTCTTTTGCCGAGACGCGCAAAACCGCTTCAGGCGGGACCCCCAGCAGGCTGCCCACATCTTCAGCCACCTCGTCGGGACGGGCGGAGGGCAGGTCAATTTTGTTGATGACGGGGATGATCGTGAGATCGGCGTCGAGCGCCTGATAGAGATTCGCCAGCGTCTGCGCTTCGATGCCCTGCGTGGCGTCCACCACCAGCACCGCGCCCTCGCACGCCTTGAGCGCGCGGCTGACCTCGTAGCCGAAGTCCACGTGACCTGGCGTGTCAATCAAATTGATCTCGTACTTTTGATTGTCTTTCGCGGTGTAATACATCCGCACCGCAGAGGCTTTGATCGTGACGCCTTTTTCGCGTTCGAGGTCCATCGTGTCGAGCACTTGCGCGGTCATCTCGCGCTCCGAGATCGCGCCCGTCAGTTGCAACAGGCGGTCGGCAAGCGTGGATTTTCCATGGTCAACATGGGCAATGATGCAGAAGTTGCGGATGTGGTCGGTCATAATAGCGGGGGAAGTATAACCGAATTTAATTTGCCACAGAGCATAATACGAGGTAAAGATAAATATACATGAGCCAATGGTCAGTCTTGATCGACTCCATATGTGGTAAGAATATTTCTCCCTCCAACCCGAATGCGGCAATTAACAAATTATGGGAAGCGATTAGCCAATTTATTCCCCAAAACTATAAGTACAACTCCAAGAATGGGTACAGCAACTTTTATCCAAATGGCTTCTGGAGGACCAGAAACAAGTGCTCTACCGAATAAGAATAATAGGCAACCAATAATTATAAGGGTGGCGCCTAGCCAGTTCATAGCGTAACCCCAGATATTTTTCCACTCAACCCTGTTTAATCTAGTAAACACTGAGATAGAATTCCATTTCTTGCAGTTTTTACACTCCCAGTGATAAATACCCTTATTGCAATTGGAGCATTCAACGCCATTACTCTTGACCGTAACTTTGTACTTTTCGCCCTGACAATTAGGGCATAGTCCAAGCCTATCTGTAAATCTACAATAAGGACAGGTTATTTTCGTGTTAGCAGTGACCATGTGCTACTCTAGGATTCGTAGTATATCCGAAATCCTTAGTCCTGCCTGTACGACTATCGATCAATGACATAAATTCAACATATTTCTCGGCGTTCAAATCGATCCACATCAAAAACTCAGCGATGTCCTTTGGTAGCGGTAGGGCACAGCGAATCCTGTTTGCCTAAGATTTGACTATAATTCGACTAATGTTCAAACCTAAATACAAAACCACCCACACTCTTCTCAACCTGCGCGGGCGCGTGAAGGTTTCTGGCGGGCAGGATTTCGATTCCATTCGCAAGCAGGTAAAGGCAAATCGCACTACAAAACGGGGAAAACCACAAAAGCGTAGATAAAATCTACACGTTCGATCAAAAGCATTTTAATCTGTTTGAGGGGATCACGGTGGAATTGCCGAAATAAACTCCTCAAACAGTGAGTTGCCGCGATTCAAATCCATCCATGCCAAAAACTCGACATTCCTCTTCAGCGCTAGCAATTACATCTTTGCCAATAACTCCGCCTTCTTCTTCTGGAACTCCTCTTCCGAAACGATTCCTTTTTTGCGTAACTCATCCAGTTTTGCGATCATGGAGGGGATGTCCTCTTCGCGTTTGCGATCCACTTTAACTTCGTCAAAGCCGAGTTTTTCTTTGGCGTTCAGCATCGCAGTTTTGAATCTCACGGGGTCAGTGATCCGTTGAAACAGATTAACGCCCAATTCGCTTGCCGTCAGGATCTCGATGTCGCCGAAATCGAACAGCCTCCCGAAGAAGGATTGGCTCATTTTCACGTCATTTACTTTTTCGATGGAGGAATCCACGACGTTCTTGTTTAGCACGCCTGAGATCTGGATCACGCGTCGGTTTGTGACGATGTAATCGCGGTTGTACCAAACGAGTATGTCGCGCGCCATCCCGCCCAGAGGAACCAGGACGATGATGAATCCGATCGCGGCGATGGGATAGAAAGTTGTCACGGCGATGACGCCCGCGATCAGTACCAATGTCAATATGATTTCCAAGAGGATGTTGCTGAACAACACGAACCAATGCTGGCGTGTCACCAGCACGATCTTTTCGTTTTGCCCCATCAGTCCCTGAATGTAATTTTTTGCCATAGTTTTCTCCTGCTCGAGCTAGAAGGTTATGCTGTTTTGGATTCTATCACTCGTTCAACCATCAGATGAACGGACTCGCTTCCATTCTCAGCCGACAGTTGATCCATCCACGCCAAAAACTCAACATTCCCCTTCGGTCCCAACAGCGGACTCTTCGCCAGCCCGCGGATGCTGAAGCCTGCGTTTTGGGCGAAGGTCAGCACATCGAGGAGCACTTGCTTATGAATCTCCGGGTCGCGGATCACGCCGTCGCCGCGCGAGACATCTTTTTTCCCCGCTTCGAATTGGGGCTTGATGAGCGCAACGATATAATTTCTTTCGTCTTTCTTCTTTCCTTGCTCGATGAAAGAGGAAAGAGGAAAGAGCCAAGATTTGATAACAGAGAGGAGGATTTTGAGTGAAATAAACGACGCGTCAATCGTCACGAGATCAACCCGCTCTGGCAGCGATTCAACATAGCGCGCGTTGGTCTCTTCCATCACGACCACGCGCGGATCGTTGCGGAGTTTCCAGTGTAGGATGCCCTTGCCCACATCAATGGCGTAGACTTTCGCCGCGCCGCGTTGGAGCAGGCAATCCGTGAATCCGCCGGTGGAGGCGCCCACGTCGGCGCAGACGAGTCCGCTCACGTCGAGTTGGAACGCTTCGAGAGCCGCATCCAGTTTTTCGCCGCCGCGTGAGACGAAGCGCGGACCGGAGTCAACTGTCACCGTGGATTCGCTGTCCACGGGCGTGGCAGGCTTCCATGCGACCTGACCCGCTATTCGCACATGTCCCGCCATGACGAGGGCTTGCGCCTTCGCGCGCGATTCGGCGAGTCCGCGTTCGACGAGCAAAACATCCAAACGAATTTTTGGCATGCGCGTATTGTATCAATTTCTATCTCTTACCCCTCTACCTTTTGCCGACAACGCCGCCCAGGGAGTTTCCAATATTGAATCAGTTTGTCAATTCAACGACGAGCGTGTCCAGCGCCAGATCGAGCGTGGACTGCCCGGTCTTAACCCCCTCATCAATCCGCAATAATTTGCGATAAATGCTTTCAAGCGACTCGATGGAAAAGCGCGTCGCTTGTTGTGTGGTCTTCTCCGCCACGAAGGGATGCACGCCCAACGCGCGGGCGACATCGTCTTTGTTGCCGCGTCCATCGAGGATCTCGCGCGCTTGAATCAGCAAACGGAATTGTCGCACCACCATCCCCCACAGCGAGAACGGGTCTTCGGTTTCGAGCAGGCGATGCAATAAATGTTGCGCCGATTTGCCGTTGCCGTTCGACAACGCGTCCACAAAATCGAACACCGATTGTTGCGACGTAACGATGCACACCGCTTCCACATCGGACACTGTAACTGTCCGCGCCCAATTGACGTACGCCAGCAACTTCGATATTTCCATCCCCGCCTGACGCGTGTCCACGCCGACCATGTCCTTGAGCATTTCTGCGGCACGCGGCTCGATCTGCCCGCCTTGTTGCTTCATCTCGTTGACGATCCAGCCTGTCATTTCCCATTGGGATGGCAGAGCATATCTTTCGAGTTTTATTCCTGATTTTTTGCCCCACTTCACAAGCCAGTGCTTTTCATCTTCTTTGTCCTGCCTTGACTTGTCTTTGAAATTCTTGGTTTCAACCCACTCATACATCACCAGTCGAGTCGTCTCTGGCGCTTTCTCGACGAACTCGAAAAATTTCTTTCTTGATGACGCGTTGTTGTATTTCGAGGATGGATTTGCCAGCAAGACCAGTCGTCGCTTGGCGAGGAACGGCATGGCATTGACGGCGGTGTTCAAGTCCGTTTCGCTCATCGAACGCGCGTCGAGGCGGGCGGTGTTCATATCCGCGCTGGTGGGGTCGGTGAAGTCCGCGTCGAAGTCCTTGAGTTTGCGCGAGATGGCGAATTCGTCGTTACCGAAGAGGAAGTAGAGGTTGGGCATGTTTTTTTCACCGCGAAGACGCGAAGCGCGCGAAGGGGGTTTTAACTTCGCGAAGAAAAAAGAAAACTTTGTGTTCTTCGCGCCTTCGCGGTTAAATTATTTCGTGACGATTCGATGAACGCCTTTGCGGACGAGACGAATATCCACGATCTGCATGTTTCCCAAGTCCGCTTCGGTGGTGATGTATTTTTGCAGCCATGGACCGAGCGGCTTGCTGAGGAAGTAGCCAAACAAGGCGAGCGCCAACGCAAAGGGGATCAGCCCGACGCGCCAAAAGGTGGAACGCGCTCCACGAAGGGGCATCCAGGCGAAGGTCGCGGGAAGAAGCGCCCCAACGACTAGATTAGTTCCGCATCCCTCGTGGACGGCGAGTCCGCTTTCGCCCGCGGTGAGTCGCGTGTGCGCTTCGTTCGCGCAGGCGACCACGTCGTCGGTGGGAATATCGCCCAGCAGAAAAAATCCCGTCGGGTTGGAATGTCCCGCCATGGATTGGTTTTTATATTTGCGCGCGAGCAGATGAAGCGTGGCATGTTCGAGCGCGTGATTTTTTCGAGTTTCGAGGATGAGGGGAAGGTCGAGGATCATGCGGCGATTATACACCGCATGATTTATGGAATCAGATACGCGAGTAATGTCAGCGGCAACGCGGCGAGAACGCCTTTGACGATGACGCGCAATGCCTGACGACGAACTTGATTCAATTCCGCTTTATCTTTGATACGTTCTTTTTTATCCGAGGTGCGGCGCAGACCGCGCGCGGCAAGCGACACTCAGGTTTTATCGAGCGATTGAAAATAACTCGCGGTCGCGGCGCTGAACATGAAGAACAACGGCAATCGCCAAAGCGGATTTACATCGAACGCGAGGAGCGCGCCCAACACGACGAGCGTGAAGACAAAATAGCGGATCGCAAATCGTTCGCGCTTCTTCCGCTCCTTCAGGCTGATGTTCGGGATGCAGACATCTCCCGCTTGCGCATCTTCATCGTTCTGCGGAGAAAGATTCTTAGTCACAGTGATCGTTGAGAAGATATTTATTATTCCGCAACAACAGCGACCTTATCTACAAACGCTGGATCATGCGCTTGCTTTTTGAACGCGCCAACGTCGATACGCGAAAGCATGATCGCGGCGACGAGCAACATCGCCGCTTCGATGCCGAACACGACGAGATACCCGCTCAATTCGTGACCTGTGACTCGCGTCGCCACATCGGCAACGACTCCCGCCATCAACAGACCCGTGAGACGCGAGAGTCCGTTCGAGAAGCCCCACGCGCCGATATATAGACCCACTTTTTCAGGGACAGTCAACTCGAACATCAACGCAAGATTCGCAACAGTGGAAATGCCCGTGCCGAATCCCAACAACGTGATGCCGATATAGAAAAGTGACAAGGATGCCATCAGTCCGCTGGCGATGACGATGACGAATCCTGCCAACGCGCCGAGGTTGCCGATCTGCGCGATGACCTTCTTGTTCACGCGCCCTTCCATAAAACCAGCGACAATGAACGCGACCAATGTGAACGTGCTGCTGATGGACACGATGCGCGAAGTCTGTTCGAGGGTCATGCCGAAGGCTTGCGCGCCGAAGGGTTCGAGGAGAACGTCTTGTCCCAAAATCGCGGCGAGGAGCAACAACAGGTAAATGAAGAAAATCTTTGCAACGCGATTCTCTTTGATGGCGGAAACAATTTCTTTTATTGAATACGAGGAGTGCGGCTCGGTGTGCGGACTTAAGTCCGCGCTCCTGCTCGATTCAAGCTTGAAGAGCCCGAGCAGACCCAAGGTCAGGGCGGAGGCGGCGACGAGGAGGAAGGCGCGCGTCAACGCTTCGGGAGTGTACGTCGGTACGAGGCGGCTGAGGGTGATGCCCGTCGCGATCAGACCGATGACCATCACGAAGAACATGGTGGCGATCGTGGCGCCGCGTCCCTTTTGCCCTGAGACTTCGGTGGCGAGAGAAAAATACGAAACAGCGGAAAGGTTGTAGCCCATGCCCCACGCGCCGAACGCGAGAAGACCAACGACGATCCCGAGATTGAAATTTTCTGTGAGCAACACAGCCACTTGCGGAGCGACTGCAACGCCAATGACACACAGGAGCAATCCCACAAAAATATAAGGCGTGCGGCGATACCCGAAGATGGGGTTACGATCTGAGAATGAGCCGATGGCAACTTGGATCGGCGCGAGCAAATATGGCAGGATGGCGAGAAGCGTGAAGAGGGTTTTGGAGAATCCGAGGTCAAAGATCATCACGCGGTTGAGCGTGCTGTTGATCGGCACGAGCGTGATGGCAACGGCAGTGTGGATGAGAGCAAGTTGGAAGCGTTTGAGGAACATGGTTTAGTTTGGTAGTTGAGTAGTTCGTTAGTTGGTTAGTTTGGTGGTCGAGCGCGAGCAGCCGAGACCACAATTACAGCACACAAGAAAACACGTAGACAGAATATTCTTGTCTACGTGTATATCTGTTTACTGTCTACTTTACACGCTTACTTCGCAAACTTCTCGATCAAAGTGTCGTACGATTCCTTCTGTTCAGCCGAAGGATCATTGCCGCCGAAGTTGATGAACACTTTGAATGCCGCGCTTCCACGTTTATCGAAGAATTGGAAAGACAGCGATTCGTGCTTATCGAGATGACTCGGTTTGCGGAAAGCGAAGACCGAAGCCAACTCCCAGCCGCGGATGTGCATGTCGAGCGAATCGGTGCGGATGTTGAGGAAGCCGTCTTTGTTGAAAAACTTTCCGAACTGACCGAACACTTCGATGGTCGTCGCACCGTTCGAGACAATGACAGTCACCTTGTCTAGCGGTTCGAACGCGCGGATGATCTCTTCCCAGCGTGAGCCGTCCAATTCGCGGGCGGTGTCGCCTTCGAGCGCGCGCAGAATGTCCACTTCGGGCACGCGTAATTTATGCGCGAGCATGAGCGTCATCTGCGAGCGGTCTTCATTGTAAGCTTCACGAATGGCGTCGAGGCGTTCATCCGCAGTAAGGTCTGGGCTGAGAGGGGCGAGGGTTGTAAACATGTTGCATCCTTTTCATCAATGTGTGAAAACAGGGTTTTCCTGTTTCTAGAATGGGCGCAAGTATAGTGATATTAACCTCGCAAATCCAGACACGAGGATGATATTTGAATTCCATGACGGTGATGGATGGTTTCACCCTGGTTGATTTTTGCAAAAAACTCCCGCTCTTTTGAGCGGGAATTTTGTCGCATCACTTCGAAGTTTTTATCATCTGCCGCGCCACCTGCAACAACTCGTGCGCGGATCTCAACGTCCCCTCGCCCACTTCGCCGAGCATCTGCGAGAGTTCGAGCAGGCGCGGCTCGCCGTCGAGTCTCTCAACGCGCGTGAGTGTGCGACTACTTTGAATCAATTTTTGCACTTGATAATGCTCGTCGCCGAAAACAGCCAACTGAGGGAGATGCGTCACGCAGAAAACTTGATGCGAGCGCGAGAGATTCCACAACTTTTGACCAACGGTCATGCCGACGCGCCCGCCGATGCCCTGATCAATTTCGTCGAAGATCAACGAGGGGACTTCATCGGCGCGCGCCAGAACGTTTTTCAACCCCAGCATCAAGCGCGATGTTTCGCCGCCCGAGGCGATCTTTGCCAGAGGCTTGAGTCCCTCGCCAGGATTCGGCGCGATCAAAAATTCGACGCGGTCAATTCCGTTCTGGTCAAACCCAATGCGCGGACCGCCGTTGAGCGGCACACCGTTCGGGTCGGGCTTGGTCTGAAAGTCCACGCCAAATTTCGCGGCAGACATTTTTAGATCATCAAGTTCAGTTTCAATGCCGCTTCCCATCTTCGTCGCTGCCGATTTGCGTTTTTCGGAGAGAGCCAACCCTTGCTTGCCGAGTTTCTCCAACAGTTTCGCTTCATCCATTTCCAATTCGTTGATGCGATCCGCCGCGCCCGTGATGGTTTCGAGTTGTTTGCGCGCGTTCTCGCCAGAGGCGATCACTGCGGGGATGTTCCCGCCATACTTTCTTGCCAACGAGTGAATGAGATCAAGCCGCTCTTCCACCTGGTCGAGTCGCTTCGGGTTGAATTCGATCTCTTCCAAATAATCGCGCAAGTTATGAACCACATCCGAGATCGTGTCGATCAACACTTCGGCTTGATTCGCCAACTCGCTTTGCGCCGAATCAATTTTTGCCAACGCGGCGAGTGCTTGCGCGGCTTGCCCGATCAAGTCCGTTGCGGCGGGAGTCTCAGGCGAGCCTTCTTCCAACACAGCCAACGCCTCTTGCGCGTTCTGCGCCAGCGACTCGGCATTCGCAAGCCGATCGCGCTCCTTGCGCAACTCTTCATCCTCGCCCGCTTTCAATCGCGCGGCTTCGATCTCCTCCGCTTGATACGTGAGAAACTCCACGCGGCGGTCCGCATCCGCTTGCGCTTTGTGCAACTCGTTCAACTCATGCCGCACGCCAAGCAGCGCGTGATACGTCTGACGATATTCGCTGAGGGGGCGCGAAACTTCCGCGTAGCGGTCAAGCAAGCCCAAGTGGGCGCGAGAATCGAGAAGCGATAAATGTTCCGCCTGCCCGTGAATATCCACGACCAGCGATCCAATTTCTTTTAAAAGAGAAACGCTCACCGTCCGCCCGTTGACGCGCGCCACACTGCGTCCCTCTTTTCGGACTTCGCGCATCAGCACGACGTAGTTCGGATCGTCCATCAATTCTTCGCGGTTCAGGATGTCGTGTACCGCTTCTCTTTCCGGACCTTTGAGCTGGAACACACCCTCGACAAACGCGGCATCCGAATCGGTGCGCACGAAGGTCGTGTCCGCTTTGCCGCCGATGAGCATGACGACAGCATCGAGGATGATGGATTTGCCCGCGCCCGTTTCACCCGTGAGGATGATGAGACCAGGACCAAAACGCAAGTCGAGTTTGTCTATGATGGCAAAGTTGTGAATGTGAAGTTCGGTAAGCATAATCACCTTGCTCTGGTCGCCGTCCTCGGCGAACATGAACGCCGAGGACGGCGTTCTGAGCATCTATTATCTGAACAATTGGATTCCAGAAAGTCGAGTGTATACAACAGGAGTAACGAGTACAAGATAGATCACTTGAAAGAGAATCCTAAAAATATCGCCTATGACCAATTGAAACAAGATCACAGGAATCGCGCCAACCACGACGCCGACAGCGATGGTAATGAACAAACTTTTCGAACGTCTGTTGCGCGTGAATAAGCGCACGCCTTCCGCGATCGCCACGCCCGCCGTCGGCGCGCCTGCGATGATGAGGAACCAGCCGATGAAACCGATCCTGTCAATCAATGTGACAAGAAACGCCGCAATGCCTGAAAGCACGCTCGCAACGATGAAGCCGACGAGGTAGTCATACCATTCGGAAGTGTCGAACGTTTTTTGTCGTTCGCGCACGCACTCTTTACAGCGATACCCCGTCGGCGTGCGGACCGCGCATGAAGCGCAGATCGGGCGATTGCAATTGTTGCATCGCAAAGATGTTTCGCGGGTGGGATGGTTGTAGCAATAAAGAGTTTCAGTCGTTTGTGTCATCTCGGCATCTCTAATCATTACCACGAAGGACACAACGTACACAAAGGGAAAATCTACGGAAAAGCGATTCGCTCATCAATTGACCAACCTTAGTGACCTTCGTGTCCTTTGTGTTTAATCTTCTCATCTCGGCATACCCAACGAATTCTCGTTCATGTGCGCGGTGAGGTTGCGGTAAAAATATCCGGGGTCGCCGAAGCGGACAAATTGCGCGTTGATGTCCGCCGCGCGCACGTCAATGTGATCGTCTTCCATCAACGTGATCGGCGCTTGTCCATCCACGCTCAATACGGCATTCTCGCTTTTCGGCGTCATGCTCACCGTCGAACCTTCAGCCAGCACCACCGCGCGATCCACTGAAAGGTGCGGGGCGATCGGCACGAGCAAAATATTGCGCAACTTCGGCGGCAGGATGGGTCCGCCCGCCGCAAGGGCGTAGGCAGTTGACCCCGTCGGAGTCGAAGCGATGAGTCCATCCGCGAGATAGCGGGTGAGCAGGCTTCCATCCACCGAAGCGGTGAGATGCACGGGGCGAAGATTCGCGCCACGCCCGACCACCACTTCATTCAACGCGCGCCACTCGCCCAGCGACTCGCCCGCGCGGAAGTGCTCGGCGCGTAACATCATGCGGTTTTCGATCCACGCCTCGCCGTTGAACAATTTGTCGAAGTACTCGCGCCACTCGTTGCGGTTCACTTGAATGAGAAAGCCGAGCCGACCCAAATTCACGCCGAGGATCGGCACCCCGCTTGGGGCGCAAAGATGACCCGCCCGCAGAACGGTTCCATCCCCGCCCGCGACGATCAGCACATCGAACTCGCCGCCGCGCACGCGCTTCCGCAGATCTTCATCGTAGATCGAGCCAAAAGGCGCGTCCACACCTTTGCTTTTCAAATACGCCGACATCGCTTCCGCTTCGATCACGGCTTCGGGCAGTTTCTGATGCGCGGTGACGACGGGTCGTTTTGGAATAAACGGTTCGGGCATAGTGATGATTATAAAGTAAACAGGTAGACACGTATACACGTTACGAGATACGAGTTACGACTTGTTTACGTGTCTCCGTATTTCCTTGACTACCTTCCTCACGCCAACGATTGATCACAAACGGATCGAAACCCGCATCTTTTACAACGGGACGCCTGCTCGTGCGACCTTTCGACTTCTCGCTTCATCCCATCGCGCTTCATCTCGGTGATCAACTCCAACAGGGACTGTTCCAACTCGCGGGTGTACTCGACCGAAAAATCTTTGTCCTCGTAATGGACGATCCCATACGGCGGACGTTTGCCGTACGTTTTCTCGACCAATAAACAATACGACGCCAGTTGATAGATGTGCGAGTCATACGGCGCTTCGGGGGCGCGTCCAGATTTCACTTCGACGGGGATGATTCTTCCGTTTTGTTCAACGAGATAATCGGGTTTGCCTGTCAACTCCAACGCGGCGTAGAACAGTGGCTTCTCCAATTTGTTCCAGCCGCGCGTGTCGGTGTAGATGACGCGTCCGCCTGGCAAGCCTGCCTCGCTCCGCTGGCGGTTGGATTGCCAGAAGAAGAGGAAGGCGAGGAGGATGAGGAAAAGGGAAAGGTAGAGCATGGGGAGGGAGTAATTGGTAATTGGTAAGTGGCAATTGGAGGATTGGAGACTAGAGACTGGAGATTGGGGATTGGAAAATTAGAGAATTCTTGCTGTGCAGTACGCGACCAGCAGGATTAGCGCGAGCATCAGGAGGATCAAGCCAACGGTTCGAGTCAGGCTAGAGGCGAGGACTTTGCGCCCGTGCTGGCGATGGAGTTCGGAACCTGTCGCCATTTCGGCTTGGTTCTCCGATTCGACTCCCTGCTTCTTGTACCACCACGCGCGGCGGCAGTAGAGGTAATTTCCGATGTCTGATGAGCGGATGACAGCCACAAGGGAAGTATAGCACAAATTTTCTAATTTTTGAGCGGGGTATAATCGCTCCATGAGCGATTTCCATTTTTATCATCCCATCGAAGTCCGCTACGGGGATTTGGATCCGCAGGGGCACGTCAACAACGCGAAGCATCTCACCTATTTCGAGCAGGCGCGGATCGCGTACTTGGTCGAGTTGGGATTGTTCACGAAAGATCAGTCCTTCATGGAGATCGGCGTGATTCTGGCGGACGTTCACATCACATATCTTGAGCCTGTGTATTTCGGGCAGAAGATCAAGGTTGGGGTGCATGTGGCGAAGCTGGGGAACAAGTCCATGACATGGGAGCAGAATATCGTGGATGCGGACTCAGGCAAGGAAATTGCCAAAGGGGAAGTGGTGATGGTGACGTATAATTACAGCGAATCGCAAACGATATCCATACCCGAGAACTGGCGCAGGAAAATCATCCAGTTTGAAGGTTTGGAACAAGAAAAGGATGCGCTATGAACGAAATCATCTTTATGGTCGAGGAAGCGCCCGAAGGCGGGTTTACCGCCCGCGCTCTCGGAGAATCCATTTTCACTGAGGCAGACACATGGGATGAATTGAAGGAAGCCGCGCAAGAGGCTGTCCGCGCTCACTTTGACGAGGGGAAACAACCGCAAATTATTCGGCTTCACATCGTGAAAGAGGAAGTGCTTGCCGTATGAGAATCCCGCGCGATCTGGGCGGCGAAGAACTCGTAAAACTGCTCAAACGGCACGGCTATGAAATCACGCGTCAGGTTGGGAGTCACATGCGTTTGACTACTCAACAGGGCGGTGAGCATCACGTTACAATTCCGCGTCATAAGCCGTTGCGTGTGGGAACGCTGAATAGCATTTTGAAAGACGTTGCAGAGCATCTCAAGTTAAACCGCGATGAACTGATCGAGTCTCTGTTTGAGAAATAGTCGGTTGATTGGCGGGGAAATATATTGAAAACAAAGTCTGATTCCCATTAGGAGACATCATGTCACTCCCACTCATTGATACTAATCACTTCACTAAATTTCTAGTTGACCTGCTCAACATCCCCTCGCCCACAGGCTTTGCGGAGCCTGCGATTGCGTTTGTCGAAAAAGAGTTGTCGCAGTACAAGCAATTGGAATTGTTGAGAACTCGCAAAGGAGCCCTCGTAGCAAAGTGGAAAGTAGAAAGCGATCTGCCTCCCGTTGCGTTGACGGCGCATGTGGATACGCTCGGCGCGGTGGTGAAGGAGATCAAGTCGAGCGGGCGGCTGAAGTTGAGTCGCATTGGCGGGATTCAGTGGAACACGATCGAGACTGAGGGTGTGTGGATTTTCACGTCGAAGGGCGAGAAGATTCGCGGCTCGGTGTTGATCGACAATGCGTCGGGTCATATTTTCGGGCAGACGGATACTCCGCGCAATGAAGATCACATGGAGGTGAGACTCGACGCACGCACGACATCCGAAAAAGAAACGCGCGAGTTGGGGATCAACGTCGGGGATTGCGTGGCGTTCGATCCGCGCGTTGAGGTGACCAACGGATTCATCCGCTCGCGGTTTCTCGACGATAAGGCGTGCGTGGCAAATGTCGTAGCGGCGATCAAGTCGATGGCTGAGTCAGGTCGAAGTCCGAAAAGAAGCGTGTACTTCCACATCTCGAATTATGAGGAGGTGGGGCACGGCGCGTCGGCGGGAATCCCATCTGATGTGGCGGAGTTGGTCACGGTGGATATGGCGGTGGTCGGCGCGGGGCAGGAGTCGGATGAATTCAGCGCGACGTTGTGCATCAAGGACAGCGGCGGCGTGTATCACGAGGGCTTGAATAGAAGGATGCGTGAGTTGGCGGAGAAATATAAAATTCCGTATAAGACCGATGTGTATCCGCTTTACGGTTCGGACGGCGAGGCGTTCTGGCGCGCGGGCGGCGATGTGGCGCTGGCGTTGATCGGTCCTGGCATTGACGCGTCGCACAATTACGAACGCGCGCATATGGATGGATTGAATGCAACTACAAATTGGATACTTGCGTATTTGTTGGACGGATAGATAAAAGGTAGACACGTAAACAAGTAGACAAGTACACAGGGAAAACATGTCTACGTGTGTACCTGTTTACCTGTATACTCACCTCATGAAACTCGATGCCGCATTACCTCCCACTGGATTAAATGACGTTCCCGCGATCGCGCAAGCCACTGAGTCAATTGGATTCGACGCGCTGTGGACTCAGGAGACTCAACATGATCCCTTCCTGCCCTGCGCGTTGATCGCCGAACATACCACGTGTCTTCACTTCGGGACGGCTGTCGCAGTTTCCTTCGCGCGTTCGCCCGCCAACCTCGCCTACACCGCCTGGGACCTCGCCTCGCAATCAGGCGGACGATTCATCCTCGGGCTTGGCACACAAGTCAAAGCGCACATCGAGCGGAGGTTTGGTCAGACGTGGCCCGAGTCGCCTGTGAAGAAGTTGCGCGAGCAGATCCAAGTCATCCGCGCGTTTTGGGATTGCTGGCAGAATGGCACGAAGTTGAATTTTCGCGGGGAGTATTACAAAGTAACTCTCATGTCTCCTTTCTTCAATGCAGGAGCGATTGAACATCCAAATATTCCGATTTATATTGCAGGTGTAAACACAGGATTGGCAAGACTCGCAGGTGAATTATGTGAGGGATTCCTTGTCCATCCATTTAATAGTCCACGTTATTTGAAAGAGGTGATGCTTCCAGCGATTGCGGAAGGTGCGGAAAAGGAAAGAAGAAAGAGGAAAGATGTGAGTATATCGGCGACCGCGTTCGTTGCGACAACTCCCGAAGAGATGAACTTCGCCCGCGCGCAGATCTCATTCTACGCATCCACGCCTTCTTATCGCCCCGTCATGGACTTGCATGGCTGGAGCGGCGTCGCGGAGACATTGTCCGCGCACGCGGCGAAGGGAGAATGGGCAGAGATGCCGATGCTCATCACGGATGAGATGTTGAATGAGTTTTGCTTGGTGACGGAAGAAAACAAATTGGCTGATGAATTGAAGAAACGCTACGAGGGGATTGCTGATCGGTTGACGCTGTATAGTCCCTTTGTGCCGAGGGAGAAGGATGAGTGGTGGAGAGGGTTGGCAAAGTCGTTTTCGTAATTTTAGAAAAAGTCCCTTACACTAAATAACATGCCTAAATTATTCGATAAAAATATTTTAGTATACAATGCTCAAGTTTCTCTTATCGACAAGAAAGCCACTGACTATCCTCAATGGGAAAGTGGTAAAGAAAAATTCGTTTATAGTGATGCTGGTGTTGCTGTGGCTACAGAAACAGATAGAGAGGTTCGGGTTGTCGTCTCAACCGATCTGCCAAAGAATATGTACTTTTTGGGGCTGCCAAAATTTACGTTGGAACAGATGGTTTATTGATAGGAAATGAACTATCAGGAGATTCACATCATATCTCATGGAGTTCAGGAAAAACCAACGTTGAGATTTTTGTTGATGAAAAAGATAAATTTCCAGAAATCATTGAATTTGTTTTGAAATAATTTTATATAGGAAAACCTATGAACTTCACCGACTACCAAACCAAATCACGCGCTACCGCAAAATATCCCGTCATCGGGCATGGAGTGATCTACCCCACGCTGGGACTCGTCAACGAGGCGGGGGAAGTGGCGGGCAAGATCAAGAAAGTGTTCCGCGACAAGGATGGCGAGATCAGCGCGGAGACACGCGAGGCGCTCAAAGCCGAACTCGGCGACGTGTTGTGGTACATCTCGCAGGTCGCCACCGAGTTGGAACTGTCGCTGGATGAGATCGCCGAAGCGAACATCGCTAAATTATTAGATAGATTGGAACGGGGGAAAATAAAGGGAGATGGCGACAACCGATAACTAGAGACTGGAGACTAGAGATTCGACTGAACCGCTCAGTCTCTAGTCTCCAGTCTCTGTTTTCCAAAATCACACAACTTCACAATCGGACATTTCTCACACATCGCCTTACGCGCGGTGCAGATCTCGCGTCCCAAGCGGATGATGTTCAAGTGCGCGGCGTAGTACGTTTCAGGCGGGAATAACGATTCCAAGTGCGGATGCGCCTGCTCGACAGTCATCTTCTCGGGGCGGAGTCCGATGCGTCCCGTCACACGGTAGACATGCGTATCCACTGGGAAGGCGGGCATGCCCAACGAAAAGCACAACACGATGGCGGCGGTCTTCGGTCCCACGCCGTTGAATTTGGTCAGCCAAGCACGCGCATCATCCACAGACATTTTTTTGAGAAACGATAAATCCAAACTGCCGCGTTCTTCGGTGATAGATTTCAACACCTGCTGAATGCGCGGACCTTTTTGATTCGCCAAGCCTGCGGGACGAATCGCTTCGATCACGTCTTTTGTCTTCGCATCGCGGACTTCTTCCCACGTTGGGAATTTAGCGCGAAGTAAATTGAAAGCGCGGTCACGGTTCACATCGTTCGTGTTTTGCGAAAGGATGGTTGAGACCAGTTCGTCAATCGCTGGCAGTGGATTGCGCCAGATCGGCTCGCCATAAAACTCGATCAATTTCTCATGAATTTTCACCGCGCGTTTTGCGAGCGAAGCGAATGGGTTCATGCGTTGCCAGCCTCCTTGATGAGACGCAATGTATTATTCACCACGTCACGATGTTTATCGGGGATGTATTCATCGAACATCGCCGCGCTGAGACGATACAACGTCAGCGCCGCCGCGCCGCGCGATTGATATTGCGACGCGTTCGGGTCGAGTCCCCACGCTTTGCGGAATGCGCTCACCCATTTCGATTCGCGCCCCACCGAATCCTGAATCAAGTCAAAGTAGCGATTCTCACTGACGATCATAATGCCTCTTTGCACAGCGACCGCCTCGAGCAGGTTCTTCACCAATCCCCACACCGAGTACAACACCGTTGACTCGTGTCCGCGCGCGAGACCATTGAGAATTTTATGAATTTCCTCTGCACAAAATACCACCTCTTCGCCCGCGAATTTGTCAGCCGCCGATTGCAAAGGCGACCATTCAAACGCATACGCGGCTTGTTGTGGCGCTTCCAATGAGCCATCTTTGTCCAGCAAGATCTTCATGCCGCGCAAACCTGGGACTGCCCATATAGCGCGTTTCGGATCTGTCAATGCGGCGCGCTCTTCCTCCAGCACAGTATGACTGAAACTGACCAACTTCCCATTCCAATAATGCGCTGTAAACTGTTCATATTCATTTTCAGGCATTTTGTTCACATAGATGTCAACGTCCACATCGCTATATTTCGATTCCTGTCCGCGCGCATAACTGCCCACGATGCCGACGCCGATTACATCGGGCGAGTTAACTTTTTCGAGAATAGATTGGATGAATGAGTCGGATAAAGACATGTCACATTATCATGTCACCCTGAGAGAGCGTTCGTTGCGACCGAAGGGTCTCGATCACCGTATTAGAGACTCTTCGCTACGCTCAGAGTGACATGCCTTGAATTATTTTTCCACCCTCCCACCCTCCACTTTCCATACATCCGCCTTTTCCACAAACTCAGGCGCGAACAATTTTAGATCGGTCGTCGTGAACAACACTTGCTCGCTCTCGCCGACATACTTCAACAGATCGGCGCGACGTTGCAAGTCCAACTCTGCCATCACTTCATCGAGCAAGATCACGGGCCACTCGCCTGTCCGTTCCTTCATCCAATTCACTTCAGCGAGTTTGAGCGCGAGCAACGCGGTGCGCACTTGTCCACGCGAGCCGTAATTGCCGAGATCGATCCCATTCGCAAAAAATCGCAACTCATCACGATGCGGACCGATTGTCGTCACGCCGCGCGCGATCTCGTCGTTGCGAATCTCGCGCAGTCGTTCGCGGAATCCGTTTTCAATTTCGTTCAACGCCAAGCCCGAACGGTCAACGACGGTGTCCATTTTCAAACCCAACTGCCCGTTCGGCTGCGGAAGCGGATCGTACGCGGGCTCGTAGGAGAGGCGAAGAGTCTCAGTTCCGTGAGTCAGCTCGAAATGGACGCGCGAAGCGAGAGTCTGAATCTGCTGGACGGCTTCGATGCGCCACAAGATGATCTGCGATCCGAGACGCGCCAACGCTTCATCCCAGACTTCGAGTTGATCGCCACTGCCCCCGCGTTCTCCAAGCGTTTTGAGCAACGCGTTCCGCTGTGTGACGACTTGCCCATATTCGCCAAGCGCGCGCGCATACGCGGGCGTGGACTGTGCCAGCGCAAGATTCAAATAACGGCGGCGTTCTTCGGGCGCGCCCTCGATGATCTGCGACATTTGCGGCACAAAGACAACCGCGTTGAATTGACCGATGACATCGTTGATGGGTTTCTTCACGCCGTCGAGCAACACTTCTTTGCGAAGCCGCTGACCGTTCAACACGCCGATAGGTTCGAGGATGAGCCGCGCTTCGATGCGATGTTTGCGAACGCCGCGCTGATAGTCCGCGATGAGACGCGCCACGGCGGGCGAATCTTTTTTATCGGCTTCATCGAAATTGATCAGTTGGCGGTCGGTGTTCGTTTGAAAAGACGTGAATGCCGCGAGAAAATAAATCGCTTCGAGAACGGTCGTCTTGCCCTGCGCGTTCGCGCCCGTGAGCAAGACAGGTCGTTGCGGAAAATCCAAATCAAGCCGTGTGAACTTGCGGAAGTTGGTGAGGGAGAGGTGTTTTAGAAACATGGTTTCAGGTAGAAGGTCAAAGGTCGCAAGTCAAACGTCCAACTTTCGACCTTCGACTTTTGACTTACAAAATCATTTCCAATTCAATTTCATCGCGCAGAGGGATACGGTTCATGCCGATGAGCAGAATATCAGGTTTGAGTTTTCTTGTTTCATCCATTGCGTTGCGGCGGATGGCGACCAATTCAAAATCGCGTCGTTGGTAAAAACCGAGCGCGTACAAATTATCGTTCGTTGTAATCAGGAAAACGCGCCTGCATTTTCTGGTCCGCGCTTCTTCGATTACTTTTCTCAACAACTTTGTGCCGATCCCCTGCCCTTCGCGCAAGCCGTCCAGCGAGGTCACTTCACATTCGTCATTCGTTATTTTGAACGTGACCAGCCCATCCCAAAATTCGCCGTCTTCCACGACAAACCCCTCCACCTCCTCGGGGCGATGGACGAGACCACGCGAAACAACAAAGTCGCCGCTCCATTGCTCGCTCCAAAACTGGCGCACACGCGGAATGTCTTCCGAGGTTAAACGGCGAATCTCCATCGTCATCTACGCAGTACGCAATACGCAGTATTTTATTCCGTACTTCGTATTGTGTATCCTAAACCTCTTGCTCCGCATCCACTTCATCTTGCGGTTGCCAGATGCGTGTGGCGCGTTCAGTAAATAAGACGCCGTTCAAGTGGTCAATCTCGTGTTGAAAAATACGCGCCAGCCAGCCTTTGGCTTTGATCTTCACCGGTTTGCCGTGACGGTTCATCGCCTTCACATACACTTCGGCATGACGTTCCACCTCGCCCACCAAGCCGGGGATCGAGAGACATCCCTCCACACCCATCATCATCTCCGGCGAAGCTTTCACGATCTCGGGGTTGATCACCGCCCATACTTTCTTCGGCGCGTCCTCTTTCTCTTCATCTTCCTGCTTTTCAAAATATTCGATGACAACGATCCGCTCCGACAACCCAACCTGCGGCGCGGCGAGCCCCACGCCCGGCGCATCGCGCATGGTCTCCACCATGTCGTCCAGCAGGGATTGTAGATTCTTGTCGAATTTTGTCACTGCATGAGCCTTGCGTTTCAACACGGGGTCGGGCAATGTAACGATATTACGCAGAGCCATTATTCTGATTCCTCTTGTTATCTTCTTCTCGTTTGAATTCTTCCGAACTCTTATGATACGTGGCAAGCCACTCCGCCATGCGTTCGCGTTCCGCGGCGATGGCGGCTTGATTTTTCTTCACTACGCGCGCGTCGCGGCGGCGGTCGATATCCGATTGTACGCTGGCGGGGTCGAGCACATCTTCAAAGATGAGTTTATTTCCACCCACGGTAATATACACATGCCCGAAGTTGAAAATATTTCCAAGCAATCCGCGACGCTCATACTTGGTGCCGAGGATATTTTCGAGCTGGGCGGCATTACGCGATTCGGTGCCGAAGGGTTTGCGATCGACATCGATGATCTGGTCGCCGGTGACTTCGAATGTGTCGTTGCTCCAGTCCATGAGTTTATACCAAAACCAGCCTGCCAGCAAGAACATGGCGCCAAAGCTAAATAGGGCAAAAATATCGATCGAGAGTCCGCCCGCCAGCGAGATGAATACATCCTGCGGCGAAATCAATAGCTGATACAACCGCAGGAGGAAGAAAATAAACACGCCGACGAACCCAACAATGGGAAGCCATGCATCCAATACCAGCACCACCCAATGCTTTCGGTAGATCACCCCTTCGCTCGTTTCGTACCGGAGTTTAAGAGTATTTGCCCCGAGCAATTTTAACCACCATGCGCCGCGCGGTTGAGAGACCGACGATGTCGGCTGGTTTGAATCAGCCGCAGGTCGGGTAGGAACCGGGATCCCCAGTCGTTTGCGGATGGCGTCTTTCATCGCCTCTTTTTCCGTGGCAGACGCCTGCTCCTTCGTCCTCTGCCAGTATTCCTCCACCATCTTCGCCGCCTGGTTTGGATGATTCACTAGCGAGAAATCGATCCTGCCCACATACGTCCGCACGATCACATTTCCATAATCGAGCCAGCGACCGAATTGATTCACCTCCACGCCCAATGAAACGATCATCGAAAGCGGCGCTTCCTGTCGGCTATCCAAAAGACCGATCACCTTTTCAAGCCAGACCACGCGCTGGTTGGTGACCACGTAATAATCGTTGCTCCAATCGAGGATGATCCAACCCAGCCAAAGGGCAAACGCAAAAAACGACAACAGCGCCGCAAGCCACACAATGGTGTGCGGCAAAATAAAAAAGTACGCGTACGTAAAAAATACAGGGACGAGAAACAGCGCAAGAGGGCGCAGGATTTTCGGATACATGGCAAGCACATGCTTGCGCGCTAGAAAATACACCACCTCATCGGGTCTCAACCATTTGAAGCGCAACTGCCGCGCCAACTGACGGCTTCGCACCGCGATCTCAAGATTGCTCCGCAGTTTTGGGTGTTCCTTGAACAATTTGTCGAAATCGCTTTTCGACAGCACGAGCAACGAAGTATCCTCCATTGCCGTTACTGTCGCAGAACGTCGTCGGTTTCCCATGATCCCCATCTCGCCGAAATAATCGTTCCTCACCAGCAACGCGAGTTGCATCTCTTTGCCGTCAAGTTTTCGCACCACGCGTACCTTGCCCCCAAAGATCATATAAAAACCCTCCGCCGTCCCATCCTGCTTGAACACGATCTCCCCTTTTGCCACCTGCATCTCATCCATTTCCTCTGCGATGGATGCAAACTCCTCCTCCTCCAACCCAAAAAAAAGATGGATCTTTTTGAGAAATGCGATACGGGCAGATCGTTCGATGCTCACGAGTTGATTCTATCAAATTTTATGGATGAAAACCGCCCCGCCTCATCCCGACTTTCAGCCTGCCTCGCCCGCGGATGCCTTACCCCACCCCCGTGATAGAATCCGCCGCATGAAAAAATGGCATTTCTGGCTGGGAGTCTTCATCAGCATCCTCTTCATCTGGCTTGCCCTGCGCGGCTTGCAACTGGATGAATTTTGGAGCGCGGTCCAAAAAGCGAATTATTGGTGGTTGATCCCCGGCATCGGCGTCTACTTCGTCGGCGTGTGGGTCCGCGCGTGGAGGTGGCACTACCTCCTCAAACCCATCAAAGAGATTCCCACCAAGACCATGTTCCCCATCACGACCATCGGATACATGGGAAATAATATTTATCCCGCGCGAGCGGGCGAAGTGTTGCGGGCGGTGATCCTCAAACGCAAAGAGGGCGTGTCGGTTTCCGCATCGTTAGCCACAATTATTGTAGAACGCATCTTCGACGGCGTGGTCATGCTGGGATTCGTCTTCGTCAATCTCCCTGAGTTGGCAAAACTGACCAGCGCCTCGGGCTTTGTCGGTAACATTCAACAAGTGGCGGTGATCGGCACAGGAATCTTTATCGGCACGCTGGTCGTTTTCCTTGTAGCGGCAATGTTCCCGCAAATGACCGCAAAAATCGGGCTGTGGTTCATTCACCGCCTCACGCCGAAGAGACTGCATGAACGCATCATCAGCCTGATGAATAAATTCCTCGACGGTCTCGCCTCCCTCCGCTCGCCGTGGAATGTGTTGATGGTGTTCCTCACATCCGTCATCATCTGGCTATTGGAAACGGGGAAATATTGGTTCGTGATGCACGCCTTCGATTTCACAGTTTCCTTCTTCGCATTGATGCTGATGAACGGCATCGTGAATCTGGCAACGACCATCCCCTCCGCGCCGGGCTACATCGGCACCTTCGACGCGCCCGGCATCGCCGTCCTCACCGCCTACGGCGTGGATCAAGCCACCGCCGCCGGGTACACGCTCACGTTGCATGTCGCGCTGTGGCTTCCCATCACGTTGCTCGGCGCATATTTTCTGGCAAAAGAGGGAATTAAGTGGAGCGATTCGCTCCGGGATGAAACGGAAAAGTTGTGAATTCCATCTCTTCGCTCGGTTATACTAGAACTTGTCTCAAAAACACCGTGTCACTCTGAGGGAGCAGGGTTTGCGACCGAAGAGTCTCTTATTTGGGCAGTAGAGACCCTTCGCTGACGCTTAGGGTGACATTTTTGAGATGACTTCTAGAACTTGATTATTTAACGAGCGGCAAAAGGCAAGAAAATGGCACAACCCGAACTGTCTGCACGAAAAAAACTCAGGGTGTTGATCGCCGACGATATTCAGGAAACGCGGCGTAATACGCGCTTGATGCTCGCCACGATTGACGATGTCGAAGTGGTCGCCATCGCGTCGAATGGACTGCAAGCGGTCCAATTTGCGAAGGAACATCGCCCCGACGTTGTCCTGCTCGACATCAACATGCCCGAAATGGACGGGTTGACCGCCTACCGCGAGATCGCAAAGGTTTATCCCGCAACGGGTTGCATCATCATCTCAGCCGAAAAGGACGCGGCAACCTTCCGTACGGCGACC
>Ga0209200_1000716_pt1 | contig 36733 bp, 19 predicted proteins | sample AD_UKC033_MetaG_FD_184406 | JGI IMG/M metagenome (GOLD analysis project Ga0209200, IMG submission 184406) | Active sludge microbial communities of municipal wastewater-treating anaerobic digesters from USA - AD_UKC033_MetaG (SPAdes) (version 2) | ecosystem: Engineered > Bioreactor > Anaerobic >... | reverse complement strand
CGGGAAAGAAAAATGCCAGGAAGTCAGGGAAGAAGCGTTCCAACGCCTCCTTCCACGGGCTGTCATAATCGGCTGCCGTTGCGCTCATGGCGGTGCTACCTCCTGCCGCTGTTGGATTGACCGCATGATACCACACGCCCGGCCAGGGCGCAAGCAACCTTCGACCCCCACCGACGCACCGACCCGGCTAAAGCCTCGACTCCGCATCAGGTCCGGAGTCGAGGCTTCAGCCGGGTCTGGACGAGACGACGTGAACGCACCGACCCGGCTAAAGCCTCGACTCCGCAGTCCGGCAGCTTCACCGGTGGACTGCGGCGTTATGAAAAGGCGCGGATCGGAGACAAACATCTCCGGTCCGCGCCTGCTGCCTGCCAGAAGCCGGGCTTTGCTGAAAAAGCCCGGCTTCTGCACTGAATTGGCTATTTCCGTCGCCGCAGCCGGCTGGCGCTCAGGGCCGCACCGGCGCCGGCCACCACCCACAGCCAGGGCAGCGCCGCCGCACCGGCGGCCGGGTAGCGCAGCGTATCGAGACCCGCGCTGGCCGCCATGCCGCTCAGCGTCATCGCCGTCGGCGCCGTGAACTCCACGCTGACGGGGCCGTGCAGCGTCGTCACGCCGCTGATGGCCACGTCCTCCAGCCAATAGTAGTAGCTCTGGCCGGGCGTCAGGCCGGCGCGGTCTTCGTAGGCGTAGGCCGCACCCGCCGTGCCGCCGGGCGACGACAACGGCAGGTAAGTCAGCAGCGTCTGCGGGCCGGCCGCGCTCTCGCTGCGATAGAGATTGAAGCCGGCGTTGTCCAGTTCGCTAACCGTCTCCCAGCTCACCTGCACCGCGTCGCCCTGCTGGGCCGCGCTGAACTCGGCGAGGGTGATGGCCACCGGGCTGCTGGCGAGGAGCAGGATGCGGCCCCACTGGCCATCCACCGGCACGACCAACTGGCCGTCGACCACGGTGTAGCTGGCCTGCGGGCTGTGCTGCACGCCGGGATTGAGCAGATCGGTGAAGACGGAGCCATCGGCAGCCAGGCCGGCGACCGGAATAGTGGCCGTGGCCCCGGCGGTCTTGTTGTTCAACACCACGATCAGCTTGTGGCTGGCGTCGCTGCGCAGATAGCTGTAGAGGCCGGCCGCGTCGTTGACCAACAAGGTCTGCACCTCGCCGCCGCGCAGCGCGCCGTAGCTGTTGCGGATGGTCAGCAGCTTCTTGAAGTGCTGATAGATGGTCCCGTCGTAGACGTCGCCGTTGCCGTTGACGCCGCCGTTGATGTCGGGCCAGGGGAAGGTGCGCCGGTTGTCGGGGTCGCTCCCGCCGGCCATGCCCACCTCGTCGCCATAGTAGATGGAGGGCGCGCCGGGCAGGGTGAACTGCAAGAGCGTAACCAGCTTGAGCTTGCCCTTGTCGCTGTTCAGGAGGCTGAGCATGCGGGGCGAGTCGTGGGTGCTGATCAGGTTCATGAAGCCCTTCCAGGCCGAGGTGGGGAAGAGGGCGCGGAACTGATTGTACTTGGTGTCAAACTGGCTGGGCGCGTCGCCGTTGCCGAAACCGGTGGCCCAGTCGCGGAAGCAGTAGTTCATCACCGAATCCAGCTCGCCGCCGTTGATGTAGCTCTGATAGAGGTACCAGTCACAGCCGCCCGTCACCTCGCCCAGCATGAGCTGCTCGCTGTTGCCGTAGACCGTCCCGCTGCCGTTGGTTCCCTTGACGTAGGGACGCATGGTCTGGAAGAAGTTGTGAGTGATGTCCTGGGCCACGTCGTAGCGCCAGCCAGCGATGCCCTTTTCCTGCCAAAACTGGCTGACCGACTTGCCAGCCGGCGCGCCGGCCGCGCCGCCGCGGAAGAAGAGATCGCGCACACCGGCCGACTCATCCACGAACTCGGGTAGGGTGGCGTAGCCGTACCACCCCTTCCAGCCCCAGCCGTCCGCGCAGTTGAAGACCGCGCCGGCCGAGCCGGCGGTGAACCAACTGCGCTGCGCGCTGCCGGCCGAGGCGCAGGCGCCGCCCAAGCTCTTGTTCTTGTCGATATAGACGCTGTCCATGCCGGCGTGGTTGAAGACGCCATCCAGGATCACCCGCAGCCCCTTGGCGTTGGCGGCTGTGATCAACTGGTCGAAGAGCGCGTTGTTGCCGAAGATCGCCCGCACGGTGAAGTAGTCGTTGGTGTCGTAGCCGTGGTTGGAGGAGGACTCGAAGATCGGGTTGAGGTAGAGGGTGTTGACGCCCAGGTCGTTGAAATAGCCGGCGTTGATCTTCTCGATGACCCCTTGCAGGTCGCCGCCGTGGAAGTCCAGCCCCCAGCTTGGGGTGAGCAGCGGATCGGTCCAGGCGCGGCGGTCCCACTGGCAGCCGCCGCCGGGCAGAGGTCGCGCGTGGGGATAGCCCGCGCAGCCATCGGGCGCCGGCTCATAGACCAACGTGCCATCCACGGGGTCGTTGGCCGGGTTGCCGTTGCGGAAGCGGTCAGGGAAGATCTGATAGATCACCGCGTCGGCGATCCAACTGGGCACGGCGAAGTCGGCCGGCGGCGTGGGGGTCGGCAGCACCACCGGCAGGCCCCACGAGGGATTGGCCAGCGCGCCGGTGTACCACTTGCCCGGCCCGCTGTTGCCGCTGATAGGGTTGAACTGGCCGATGGTGGCCGCATCGGCGACGCGGAACTGGTACCAGAGGTTGACGGTGTCGCCGGGGACCGTGGCCTCCCACAGGCTATGCGTGCCGTCGCTGCTGGCCACGGCCGCGGCATAGGTGAAGGAGGGGGAGGCCAGCGGGTCGCCGGTGCGCCAGACCAACACCTGCACCTGCGTCACGTCATCCTGGCAGGTGCGCAGACGCAGGGTGGCCGAGCCGTCGGGCTGGATGGAGGCCTGCGGATCGCGGTAGGCCAGCAGCGTGCTGTCGTGGTAAAGGCCGTTGACGACCACCACGCCATCGCCAGTCGTCGCTCCGGTGCAGCCGGAAGGGGGCGTGGGGGTCGCGGTGGGCGTGGACGTGGGCGTGGGCGAGGGGCCAGTGGTGGGCGTGGACGTGGGGGTGTCGGTGGGGCCGGACGTGGTCAGCGAACAGGCGCTGTAGTTGACCTGCGTCGTCGGATCGTCCCAGCCGGTGGACTGGTCGTCGCTGGGCACGGTGTCGTAGGCGCCCTTGCTGCTGCCGCTCTGGGTGGCAAAGAGTTGCAGGTTGACCGTGCTGCCCAAGGCGGGATTGCCGATGTCGCTCAGGGGGATCTTGAACTCGACGCCGTTGGCGTTGCTGTAGGCGATCTTGCTGCCCACCTGGCCGCTGCTGATGCCGCCCCAGTTGCTTCCCCCCGCGCTCCAGGCCGCACCGTTCCAGGTGCGCAGCTCGGTCCAGCCATTGTCGCCGCCCTGCATGCCGGCGATGTTGCCGCGCACTGCGTAGTCGGGCTTGTTGGCCTGGGCGAAGGTGATGGCGTTGCCCCAGGGATCGCTGGCGCCGCCGGCTGCCGTGCCCAGGTCGAGCAGCAGGCCGATCTGGCCGCTGGAGCCGGTCTGGCTGTACTGCGCCAGGTCGGCGTAGATGTAGAGATAGCTGTCGTCATTCTGGCAGTAAAGCGCGCTTTGATCGGTCCAGGCTGTGCCGGTCCAGCCGCCAGGGCCGGGGTTGGCCAGGTCGCCGGTCGGGTCGACGCCGATGGGCGCACCGTAGACGGCATCGCGCACGCCGTCCAGGGTGGGGGAGCCGTAGGCGGGGCCGCGGCTGGCCGGTGCGCCGGTCTCGCCGGCCGCGACGGCGATGGTCAGGGTGAGCGCCAGCAGCAGGAGCAGGCCGGCGCCGGCCAGGAATTTCGTTGTGATTTTCATTGGGGTGCTTTCTTGGTGATGTCTCGGGACGCAGATCAACGCCGATCGACGCAGATCAGAGCCTTGACCCATTCGCAAAGGCGCGGATCGAACGCACGCTCCGATCCGCGCCTTCTGCTCATCCGCGGTTCTCCGCGGCTATCTCCGTCGCCCCAGCGCCAGGGCCGCGCCGGCCGCCACAGCCGCCCACAGCCAGGGCAGCGCAGCCGCGCCGGCCGCCGGGCTGGCGGTGACACCGTCCAGCGTCACCGCGGTCGGCGCCACGAAGTCGACGCTCACGGGGCCGTGCAGCGTGGTCACGCCCGACACGTCCATGTCCTCCAGCCAGTAGTAGTAGGTCGCGCCGGGCGTCAGGTCGGCGTCGTCCAGCCAGGTGTAGCTGAAGCCGCTGGGGTTGCCCGGCGACTGCGACGGGATCAGCGTTGCGTTGAGCCGGCGCTCCCAGCCGTCGGGGGACGCGCCGCGGTAGAGGTTGAAGCCACGGTTGTCGATCTCGCTGACCGTCTCCCAGCTCACCAGCACGTGATCGGCCTGCGCCTCGGCCTGGAAGGAGGCCAGGGCAACGGCCAACGGACAGCCGTACAGAACAGGATCCTGCTTAAAAAGGAAGTATTCCTCGATGGTGTCGCTGTCGCCGACGGCGCTGTTGGGATTACCGGTATCGCCGCCGCCAGTATCGTCGCTGCCCGGCGCCCGGCCGGCCTGACCGTGCGTTCGCCCGACATAGGGCGTCCGGTCGTTGCCCGCGGCCGTGGGGTCGCTCTCGTTGTCGTTTTCATCAGGCAGGTCCCCGATACGTTCGTGGGAACCCAGACCGTTGGCCCCTTGACCGATGCCGGGCGCCTGGTCGTTGATGTCCCAGCCGTCCGGGTTGCGGGTAGTGTAGACGCCAATGCGCAGCGCATCATTGATGCCTGGCTGTCCGCCCAACGCGACCCAGGGGATGGCGAACTCGTAGCTGGTCGGCTGACGACCGAAGTAAAGCGAGGTCGCGGTGGGTGGCGTGTTGGTAGTCGCGTGCCAGTGGGTGGTGAAGGGCAAGACACCGCTAGGCGATGTGCCAACCGTCTCCACGGTCTTGAAACTCTCATTGCCGCCGCCGCCGTTGGCATCCGCCCAGGCCGAGCCGTTCCATTTCCACAGCTTGGCTGCGCCCAGCGTTCCGTCGTCGCCGGCCCAGATCATCTCGACGATGTAGTCAGGATCCCAGCCGCGGAAATTGATCTTGCGATTGCCCGGATGGCGCGGCTGGTCGGCATCGTTGGCGCCGTTGGGTGGGGTATATGCCTCGGGGCCGCCACCTTTCTCGCCGGAGTCGGTGTTGCTGGTGACATTGGGCATATCAATGGCGATGAATAGATTAGCATCGTCAGCCGGTTGGCCGCTCATCTGTCCCGCTCCTCCGAACGCGGTCAGGCCCGGACCGGCGATGTCGAGATAGAGAAACTGGCTGTCGGTCTGAGCGTGCACATCGTGCACATCGGCGTTTCCGGCATACGTAGCCATGGCGCTGCCGGTCCAATAGCTGTAGGCTGACGACTCGCCGCCGAAGTCGGAGTGACTGCTGTCACCGCCGGCGTAAGGAGCGGCAAAAGCAGCCTCGGTCAGCACGGTGTAAGTCGTCTCGACATTGCCATCTATGGCCACGCCGGGGATACCGCTGGTGCAAGTAAGGTCGGCATCGACTGCATTGCTGACGCTACGGGCGGGAAAGGAGGTGCACTGACGGGTTGCAGAACCGCCAGGCATCGGCCGGCCGCTGACCTGGCAGTAGGCCTGCGTGTCGATCTTGATTGGCATGGGGCCGTTGTTGCCGGCGCCATCCAGGCGGTAGCGCAGGTCGCAGCCAGCCACCGATCCGCCGCTGCCCAGGTCGTCCAACACGCGACCACCTTGGCCATTGTCGCTATTCGTGTCGGTGTCCTCAGTCGTGATGAGCGCCAGGCATAGCTGGCTGTTGGCTTTCAGGTCGGCGGGCAGACCATTCAACGAGCTCGGCAGTGCGAACTCCACATGGCGGCGATTGTCGACCACGCGGCTGTCCACGGAAATGTTGCTAACCAGCTGCGTCTTGGCTGAACCATTCATCGAGTAGAGCTGGCCATTCATGGTATCATTGCCTGTGGGGTAAGTGGCGATGAAGTAATCTACGCCGGGGTTGCTGCCGCCATAGGTCGCACCCTGCCAGCTGAAGTAACGCTTCCAGGGCGTACTGGCGTTCATGTCTCCGGCCGCGCCGCCATTGCAGCCCACGTCGATGCCCAGAATGTAGTTGACCTTCATGCCGGCAGCCTTGCCGAAGAAGTCGCCGGTGGTAACATCGAGTGGGTGGGAAGAATCGACCACGAAGGCGAAGTACCACTCGTTGTTGGGTGTGGCGTTGTAGGCATGCAACTCCATCAGGTTGCCGCGGTTGCCGTCAGGCACCGCGCAAACCTCGGAGTCACCGTTCGCAGCGTCGTTGCCTGCCCCATCAATGGCGCGCGTCGCACCGTATTCATTTTCGATAACGTTGTCGTCGTCGAACGTGCCATCGGCGGCGACGAAGGACGCTGGCAGCGCGGCCAACAGCAGCGCCAGAACCAGCAGCAAGTAAGGAATGCGTCGTTGGGTCACAGGGTAGTCTCCTTCTACGCCGGCTTAGCCCCGCCGGCAGGGTTCAGGATGGTGTGGTGTCTCCGGCCGCTATGGCTGCCGCCCCACACGTAGGAATGGCCGCCAGGGCATCTGGTCCTGGCGTGTCTTCGAGCATGGCTTCAGTCAACCACGCGCAGAAGACGCGGATCGGATGCACGCTCCGCTCCGCGTCTTCTGTTGATCCGTGGTTATCTGCGCCGTCGCAAGAGAAACGCGCTGGCTGCGCCGGCCGCGGCGGCCAGCCAGAGGGCAGCCGGCGCAGCCGCGGCCGCCGGCGGTCGAGTAGTGCAGCGTATCGAGACCCGCGCTGACCGATGTCAGCGTCACCGCGGTCGGCGCCTGTACCGTCGCGCTCACCGGCCCGTGCAGCGTAGTCGCGCCGCTCAGGCTGATATCCTCCAGCCAGTAGTACCAGGTCTGGCCGGGCTGCACATCCAGATCGACATGGCTGTAGGCGAAGCCCTGCGAAGTGCCTGGCCCCTGCGACGGGATGGCGGCCAGCAGCACCTGCGGACCGGCCGCGCTGTCGCCGCGGTAGAGGTTGAAGCCGGCGTTGTCGTATTCACTGACCGTCTCCCAGCTCACCAGCACCTGGCCCGCCTGCGCCTGGGCGTCGAAGCCGGCCAGGGTAACCGCCAGCGGATTGACCAGATTCAGCCCGATGATCACCGGGTCGTGGTCTGACGAGCGGAAGCGGTCGGCGGCGTAGAGGTTGATCAGTTGGCCAGCGCTCTTGAACTCGGTGTTGTAGTCCAGCGCCACAGGCTCATCGGCGTTGATGTGCCATTCCTCGACGTCAACGACCTGGCCGTTCAGCGTAGCCGTGGCCAGGGCGTGGTCCAGATAGCCCCACTGCCCGTCGAAGGCGAAGGAATAGGCGTTCGCGCCCAGCCGGCTCTCGATCAGGTTGACATAGCCGGCGTTCTTGATGGCCGTGATGGGGTCTTCCTGGGCATAGGAGTTCAGGTCGCCCATGATCAAGATGTCCGGATCGCCCGTGCCGGTGGGGTTGCCGGCCAGCCAGGCGGTCATCAGGTTGGCCGCGTTGGTGCGCACGCCGTTGCAGTTACCCTGGCCGTCGCCGGCGTCAGGCGTGTTGCAGGCGCTGCCCTTGCTCTTGAGGTGGTTGACCACCACGATGAAGCGCTGCCCGGTGCTGACCTCCTCGAAGGCCTGAGCCAGCGCCGGGCGGTTGCGGGCCGCGCTGTCGCCGCCGTTGACGAAGGCTGTCGTGTTGAGCACCACGGTGGTTCCCACCGGCGTGACCTTGGCCGGCTGGTAGATCAGCCCAACCTTGATGGCATCGGTACCCAGCGCGTTGGTTCCGGCCGTGGTGTCCGGGTTGATGAAGGCATAGATTCCGGCCGCGGTGGCATTGTTGAGCTTCGTGACCAGGTCCTGGATCGCGCTGCTGGCGCCATAGCCGTCGTTCTCGATCTCCATGATGCCGATCACGTGCGCGCCGCCATCCACCAGGTTGGCCACGGTCTTGGGCCACTGGCGGTCGAACTCGGTCTGATTGTCGGCGCCGCGGCAGTCGGTGGCGCCGCCGCCCACGCCCAGGGTGCAGCCGCTCCAGGAGTTGAAGTAGTTCAGCAGGTTGGCCGCGGTGACGCGCAGCCGGCCGCCGACGCTGGGCGCGGCCGGCCGGGGATTGGCAGCCGTGAAGTTGATGACGCCGCCGTTGAGCGCGCCGACGGGCCGCAGCCGGTAGGCGTTGCCGCTGGCCACGTTGCCCGACCAGCCGTAGGTCAGCACGCCGACGATGTTGGCCGCGCTGTCGCCGCCCCTCAGGGTGTTGCTGGCGCTCAGCGGGATGCCGCCGCGGCCGAAAACGATGGGGTCCGGGTTTTGGGTGTTGTTGTCGTCGTCGACGATGACGCGGTTCAGGTTGTTGGCGGCCTGAAGGGCCAGCGCGGCCGCGCCTGGCGTAGTGACGTTGGTGGGCTGCTGCAAGCGGCTGGCCTGAGCGGTCAGCACGATCTGGCCGAAACGCCCCAACTGGAAGTGCTCGGTGACGTAGAGGGTCTGTGGGAAGCGCACCAGCATCCCCTCGTAGCGCTCCGGATAGTCGGCGGCGGAGAAGGGCAGGGCCACGTCCACCGGCGTGACGCTGCCGGTCGCGCCGCACTGCGTGACCGTGGCGCTGCTGATCTGGGTTTGGTCGGAGAACTCGCCGGCCGTGCCCGCGACGCGCACCACCTGACCTACGGAGACGGTGTTGCTGCCGCCGGTGAAGACGAAGATGCCGTCGGAGGTGGCAGGGTTGCCGTCGCCGGTCGCATCTTGCAGGTAGAAACCGCTCAGTTGGCCCGATCCGCTGGGCAACTCGAAATCGCCCACCACCACGCCCTGGGTGGTGACCGCGCCGGTGATGGCCGCGCTCGCACCGCTGCCCTGGATGTTGTAGATCGCGGTGAAGGGCTGGGCGCAGGGATCAGCGGCCGGTGTGCTGAAGGAGAAGATGTGGTCGGCGGCCATGTTGTCGGGTGTGCCGTCCTGGTCCGCCACCTGGCTGGCGAAGACCGTGACCGTACAGCTTTCATTCAGCGCGAAGTCCACGTTGGGATTGATGGTGTAGCTGGTGGGGCCGCCCGTGACCACGGTGTCGCCCACGTTGCGCGTGCCGCTGAGCGTGCAGGCGATCTGGAACCAGTTGCCGCTGACCGTCACCGGCTCGCTGAAGGTGAGCGTGAGGTCGCTGCCCACCGGCACGCCGGTCGCGCCGTTGGCCGGGGTGGTGCTGGCGACGGTGGGGGGAGTGTCGCCAGCCGAATCTCCAACGAGCAGGACATCGTCGATGCGAAACTGCGGCGTGGTGCTGCTGTTGGCAAAGCGGATGCGCAGATTGGCCGTTGACGGGATCGCGCCACTGGCGGTACGGTAGTGCCACGTCGCTGTGCCCGTGCCCGTGGGAAGCGACGGCACTGTGAGAACCGTCCAGCTAACGCCATCGCTGCTGACGGAAACGGTCAGACTGGAACCATTTTCGGCCGTAGTACTCTTGAAAACACCGAACGACAGTACCAGATTGGTATAGGCGGTGGTGTTGATATCAGCGATCTCAAAGTAGCGGCCCACGGAGTTGGTCAAAAACACATTCCAGGTTCCCGATGCCCCTGTGTAGCCAGAGGACGGTGTGGTAGTCCGCATGTCACCCGTCCCACTCATGGTCAGGGCGTCATTTTCGAACCAGTTGTTCGACTCAAAGGTGGCGATTGGAGTAGTGCCGCTTGGATTGCCGGTTCCATCCCACATAGCTTCGCTAAAAATAGTCGCTGCCAACGGCGCAGCCGGCGCGGCCGCGGCGAGCGGCGCCAGCGCCGAAATACTGGTCAAGACCAGCAGGAGGGTGATGAACCATCGTCGTAGACGGAAATGCATGGCGTTGTGACTTTCTGTGAAAGGGGGATATGGCTGACAACGGGTGAGGCTACCCGGGTGGGACATGATAGACCATGATCGCGGAAACGCCAAACGGGAGGGTGGGAGAGAGAGAGGGAGAGCGAGAGAAAGGGAAAGGGGGAGAGAGGAAGAGGGGGAGGCGACGCTTGCTTTGTTGGAGCGTGTTCGTTAGCCGCCGAAGGAGGTGTCGATGCATCCTGCCGGCGGCCTGACTGGTGGGGCGACGGCCGCGGCGCGGAGACCCTGCGGATTTCCCCTGCCGGCCATCGTCGCAGTTGGCCGTGAGAAACCTGCAGGGTCTGGCGCAGGATACGATCTAGGCCGCGTCAGGGCCGGCCAACATAGCCTCCAGCACGGCCGCCACCTCGTCCAGCGAAGCGGCGGTCAACGCCACATCCAGCAGCGCGGGCATCTGCTCGCTGGGCACGCTGCGTACCCGTTCGGCCAGCCAAGGCGGCGTAGCCTCGAAACGCCGGCTCAACAGCCGCAGCAGCAGTTCGGCCTGGCCCTGCTGCATGCCCTGTTGCATGCCCTGCTGCATGCCCTGTTGCATACCAATGCGCTCTACACTCGTTATGTACTGCATACGCTTCTCCTCTTCGATCTCCTGCACCTGCCGCCAGAAATCCAACGCCTGCGGCTCCGGCAGTTGCAGCACCCAATCGATGAAACTAAACAGGTCGATCACTCGCTGCCGGTCATAGCCCAGCTTGTACAGCCGCCAGGTCAGCCACACCTTCCATCCTTGCCGCGCCGCCGGATCCTCCCGCGTCTCCTGCGCCTTCAGATGCGCCATCACCGAAGTCAGGGAAGAAGCGTTCCAACGCCTCCTTCCACGGGCTGTCATAATCGGCTGCCGTTGCGCTCATGGCGGTGCTACCTCCTGCCGCTGTTGGAATGACCGCATGATACCACACGCCCGGCCAGGGCGCAAGCAACCTTCGCCCCCCACCGACGCACCGACCCGGCTAAAGCCTCGACTCCGCAGTCCGGCAGCTTCACCGGTGGACCACAGAGTTATGAAAAGGCGCGGATCTGAGACCTGCATCTCCGATCCGCGCCTGCTGCCTGCCGGAAGCCGGGCTTTTTCGGCAAAGCCCGGCTTCTGTGCGCTTACCGCCGTCGACGCCCGATCGCCAGGGCCGCGCCGGCGCCGGCTACAGCCCACAGCCAAGGCAGCGCCGCCACACCGGCGGTCGGGTAGCGCAGCGTATCGAGACCCGCGCTGGCCGCCATGCCGCTCAGCGTCACCGCCGTCGGCGCCGTGAAGTCGACGCTGACCGGGCCGTGCAGCGTCGTCGCGCCGCTGATGGCCACGTCCTCCAGCCAGTAGTAGTAGCTCTGGCCAGGCGTCAGGTCGGCGCGGTCTTCGTAGGCGTAGGCCGCACCTGCCGTGCCGCCGGGCGACGACGCCGGCAGGTAAGTCAGCAGCGTCTGCGGGCCGGCCGCGCTCTCGCTGCGATAGAGATTGAAGCCGGCGTTATCCAGCTCGCTGACCGTCTCCCAGCTCACCTGCACCGCGTCGCCCTGCTGGGCCGCGCTGAACTCGGCGAGGGTGATGGCGGTCGGGTTGGCGGGATCGAGGCGAAAATCGTCGATCCCGAGACCATCGTCGGCGTTCGAGATGTCATAGTCGGTCCAGCGGAGCCAGAAGGTTGCACCGTTGGCGAAGTTGAGACCGGCCACAATTGCTGAAACGGCGGTGCGATACTGGCTGTTGTTGCCGTCTTTGGCGCCAACCGAATCTGCGGTATTCGTGCTGAGGCAATCAAGGTCGTCAACATCCACCCAGTTACCGGTTGTGAGCGAGGTCGCATTCGTACTGTACTGAAAGTCCAGCCGATCGGCTGCGTTTCGGTTAGCGAAGCCAATCCGCCATTGCTCACAGTTGAAGGCAATCCCGATACTGGTAATTGTTACCCCAGTTCCGTTGGTAAATTCGGCCCCGATGATAGGAACCAGGCTTCCAGAACGCAGCCCGCCAAACGCGCGTTCGACGGCGCTGTCACTTCCAAAGCTGTAGGTGTCGCCTGTAGAACTGCTGCCGGTTCCCGCTGTGTAGGTGGTGTTGGCATTGGCGCCAGTTTCAGAGAATGCCCAACCGGTTGGCGTTGCACTGCTCGTACTGGAATTTGCCAGGGTATCGAAGTCTTGCGTGTAGGTGCTCCCAGTGAGCACAATCGCTGCAAGTAGCACATCAGGCGCCGCTGCCACCGGCCACACAGCAAACAGCCCCACCGCCAGCGTGAGGCACAACACCACGGTCATCCATTTGCTCTTCATGACGATCCTCCTTGCGGTTCCTGGTTTCAATTGAGGGCCTTGCCCCGCCTGGAACGTGTGCTGCACAACGGGGTCTGTATGGAAGTGACAATCTAGGCCGCGACAGGGCCGGCGTCGGTCAGGATGACCTCCACGGCGGTCGCCACTTCGTCCAGCGACGCAGCCGTCAACGCCACATCCAGCAGCGCGGGCATCTGCTCGCTGGGCACGCTGCGTACCCGTTCGGCCAGCCAGGGCGGTGTGGCCTCGAAACGCCGGCTCAACAGTCGCAGCAGCAGCTCGGCCTGGCCCTGTTGCATGCCCTGTTGCATACCAATGCGCTCTACACTCGTTATGTACTGCATACGCTTCTCCTCTTCGATCTCCTGCACCTGCCGCCAGAAATCCAACGCCTGCGGCTCCGGCAGTTGCAGCACCCAATCGATGAAACTAAACAGGTCGATCACTCGCTGCCGGTCATAGCCCAGCTTGTACAGCCGCCAGGTCAGCCACACCTTCCATCCTTGCCGCGCCGCCGGATCCTCCCGCGTCTCCTGCGCCTTCAGATGCGCCATCACCACGGTGGCGAACGGATTGATGCTGACTTCCAACTCTGTCCAACGCTGGCCGTAGTCCAACAGCTTCACTGACGGAAAGTCCAGTCCCGCACGGCAGCCCCACAGCTCATAGCCAAACTGCCGCGGCCGCCACCCAGCCTGCTCGTCGGCCAACACCGCCAGACTGGCCACCTGCTTGCGGTGCCGGTCGTACAACCGGTAGTTGTAGACGTACATGCGCTCAGCGAACCCGGCCTGAGGCTGACCTTGTACCTCGACATGCACCAGCACCCAAGCCTCGTCGCCGCCCTGCCGCCAAACCTGCGCCAGGACATCGGCATACCGTCGGCCCAATTCGGCGTCGCGCGTCGCCTGCTTCAACTCCTTGTCCAAAAAGCGATGGCCCCGGCGCCAGTCGATGTCGGCATAGGCATCGGGAAAGAAAAATGCCAGGAAGTCAGGGAAGAAGCGTTCCAACGCCTCCTTCCACGGGCTGTCATAATCGGCTGCCGTTGCGCTCATGGCGGTGCTACCTCCTGCCTCTGTTGGAATGACCCCATGATACCACACGCCCGGCCAGGGCGCAAGCAACCTTCGCCCCCCACCGACGCACCGACCCGGCTAAAGCCTCGACTCCGCAGTCCGGCAGCTTCACCGTGGACTGAGGCGTTATGAAAAGGCGCGGATCGGAGACCTGCATCTCCGGTCCGCGCCTGCTGCCTGTCAGAAGCCGGGTTTTGCCGAAAAAGCCCGGCTTCTGCACTGAATTGGCTATTTCCGTCGCCGCAGCCGGCTGGCGCCCAGGGCCGCGCCAGCCCCGACCACCACCCACAGCCAGGGCAATCCCGGCAGCGCCGCGGCCGGGTTAGCCGCCACGCCGCTCAGCGTCACCGCGGTCGGCGCCGTGAAGTCCACGCTGACGGGCCCGTGCAGCGTCGTCGCACCGCTGATGGCCACATCCTCCAGCCAATAGTAGTAGCTCTGGCCGGGCGTCAGGCCGGCGCGGTCTTCGTAGGCGTAGGCCGCACCTGCCGTGCCGCCGGGCGACGACGACGGCAGGTAAGCCAGCAACGTCTGCGGGCCGGCCCCGCTTTCGCCGCGGTAAAGGTTGAAGCCGGCGTTGTCCAGCTCGCTGACCGTCTCCCAGCTCACCTGCACCGCGTCCCCCTGCTGGACGGCGCTGAAGTCGGCCAGGGTGACGGCCAGGGGCGACGGCGACGCGCCGTCCTCGACCTCGCCGCCGCTGGCGCCGCCGTATGAGGCCGCGTCGATGGCCTCGGCCGGCGCGCTGGCGCTGTCGTACAGCCGGGCGCGATATTTGACCACATTGGCCAGCGCGCCCGGTACGTTGACCACGAGATCGTTGTTGCCGCTGATGGCCGCAGCGTCAGCCACCTTTTCGCCGGTGTCGAACACGCCGTTGCTGTCCCAGTCGAACCAGACGCGCAGCCAGCGGCCGTTGACCGGCGTTCCCTGGACGTTGACGCGCACCGTGGCCGGCTGACCGGCGAGAAAGCTGCCGACGAAGGAGACGCCGTCGTCGGTGGCGTTGTCGCCCTCGGCCGCGAAGCTGCTGTCGGACGTCCAGCCGGGGCCGAGACGCAGCCCACCGCTGCCGGTGTGCCAGGCCGCGCCATAGCTGGCAGCCAGGTCGCTGTAGTCGCCGCTGACGGGTGCAGCATTGCCGCATAGTGTGATGCTCCAGGCGTTCAGCGTGCCCGCGAGCAGGTATTCATCGTCGGTCACGCGCAACCGCCACGTTCCGTTGGCTGCCTTGCCGTCCAGCGTCGCCAGGCTGCCTTCAGGCCGGAAGCTACCGGTGAAAGGCGCCGAGCCGGCCGTGATCAGCGTGGCCGCCTCGTCGTCGAACACCGTGTTGACATAGTTGTCGCCTGAGCCGCCGTTGTCGGTCGACAGTTCAACCGTCGTGGCGTCGGGATGCACGACAAAGATGTCCAGGTCGCTGTCCCAGGTGTGGAGAATCTGGCCGATGGTCACGTTGACGTCGGTCAGGCTATAGGTATCGGGCACATTGAGCGTGCTTTCGACCGTGCCAAGGTCGGGGATAGCCTTGGGCACGTCAGTGCTGGTGTAGGTGGTGCAAGTCAAGCCCGCGGTGCGGAAGGCCCAGATCGCGGACCAGGCGTCGCCGCAGGCGTTGACCGCTCTCACCCGCCAGTAGTAAACGGTGTCGGCGGTCAGCGCGCTGCCGGGCGTCCAACTGGTCCCGGTCAGGCCTGCAGCCGAGGCGACGATGGTGGCGAACGCCGGATCGCTGGCCACCTGGATCTCGTAGCTGGTTGCACCGGCCGCCGCGTTCCAGGTGAAGGTCGGCGTCGTGGACACTCCCGTGCTGCCGTTGGCCGGCGCCGTGAGCGTCGGGCCGCCAGACAGCGGGGTCGAGACGTTCAGCGTCGCGCTGGCTTGATGGTTCAGCATCCCCGATACGCCGGCGACGGTGGCGTTTGTCACGCCGGCCGCCGCGCCGCTGACCGTCAGGGTGCTGTTGCCGGGCGGCGTGACCGGGTTGGGGCTGAAGGAGGCGCCAGGGCCGGCCGGGCTGAAGGCCGCGCTCAGCGTCACCGGGTTGCTGAACCCACCGACGCTGCCCACGGAGACGGCCACCGTGGCGTTGCTGCCCAGGCAGATCTCCTGATTGGCCGGCGTCAGGTTGACGGTGAAATCGGCCGTTCCACACGAGGGAAACTTGAAGGAACCGATGCGGGTGTACCAGTTGTAGCCGCCGTTGGTCTGCGCGTACTCTTGGGTGTACCAGAAGGTGCAGTCGTCGGTGGGATCGATCTGCATCGCGCTGTAGTCGCCCCAGCGGCTGGCCGAGTCGTTCTGGTAGCCGCCGCCCGTCACCAGGGTGGCCTCGCTCTGCGGCAGCGTGTTCAGCGGGTCGCCCGCCAAGCGTCCCGCGTAGCGAATGCTGGGGTAGAGGCTGACGTTGTCGGTGATGCTGTAGCCCAAAGCCACGTTGCCAGCCCCGTCCATGGCGATCGAGCCCATCCAGCGGCTGGTGGAGTTGTTGTCCGCCGGTCCGTAGACGCCCTCCTGGTTGATGACCCACCCCCCGCCCGGGTTGCGCAGCTCGAACCAGTGGATGCCGGCCCGGCCGGCCGGGCTGTTGGTGTCCACGGTGTGGTTGCCGACCAGCGTCTGGTAGGAGCCGAAGTTGCGGTACTGCAAGCGGTGCATCAGCCGGTCGGCCAGGTCGTGCAGGTTGACGTTCGTCCCCGGCTGGTTGATGCAGGCCGGCGAGGCCGCGCAGAGGGTGGGGTCGACGTCGGTGGTGGGCAGGGTGTAAGTCGGCACGAAGGGGGAGCCCGACGTGCCGAAGTAGGAGTTGGCCGGGGTGGCCCAGTCGACATGGAAGTTCCAGATGCGCAGCGCGTCGCTGGGCCCGATCCAGGCCGAGTCGTCCCATTCGGAGAAGGGGATCGGCGCGCCGCTGGGGGGCGGGGTCGCGCCTTCCCAGTCAGCCGGCAGCATGCCGCCGTAGTTGCTGTTGTAGGCGTTCCCGTCGAAGTAGATGGCCTGGGCGGCCGCGCCGGTCAGCATCTGAGTGCGCTGCATGGCCAGCACGCCCGCGCCGGCCCAGGCTGACGCCTGCGTGAACTGGTTGACCGAGACGTAATAGCCGTCGGGCCACAGCCCCATCTTGGGGTAGTCCGGCATATAGCTGTTGGGCCAGGAGTAGGAGTAGCGGTACCAACTCCCCAGCGGGTCGCCGGTCTGCGAGACCGCGAAGCACAGCATGTTGGGGGTGCTGGTGACGGCGAACTGCATCATCACCCAGCGGTCAGCCATGTGATCGTACAGCACCACCGGATCGCCGTCGTTGGCGGTCTGGCACTGCCCGCCGAAGCCGCTCCAAAGGGTGTTGCCCAGGGCCGGCCCATAGAGCGATGTGCCGCTCTTGTTCCAGATCTGGAAGCGCAGGTTGACCCACTGCACGTAGTGGTTGGGGCCGACATCGCCGTTGGTGTCGGGCGGCCGCACGGAGTAGCCGGTGTTGTTGACGCCGTCCCAATTCTGGATCGGCCCGGGCATGGCCTGTGGCCCATGCTCAGTCTGGTAGGAGGCATCGACGCCGCTGAAGCTGCCCTCTTTTTCGTGGCCGGGCAAGAGCTCGACTTCCTGAAAGCGCATCAGGGTTGGCTCGACCGGTGGGGCCACGGCCGGCGCGATCTCAGCCAGCGGCGGCGATAGGTCCATGTGTTCAGGCTGGATCACCACCGGCCCGCCGGCGACCGGCTTCACGTCGGCCGGCTGGCCGGCCCGGTTGAGTCCGATCGCGGCGTCGGACGTACTGAGCTGCCCGCCGAGCGGGCCGGCGGTCATGCGACCGCTGGCCCCGGCCGCGCTGCGATCCACGAGGCCGACGGGCGCAAAGGCTATCACGCCGACCGCCAGCAGCGCCAGGGCGCCCATCAGGCGTTTCCAATGAGTCTTCATGGGTGGGGTCTCCGTTTCTGCGATGACGAAGTTGGAAGCCGGTACTCTGCTCAGTCCACGTGTTCGCACCTGGCGGCTGAGCAGTCGCAATTGCGGTCGATTATAATCAGGAAACGGGGAGGGCGCAAGTCGCAACGAAACGGACCAGCAACTCCACCGCAGGCGTAGAGTCGAGGCTTCAGCCGGGTCTGGCCCGGCGAAGCCAGCGCGCTGACCCGCCTGAAGCCTCGACTCCGGAGTCCGGCAGCTTCACCGGTGGACTGAGAAGCATGAAAAGGTGCGGATCGGAGGGTTGTCTCCGGTCCGCGCCTTCCCTCTGCCTGAAGCCGGACTTTTTCAGCGAAGTCCGGCTTCTTCAGATCCTCATTGCCTGCCAGAAGCCGGGCTTTGCCGAAAAAGCCCGGCTTCTTCAGCTTCTACTCATCTTGCCTGGCCGCGCCGCCGCAGCCGGCTGGCGCCCAGGGCCGTACCGGCGCCGGCCACGATCCACAGCCAGGGCAGCGCCGTCGCTGGGCCAGGATTGGCCGCCACGCCGCTCAGCGTCACCGCGGTCGGCGCGCTGTAGTCCACGCTGACGGGGCCGTGCAGCGTGGTCGCGCCGCTGGTGGCCACATCCTCCAGCCAGTAGAAGTAGGTGGTCCCGGGAACCAGACCGGCGCGGTCCTCGTAGCTGTAGGCTGCCCCAGCCGTGCCGCCGGGCGACGACGACGGCAGGTAAGCCAGCAGCGTCTGCGGGCCGGCCGCGCTCTCGCTGCGATAGAGGTTGAAGCCGGCGTTGTCCAGCTCGCTGACCGTCTCCCAGCTCACCTGCACCGCGTCCCCCTGCTGGGCCGCGCTGAACTCGGCCAGGGTGACGGCCAGGGGAGAGGCGCAGGTCTGCAGATTAACGCCGCCGGTGGCCGCCGGCGAAGTGAAGGTGCCGGACGAGAAGCCGGCCCCAGGGTTGCCGGCCGTGGTCTCGCGCCAGCCCGACGGCGTCGTGCCGATGGCCGATGCGCCCGACGTGTTATACACGCAGACGTTCCCGGTCGTGGGCCAGGTGACGCTGTGGGTGTAGCTCGTGCAGAGCGCTGGCGCGCTGGCGCCTGGCGCCAGGGCATAGGTCACGACGCCGCTGTTATAGCCGATGGTGGCATCGGTGACCTGGTGGCTGGCCAGGTGTACGCCTGCACCCGGGGTGGTGGCGTTGGTGACCACGAAGCAGTACTGGACCGTGACCGTGCCCGACCCGCCCGGATTGCCGGTGACGCCGGTGACCGTGCCGGTTTTGGTCACCGAGACCGCCGGCTGCCGGCAGGCGAGCAACGGGATTTGATACGCATCTACCGGGCATGAAAGAGAACTACAGTCAGAGCTGTACAGCCATGTTTCCATGTAATTTGGGTCTGTCGAGACCCCTGACATGCCGATGAATTCGTCGGGCGTCCCCAAGTTGGCGCCTGGACATAGGTAAGCGCTCCACGAGGCGGGCACGCTGAAGTCCGTCCACACTTCAACCTCATTAGTTGGCAACCCGGAGGCGGCAGCCGTGTAGACGCCCCAGTTCGAATAACTCCACCATGAGCGGGTAGGCGGCGTGATCCCCGCTCCATTGACATAATTGAACGGATTGCCCCCGGTGGCTACATAGCCCCAGTAGGCCTGGGCATAGTCGGTGGTGTTGCCGCCGGTGTTGGGATCCTGATGCGACTGACCAACGGCCAGTCCGTTGCCGCGGTTGTTCGCCGGCGCAGCGGAGATGGCGTCGATGGGCCAGTCCTGCGGGCCGAACTGAAGGAAACTGTCGACATGCTCTCCGCTGGCTGTCCAGATAGGCTGTGCGGTAAACCAAAAGGTTTCTACCATGCCGGGGCGGAGCGGCACCGTGGCCGAAGGCGCGAGGAAGCTGGTTACCAACAGATCAGGACCGACCTGGCCGCTCGCCCCTGGAAGGTCGTTGACGTCCCGAAGGGTCGCCATGGTTACGATCGTCCCGTCGCCGCCGTCATCGCCGCGCACGGGGTTCTGAGCCTGGGCCGCGGCGGCCGCAGGCGTCAACAGCAGGGCCGCCAACAGCATCAGCGCTATCAGCCGCCAGAGGATAGATGTCTTGCGGGAATCCATGTGTCTGACCTCCTTACGAACAAACGTTCTGATCTATTGAAAGAAGGTTGGCGAGCTGCGAACCGTTGGCCAACCCTCTTGCCCACCATTTCTCAACCGGTAGCAAGCACGGCGCCTGCCGCGACAACTTGTGCGCCGGAGGAGCCCGGTCTCTGCTGTGTACAACAAAGATTCCTTACTCCATTGTCAGGCGCGCATGATATCATATGCCTCCGCAAAGGTCAAGAGCACTGCCAGGACAACAGCAATTCCCAAAATGGCGCGGAGTCGAGGCTTCAGCCGGGTCGACGCGTTCACGTCGTCCTGGCCAGACCCGGCTAAAGCCTCGACTCCGCAGTCCGGCAGCTTCACCGGTGGACCGCGGCGTTATGAAAAGACGCGGACCGGAGACACACTCCGATCCGCGTCTTCTGCTTATCCGCGGTTCTCCTCGGCTATCTCCGTCGCCCCAGCGCCAGCGCCGCGCCGGCCGCCACAGCCACCCACAGCCAGGGCAGCGCAGCCGCGCCGGCCGCCGGGCTGGCCGCCACGCCGTCCAGCGTCACCGCCGTCGGCGCCGTGAAGTCCACGCTGACGGGACCGTGCAGCGCCGTCGCACCGCTGAGGGCCACATCCTCCAGCCAGTAGTAGTAGGTGGTCCCGGAGACCAGGTCGGCGCGGTCATCCCAGGTGTAGGCGAAGCCGCCGGGGTTGCCCTGCGATTGCGAGGGGATCAGCGTCGCGTTGAGCTGGCGATCCCAGCCGTCGGGCGACGTGCCGCGGTAGAGGTTGAAGCCGCGGTTGTCCAGCTCGCTGACCGTCTCCCAGGCGACGCGCACGTGGTCGGCCACCTGCTGGGCGTAGAACTCGGCCAGGGTGACGGCGAGGGTCTGGTTGTTATTGTTCCATCCGGGAGTGCCCCCAGCGGTTGTGGCATAAGTGATCGGACCTGGAGCAGTTCCACTTCCTGCAATCTCCCAATCTGTTCCGTCATCCGTGTCGACACCGTTAGGAGTAAGTGCGAGCGTTTGAGCGTTCGTCGGAGCAGACGGCGTGTCAGACCAATCCCAGTCTGCTACAGGTGTACATGCTGTGACAGGCTCTCCGATACCGTCGGGATAATTGTCGACACCACTACCGCTACCGTATGCCATGTAGTCCACCGGTCGGTAGTTTTGGGAGGACCTTGTGTCGCCTGAGTTAACAACCATGTTGGTCGTGCAAGCATTATCTGGCCGATACAAGCCCACATCATCGCCGCCATTGTTCCAAATGGCTTGAGAAGCCCCCATGTAGAATTTCTTGATCGCGCCGGTGCAGCTATTTGTACCGCTACCCGTATAGACCAGCACGTAATCGCCAGGGGCAACAGAACAATTGGAACCACCAACCTGGGGAAAGATATAATTACAACCTGCAAAACTGTTGCAGGTTGATCCCTTATCCGAGGAATCCTGATCGGTCAGAACCCACCCCGTGATATCAATCGAACTGCTACTGACCACGAACAACTCAATCCATTCATCGTCGTTGGTTGCCGGATTGCCAGCGGTACTCGGGACTGGCTTGATTTCATTGATGACGACAGTGGAGCTCGTCTCAGGAATGCGGGGCGCCGCAAACGCCGGCAACACACCAAACAGCCCCGCCAGCGCGAGGCTCAACATCACGGTCATCCATTTGCTCTTCATAGTGATCCTCCTTGTGGTTTTTGCAGTGGTAGGGAGCATCCCCCTGGGAGGTACGCTGCACGCCGCTGCCCCGGCGTCGCCTTCTCTCTTGAAGGCGACGCCGGGGGTGAGATCAGTTCAGGGTTATCTGCGCCGCCGCAGCCGGCTGGCGCCCAGGGCCGCACCGGCCCCGGCCACCACCCACAGCCAGGACAGCGCCGGCAGCGACGCAGCCGGGCCAGGATTGGCCGCCACGCCGTCCAGCGTCACCGCCGTCGGCGCCGTGAACTCGACGCTGACCGGGCCGTGCAGCGTCGTCGCACCGCTGATGGCCACATCCTCCAGCCAATAGTAGTAGCTCTGGCCGGGCGTCAGGCCGGCGCGGTCTTCGTAGGCGTAGGCCGCACCTGCCGTGCCGCCGGGCGACGACGACGGCAGGTAAGCCAGCAACGTCTGCGGGCCGGCCCCGCTTTCGCCGCGGTAAAGGTTGAAGCCGGCGTTGTCCAGCTCGCTGACCGTCTCCCAGCTCACCTGCACCGCGTCCCCCTGCTGGACGGCGCTGAAGTCGGCCAGGGTGACGGCCAGGGGCGACGGCGACGCGCCGTCCTCGACCTCGCCGCCGCTGGCGCCGCCGTATGAGGCCGCGTCGATGGCCTCGGCCGGCGCGCTGGCGCTGTCGTACAGCCGGGCGCGATATTTGACCACATTGGCCAGCGCGCCCGGTACGTTGACCACGAGATCGTTGTTGCCGCTGATGGCCGCAGCGTCAGCCACCTTTTCGCCGGTGTCGAACACGCCGTTGCTGTCCCAGTCGAACCAGACGCGCAGCCAGCGGCCGTTGACCGGCGTTCCCTGGACGTTGACGCGCACCGTGGCCGGCTGACCGGCGAGAAAGCTGCCGACGAAGGAGACGCCGTCGTCGGTGGCGTTGTCGCCCTCGGCCGCGAAGCTGCTGTCGGACGTCCAGCCGGGGCCGAGACGCAGCCCACCGCTGCCGGTGTGCCAGGCCGCGCCATAGCTGGCAGCCAGGTCGCTGTAGTCGCCGCTGACGGGTGCAGCATTGCCGCATAGTGTGATGCTCCAGGCGTTCAGCGTGCCCGCGAGCAGGTATTCATCGTCGGTCACGCGCAACCGCCACGTTCCGTTGGCTGCCTTGCCGTCCAGCGTCGCCAGGCTGCCTTCAGGCCGGAAGCTACCGGTGAAAGGCGCCGAGCCGGCCGTGATCAGCGTGGCCGCCTCGTCGTCGAACACCGTGTTGACATAGTTGTCGCCTGAGCCGCCGTTGTCGGTCGACAGTTCAACCGTCGTGGCGTCGGGATGCACGACAAAGATGTCCAGGTCGCTGTCCCAGGTGTGGAGAATCTGGCCGATGGTCACGTTGACGTCGGTCAGGCTATAGGTATCGGGCACATTGAGCGTGCTTTCGACCGTGCCAAGGTCGGGGATAGCCTTGGGCACGTCAGTGCTGGTGTAGGTGGTGCAAGTCAAGCCCGCGGTGCGGAAGGCCCAGATCGCGGACCAGGCGTCGCCGCAGGCGTTGACCGCTCTCACCCGCCAGTAGTAAACGGTGTCGGCGGTCAGCGCGCTGCCGGGCGTCCAACTGGTCCCGGTCAGGCCTGCAGCCGAGGCGACGATGGTGGCGAACGCCGGATCGCTGGCCACCTGGATCTCGTAGCTGGTTGCACCGGCCGCCGCGTTCCAGGTGAAGGTCGGCGTCGTGGACACTCCCGTGCTGCCGTTGGCCGGCGCCGTGAGCGTCGGGCCGCCAGACAGCGGGGTCGAGACGTTCAGCGTCGCGCTGGCTTGATGGTTCAGCATCCCCGATACGCCGGCGACGGTGGCGTTTGTCACGCCGGCCGCCGCGCCGCTGACCGTCAGGGTGCTGTTGCCGGGCGGCGTGACCGGGTTGGGGCTGAAGGAGGCGCCAGGGCCGGCCGGGCTGAAGGCCGCGCTCAGCGTCACCGGGTTGCTGAACCCACCGACGCTGCCCACGGAGACGGCCACCGTGGCGTTGCTGCCCAGGCAGATCTCCTGATTGGCCGGCGTCAGGTTGACGGTGAAATCGGCCGTTCCACACGAGGGAAACTTGAAGGAACCGATGCGGGTGTACCAGTTGTAGCCGCCGTTGGTCTGCGCGTACTCTTGGGTGTACCAGAAGGTGCAGTCGTCGGTGGGATCGATCTGCATCGCGCTGTAGTCGCCCCAGCGGCTGGCCGAGTCGTTCTGGTAGCCGCCGCCCGTCACCAGGGTGGCCTCGCTCTGCGGCAGCGTGTTCAGCGGGTCGCCCGCCAAGCGTCCCGCGTAGCGAATGCTGGGGTAGAGGCTGACGTTGTCGGTGATGCTGTAGCCCAAAGCCACGTTGCCAGCCCCGTCCATGGCGATCGAGCCCATCCAGCGGCTGGTGGAGTTGTTGTCCGCCGGTCCGTAGACGCCCTCCTGGTTGATGACCCACCCCCCGCCCGGGTTGCGCAGCTCGAACCAGTGGATGCCGGCCCGGCCGGCCGGGCTGTTGGTGTCCACGGTGTGGTTGCCGACCAGCGTCTGGTAGGAGCCGAAGTTGCGGTACTGCAAGCGGTGCATCAGCCGGTCGGCCAGGTCGTGCAGGTTGACGTTCGTCCCCGGCTGGTTGATGCAGGCCGGCGAGGCCGCGCAGAGGGTGGGGTCGACGTCGGTGGTGGGCAGGGTGTAAGTCGGCACGAAGGGGGAGCCCGACGTGCCGAAGTAGGAGTTGGCCGGGGTGGCCCAGTCGACATGGAAGTTCCAGATGCGCAGCGCGTCGCTGGGCCCGATCCAGGCCGAGTCGTCCCATTCGGAGAAGGGGATCGGCGCGCCGCTGGGGGGCGGGGTCGCGCCTTCCCAGTCAGCCGGCAGCATGCCGCCGTAGTTGCTGTTGTAGGCGTTCCCGTCGAAGTAGATGGCCTGGGCGGCCGCGCCGGTCAGCATCTGAGTGCGCTGCATGGCCAGCACGCCCGCGCCGGCCCAGGCTGACGCCTGCGTGAACTGGTTGACCGAGACGTAATAGCCGTCGGGCCACAGCCCCATCTTGGGGTAGTCCGGCATATAGCTGTTGGGCCAGGAGTAGGAGTAGCGGTACCAACTCCCCAGCGGGTCGCCGGTCTGCGAGACCGCGAAGCACAGCATGTTGGGGGTGCTGGTGACGGCGAACTGCATCATCACCCAGCGGTCAGCCATGTGATCGTACAGCACCACCGGATCGCCGTCGTTGGCGGTCTGGCACTGCCCGCCGAAGCCGCTCCAAAGGGTGTTGCCCAGGGCCGGCCCATAGAGCGATGTGCCGCTCTTGTTCCAGATCTGGAAGCGCAGGTTGACCCACTGCACGTAGTGGTTGGGGCCGACATCGCCGTTGGTGTCGGGCGGCCGCACGGAGTAGCCGGTGTTGTTGACGCCGTCCCAATTCTGGATCGGCCCGGGCATGGCCTGTGGCCCATGCTCAGTCTGGTAGGAGGCATCGACGCCGCTGAAGCTGCCCTCTTTTTCGTGGCCGGGCAAGAGCTCGACTTCCTGAAAGCGCATCAGGGTTGGCTCGACCGGTGGGGCCACGGCCGGCGCGATCTCAGCCAGCGGCGGCGATAGGTCCATGTGTTCAGGCTGGATCACCACCGGCCCGCCGGCGACCGGCTTCACGTCGGCCGGCTGGCCGGCCCGGTTGAGTCCGATCGCGGCGTCGGACGTACTGAGCTGCCCGCCGAGCGGGCCGGCGGTCATGCGACCGCTGGCCCCGGCCGCGCTGCGATCCACGAGGCCGACGGGCGCAAAGGCTATCACGCCGACCGCCAGCAGCGCCAGGGCGCCCATCAGGCGTTTCCAATGAGTCTTCATGGGTGGGGTCTCCGTTTCTGCGATGACGAAGTTGGAAGCCGGTACTCTGCTCAGTCCACGTGTTCGCACCTGGCGGCTGAGCAGTCGCAATTGCGGTCGATTATAATCAGGAAACGGGGAGGGCGCAAGTCGCAACGAAACGGACCAGCAACTCCACCGCAGGCGTAGAGTCGAGGCTTCAGCCGGGTCTGGCCCGGCGAAGCCAGCGCGCTGACCCGCCTGAAGCCTCGACTCCGGAGTCCGGCAGCTTCACCGGTGGACTGAGAAGCATGAAAAGGTGCGGATCGGAGGGTTGTCTCCGGTCCGCGCCTTCCCTCTGCCTGAAGCCGGACTTTTTCAGCGAAGTCCGGCTTCTTCAGATCCTCATTGCCTGCCAGAAGCCGGGCTTTGCCGAAAAAGCCCGGCTTCTTCAGCTTCTACTCATCTTGCCTGGCCGCGCCGCCGCAGCCGGCTGGCGCCCAGGGCCGTACCGGCGCCGGCCACGATCCACAGCCAGGGCAGCGCCGTCGCTGGGCCAGGATTGGCCGCCACGCCGCTCAGCGTCACCGCGGTCGGCGCGCTGTAGTCCACGCTGACGGGGCCGTGCAGCGTGGTCGCGCCGCTGGTGGCCACATCCTCCAGCCAGTAGAAGTAGGTGGTCCCGGGAACCAGACCGGCGCGGTCCTCGTAGCTGTAGGCTGCCCCAGCCGTGCCGCCGGGCGACGACGACGGCAGGTAAGCCAGCAGCGTCTGCGGGCCGGCCGCGCTCTCGCTGCGATAGAGGTTGAAGCCGGCGTTGTCCAGCTCGCTGACCGTCTCCCAGCTCACCTGCACCGCGTCCCCCTGCTGGGCCGCGCTGAACTCGGCCAGGGTGACGGCCAGGGGAGAGGCGCAGGTCTGCAGATTAACGCCGCCGGTGGCCGCCGGCGAAGTGAAGGTGCCGGACGAGAAGCCGGCCCCAGGGTTGCCGGCCGTGGTCTCGCGCCAGCCCGACGGCGTCGTGCCGATGGCCGATGCGCCCGACGTGTTATACACGCAGACGTTCCCGGTCGTGGGCCAGGTGACGCTGTGGGTGTAGCTCGTGCAGAGCGCTGGCGCGCTGGCGCCTGGCGCCAGGGCATAGGTCACGACGCCGCTGTTATAGCCGATGGTGGCATCGGTGACCTGGTGGCTGGCCAGGTGTACGCCTGCACCCGGGGTGGTGGCGTTGGTGACCACGAAGCAGTACTGGACCGTGACCGTGCCCGACCCGCCCGGATTGCCGGTGACGCCGGTGACCGTGCCGGTTTTGGTCACCGAGACCGCCGGCTGCCGGCAGGCGAGCAACGGGATTTGATACGCATCTACCGGGCATGAAAGAGAACTACAGTCAGAGCTGTACAGCCATGTTTCCATGTAATTTGGGTCTGTCGAGACCCCTGACATGCCGATGAATTCGTCGGGCGTCCCCAAGTTGGCGCCTGGACATAGGTAAGCGCTCCACGAGGCGGGCACGCTGAAGTCCGTCCACACTTCAACCTCATTAGTTGGCAACCCGGAGGCGGCAGCCGTGTAGACGCCCCAGTTCGAATAACTCCACCATGAGCGGGTAGGCGGCGTGATCCCCGCTCCATTGACATAATTGAACGGATTGCCCCCGGTGGCTACATAGCCCCAGTAGGCCTGGGCATAGTCGGTGGTGTTGCCGCCGGTGTTGGGATCCTGATGCGACTGACCAACGGCCAGTCCGTTGCCGCGGTTGTTCGCCGGCGCAGCGGAGATGGCGTCGATGGGCCAGTCCTGCGGGCCGAACTGAAGGAAACTGTCGACATGCTCTCCGCTGGCTGTCCAGATAGGCTGTGCGGTAAACCAAAAGGTTTCTACCATGCCGGGGCGGAGCGGCACCGTGGCCGAAGGCGCGAGGAAGCTGGTTACCAACAGATCAGGACCGACCTGGCCGCTCGCCCCTGGAAGGTCGTTGACGTCCCGAAGGGTCGCCATGGTTACGATCGTCCCGTCGCCGCCGTCATCGCCGCGCACGGGGTTCTGAGCCTGGGCCGCGGCGGCCGCAGGCGTCAACAGCAGGGCCGCCAACAGCATCAGCGCTATCAGCCGCCAGAGGATAGATGTCTTGCGGGAATCCATGTGTCTGACCTCCTTACGAACAAACGTTCTGATCTATTGAAAGAAGGTTGGCGAGCTGCGAACCGTTGGCCAACCCTCTTGCCCACCATTTCTCAACCGGTAGCAAGCACGGCGCCTGCCGCGACAACTTGTGCGCCGGAGGAGCCCGGTCTCTGCTGTGTACAACAAAGATTCCTTACTCCATTGTCAGGCGCGCATGATATCATATGCCTCCGCAAAGGTCAAGAGCACTGCCAGGACAACAGCAATTCCCAAAATGGCGCGGGGGCGAGGCTTCAGCCGGGTCGACGCGTTCACGTCGTCCTGGCCAGACCCGATTAAAGCCTCGACTCCGCAGTCCGGCAGCTTCACCCGCCGGCCGAGGAGCATGAAAAGGCGCGGATCGGAGACGACCCTCCGGTCCGCGCCTTCTGCCTGCCAGAAGCCGGGCTTTGCCGAAAAAGCCCGGCTTCTTCGCGCCCATTGCCGCCGCCCCAGGGGGCTGCACGCCGCCAAGCGTCACTGCTGACCGCCCGGCGCCAGCCCGGCACGGAGCGCACGATCTGACGACGGCGACACGGATGCCGCGAATGCGTGAATTTTTGCCATGCTGGCCAGATTGTACGGCAAAGTGACGATGTGTCAAACGGCGTCAGGCAACTTCGTGGATGGCGGTGATTTGGCGTTTCGTCCGCTGTGATGCTATAGTTAGCTCAAGCCGGGAAGCCCACACCGATTGCCAGCCAGCGCGGGCTGTTAAGGAGGCAGCGCCGCAGGGGCCTCGTCCTCCTCATACCTCGATTCCCCTGTAGCCAGTCTCAGCCGCCCACGTGACGCAGTTTCCCATGGACGCTGCTTCTCTCTGGCCCTGCCCCCGGCCCATCCACTCTGCTGGTTCGTCGCAGCCTTCGCTCCGACCAGCAGCCATCCCAGCCGTTCTACGCCTGGCGCCAGCGCGCCGGGCGGGCGGCGCATTCCCGAATGCCGCACGCTATGAGCCCACTCTGGTACGTCGTTCACACCAAAGCCCACCAGGAACTGCTGGCCGCCGGCCTGCTGGAGCAGCGCCTGGCCGCCCACGTGCTGCTGCCTCAGGTGCGTCAGCGCAGCCGCGGCCGGACGCGCAGCGCCCCCCTGTTCCCAGGCTACCTCTTCGTCGAGCTGGACCTGACGCAGATCGAGGCCAGCACGGTCAACAACACGCCGGGGGTGATCCGGCTGGTGGCCTTTGGCGGCCTGCCCAAGCCGGTGCCCGACCGGGTGATCGCAGCCCTGCAGGCGCGGCTGGCCGAGATCGAGGCGCAGGGCGGCCTGCCCCAGCATCCCTTCAAGGAAGGGGACCGGGTGCGGCTGACCGGCGGCCCGCTGGCCGGGCTGGAGGCGGTCTTCGTCGGCCCCATGCGACCGGCCGAACGGGTGCGGGTGCTGCTGGAGTTCCTGGGCCAGGAGCAGGAGACGCTGGTGCCGGTGACGGATCTGGAGGCGGCCGGCGGGCCGACCCGCCGTCCCCGTCGCACGCGCGGCCAGGGCCGGGTGATCCGCAACGTGTAGAAATGCTCCCCACAAGTCAATGACCCATCACCAACGCAAGACATTAACTCGCGGTGCTGCCATTGACGAGATTGTTGAGGATTATCCTCAACTCGAGGAAGATGATATTCAGGCTTCGCTATATTACGCGCACCGCACGGTGGCCGGTGAGACAGTCCTGGAACGAGTTGCAGCTTAAATGAGTTCTTATCTCCGTACCCACCTTCAACAACTGGAAGCCGAGGCGATCTTCGTCATGCGCGAGACGGCCGCGCAGTTCGAGCGGCCGGTGATGCTCTTCTCCGGCGGCAAGGACTCCATCGTCATGGCGCACCTTGCCCAGTACGCCTTCTGGCCGGGCAAGATTCCCTTCCCGTTGATGCACATCGACACCGGCCACAACTTCCAGGAAACGCTGGACTACCGCGACTGGCTGGTGCAGCGCCTGGGGGTCCAGCTCGTCGTGGCCTCGGTGCAGCAATCCATCGACCGCGGCCGCGTCCAGGAGGAGCCGGGCCACAATCCCAGCCGCAACACCCTGCAAACGGTGACGCTGCTGGACGCGCTGGCCGAGCACCGCTTCGAGGCCGCGCTGGGCGGCGGCCGGCGCGATGAAGAGAAGGCGCGCGCCAAGGAACGCTTCTTCTCCCACCGCGACCGCTTCGGCCAGTGGGATCCCAAGAACCAGCGCCCGGAGCTCTGGTCGCTCTACAACGGCCGCAAACATCTGGGCGAGGGCTTCCGCGTCTTCCCGCTGAGCAACTGGACCGAAATGGATGTCTGGCAGTACATCCGGTTGAAAGAGATCCCCATCCCCAGCCTCTATTTTTCGCACCGCCGCGCGGTGCTGCGCCGCGACGGCATGTGGCTGGCAGTGTCGGATGTCGTCACCCCCCTGCCCCATGAGCAGGTGGAGACCAGAACCGTCCGCTTCCGCACCATCGGCGATCTGACCTGCACCGGCGCGGTGGAGTCCACGGCCGGCACGCTGGATGAGATCATCCAGGAAGTGGCCGCGGCGCGCGTCACCGAACGCGGCGGCCGGGCCGACGACAAACGCTCCGAGGCGGCCATGGAAGACCGCAAGAAGGTAGGCTATTTCTAGATGACCCCCGACCCCTACCTTTCCATGGACCTGCTGCGTTTCACCACGGCCGGCAGCGTGGACGATGGCAAGAGCACGCTGATCGGCCGGCTGCTGCTGGACACCAAGAACATCTTCGAGGATCAACTGGAGGCGGTGGAGCGGGCCAGCCGGCTGCGCGGGGAGGATTACGTCGACCTGGCGCTCTACACCGACGGCCTGCGGGCCGAGCGGGAGCAGCGCATCACCATCGACGTGGCCTACCGCTTCTTCGCCACCCCCAGGCGCAAGTTCATCATCGCCGACACGCCCGGCCACATCCAGTACACCCGCAACATGGTCACCGGCGCATCCACGGCCGAGCTGGCCATCATCCTGATCGACGCACAGAAGGGGGTGGTGACGCAGTCCAAGCGCCATGGCTTCATCGCCTCGCTCTTGCAGATCCCCCACGTGCTGGTGGCGGTCAACAAGATGGACCTGGTGGGCTACGACGAAGGGGTGTTCCAGCGCATCGCGGCCGACTACAGCGCCTTTGCCAGCAAGCTCTCGGCGCCCAGCCTGACCTTCATCCCCATCTCGGCGCTGCTGGGGGACAACGTGGTGCAGCGCAGCGCGGCCATGCCCTGGTACGACGGCCCCTCGCTGCTGCATCACCTGGAGCATGTCAACGTGGGCGCCAGCCGCAACCTGGTGGACTTCCGCTTCCCGGTGCAGATGGCCGTGCGGCCCAGCGCTGGCTTCCGCGGCTTCGCCGGCCAGATCGCTTCCGGCGTCATCCGGCCCGGCGAGGAGGTGGTGGTGCTCCCTTCGGGCCGCGCCAGCCGCGTGCGCAGCATCGTCGCCTACGACGGCGAGCTGGCCGAGGCAGCCGCGGGCGACTCGGTGCTGCTGACACTGGAGGATGAGATCGACGTCAGCCGCGGGGACATGATCGTGCGGGCCGGCAACCTGCCGCAGGCCAGCTCGACCTTGCAATGCACCCTGTGCTGGATGAGCGAGGAGCCGCTCGACCCGCGCACCCCCTACATCCTGCAACACACGACGCGCCAGGTGCGGGCCCATGTGGACCAGCTCACCTACCGCATCGACGTGGACACGCTGCACCGCGAGCCGGCCCAAACGCTGGGGCTGAACGAGATCGGCCGCGCGCGGCTGACGACCACCCAGCCCCTCTTCTTCGATTCCTATCAGATCAACCGCGCCACCGGCAACTTCATCCTGATCGACCCGTACAGCAACAACACCGTGGCGGCCGGCATGATCCGGCGGGCCGACCAGGAGGTGGCGGATCTCACAGTTGCCAACTTGCCGGAAAAGTTGGCAACTGTGAGATCCAGCAACGTGGTCTGGGAGCGCACCGCCATCAGCCAGGAGCAGCGCCAGCAGCGCCACGGCCATCAGGCCGCCGTGGTCTGGTTCACCGGGCTGTCAGGCTCGGGCAAATCGACCATCGCCCGGCTGCTGGAGCGGCGGCTGTGGGCTGCGGGCTGCGAGACCTTCTATCTGGACGGGGACAACGTGCGCCACGGCCTGAACGGCGACCTGGGCTTCTCCGCGGCCGACCGCAAGGAGAACATTCGCCGGGTGGGCGAGGTGGCCAAGCTGGCCTTCGAACATGGCCATCTGGTGTTGTGTACCTTCATCTCCCCCTTCCGCGCCGACCGCCGCTTCGCCCGCAGCCTGTTGCCCGAAGGTCGTTTCTTTGAAATTTATGTAAAATGCGACCTGGAGGTGGCCAAACGCCGCGACCCCAAGGGGCTCTACGCCCGGGCGCTGGCCGGCGAGATCCCGGAGTTCACCGGCGTCAGCTCCCCCTACGAAGAGCCTGAAGCGGCCGAGCTGGTGGTCGAAAGCGACCTGGTGAGCGCCGAGGATGCGGTGGAAGCGATTCTGGCGGAGCTGGCGGCGCGCGGGATTGTTACAGGTTGACCATCTGCTGGCCGCCACTCGCCCGCATGCCGGTCGCTGTTGTTGGTGTGCGGTGCTCGATAGTTGACGCGAGTGATGGCGAAAGGGTGACAAAGCTTGCTGCCGCTCACCAATGAATACGGCGACCTACCCCCTGGTGTTTATCCAGCCACGCTGGATGAGTTCATCCAGCATTTTGGTTCCGGTTCGGAGCAGCGCCAGCTTGTTACCAAGCGACTGCTGCATATCTTTGCGTTAGCCAGGCGAACTGGCTATCTGGATCGCTTGGTTGTCTTCGGCAGCTATGTGACCAACAAGCCGGCGCCCAATGATGTTGACATCATCCTGGTAATGGAAGATAATTTCAGGGTGGAGAGTTGCCCACTCGAGGCCAAAGGTCTTTTCGATCATGCCACGGCACAAGCTCGCTATGGAGCCAGCATCTTCTGGGTAAGACCCGGACTGCTCATCGGAGAAACGATCGATGAGTTCGTCAGTTATTGGCAGATCAAACGAGATGGATCAAAGCGCGGCATTGTCGAGGTGATTTCACGATGATAACCAATGATCAGGAGTTAATCGTAACCAAACAGCGGATCGACCAATTCCAGCGCTGGTTGGCTCAGTTGCGCCAGACAGCGCAACCCGAGGAGTTCGGATCCATAACCAGTGGCTACCGGCTGGAGATCGAACGTATGCAGGCGGAAGTGCTGGAGTATCTACTGAGTCCTGTGCCTGTCGAGCACGAGATGCAACTAGCCTGAGACTAAAGCGAGGTTTGGACATCGACGGCGTGCGCGAGTCGCCGGCCCTGGACAGTCGATCTGCTGCGGCAGAAGGGCGCGGACGTACGCTACCACGATCCCTACGTGGCCGAGTTCGCCCACAACGGGCATGGCCTGCGCAATGAGGCGGATCTGGAGCAGGCGCTGCACGCCGCCGACTGCGTGGTCATCGTCACCGATCACAGCGTGTATCACTGGCGCCAGGCCAGCCAGACCGCAGCGGCGCTGATGGACACCCGCAACGTTGTGGCTTGATCAGCACGCCCTACGAGGAGCCTGAAGCGGCCGAGCTGGTGGTGGAAAGCGACCTGGTCAGCGCCGAGGATGCGGTGGAAGCGATTTTGGCGGAGCTGGTGGCGTGCGGGATCATCGTAGGTTAGCCGCCGCAGCCGATTTCGTCGGGCGTTCGCAGGACGAACCCTTATCCCAGAGGAGTCAGGCCATGGCCAAGACACTTTCTATCGCTGAAGCTGCTGTTGCTTATGGAACCGCGGTGGCGGACTTGCAGCAACCTCTGATCCTGCAACAGGAAGGTCAGCCGCTGGCAGTGATGGTGTCCTTCGAGGAATACCAGCACTGGCGCGCTCTAGCTGCCGACGAAGCACAGCGCCATCAGGCAGGCTGGAGATCGCTAGAAGTGTTGCTGCAAGAGATTCACAGACGACCTAGCGACCTTACAGCCGAGCAGATCGAGCAAGAGATCAGCGCTGCACAGGCTGAGGTCAAAGAGGCGCGACGTGACCGTCGTAGTGGTTATTGATACCAATGTCTGGGTTTCAGCCTTTTTGAACCCGGAAGGCTTTCCTGCGCGTTTGATTCAGGCGGGCAAGGCCGGCACCTTCTCGATTGCCAGCTCGTTGCCGCTGCTGGACGAGTTGCAGGAAGTCCTGCTGAGACCTCGGATCATGAAGATACGCCACTCGACGGAGCTCGAGGTCGAGACCTACATGGCAGGAATTGCTGCCGTTGTTCAGTTGGTTCCAATTTCCGGTGACCTGAGACTCTGTCGCGATCCTGAGGACGACATGATCCTGGAAACGGCAATCCAAGGTCGCGCAATCTATGTGGTCAGTCGAGACGAGGACATGACCCGTGATCTGGACTTGATCGACCATCTGCGCACACGGGATATCGAGGTAATTACCGTGCAGCGTTTGATCGATCGCCTGCACTTGACGGCACGATAGCCTGGCTTGGCGCGCTACCAAGAGTCCGCGGCGGTCGATTTAGCACCGACGCCGAATCCAATGTGCAACCACAGGCCAACGTGATCCTGGATGCAGGCATTCGTATCATCTCCACAGACCATCCTCACCTCCTCCCAGTAAACCAGTAAATTGGATTATGACAAGGCATGAACCCCAATTGGCCTGACAGCAACACCTTTTGGCGCGACAAGCGCGTCGTTGTCACCGGCGGCAGCGGCTTCCTCGGCTCGTTCGTCGTGGACAAGCTGCGCGCCCGCGGCGCGGCTGAGGTGATCATCCCCCGCCGCCAGGACTACGACCTGCGCGACATCGCCGCCATCCGCCGCCTCTTCGCTGACATGGCCAATGTCCAAGCGCCAATTGCCAACTGCCAACACTATGTCATCCACCTGGCCGCGCATGTCGGCGGCATCGGCGCCAACCGGGCCAGGCCAGCCGAGTTCTTCTACGACAACCTAATGATGGGGGTGCCGCTGATGCACGAGGCCTGGGCGGCCGGCGCAGACAAGTTCATCGCCATCGGCACCGTCTGCGCCTACCCCAAGTTCACCCCCACCCCCTTCCGCGAGGACGACCTGTGGATCGGCTACCCGGAGGAAACCAACGCCCCTTACGGTCTGGCCAAGAAGATGATGCTGGTGCAGAGCCAGACCTACCGCCAGCAGTACGGCTGGAACTCGATCTTCCTGCTGCCGGTCAACCTCTACGGCCCGCGCGACAACTTCGACCTGGAGACCTCGCACGTGATCCCGGCCTTGATTCGCAAGTGCCTGGAAGCCCAGGCGCGCGGCGATCAGGAGATTGTGGCCTGGGGCGACGGCTCGCCGACGCGGGAATTCCTCTACGTGGAGGACGCGGCCGAGGGCATCCTGCTGGCAGCCGAACGCTATGACCAAAGCGACCCAATCAACATCGGCAGCGCGTTCGAGATCAGCATCAAGGAATTGACCGAAACCATCGCCCGCTTGACCGGCTTCGAGGGCAAAATCGTCTGGGACACCTCCAGGCCCAACGGCCAGCCGCGGCGCAAGCTGGACGTCAGCCGGGCGCGGGAGCGGTTCGGCTTCGAGAGCCAGACGCGGTTCGAGGATGGCCTGCGGCAGACGATTGCGTGGTATTTGAACACCCCATCATGTGCGGCATCGCTGGCATAGCTCTCAACCCAGGCGGTTCGCTGCCTGATCTGCCCGAACGCCTGGCGTCGATGGCCCAAGCCATGGCCCACCGCGGCCCTGACGACCAGGGCGTGTTCGTGACGCCCAACGGCCGGGCCGGGCTGGCCAACCGACGTCTGGCGATCCGCGACCTGTCGCCGGCCGGCCACATGCCCATGGCCAGCGACGACGGCGCCGTGTGGATCAGCTACAACGGCGAGATCTACAACGCCGATGCGCTGCGCCGTGAGCTGGAGACGCTCGGCTTTCAGTTCCATTCCCACAGCGACACCGAGGTGATCCTGCGCGGCTACGCAGCCTGGGGCGTGCAGGCCGTGACCCGTCTGCGCGGCATGTTCGCCTTGGCCCTGCTGGACCTCCGTCCCAGCGCCGGCGGCCGCCTGCTGTTGGCCCGCGACCCCATGGGCATCAAGCCGCTCTACTACGCTCAAACTGAGGCCGGCTGGCTTTTCGCCTCGGAGCTGAAGGCCTTGCAGGCGTCCGGCCTGGTCAGCGCCGAGATCAGCCCGACCAGCGTCTCAGCCTACCTGCTGCTGGGCAGCGTGCCCAACCCACTGGCCATCTACCGCCAGGTGCGCAGCCTGGAGCCGGCCACCTGGCTGGAGATCGACCTGGAGCGCCCGCAGACGCCGCGCGCCGTCACCTATTGGCGCTTGCCGGAGGAGATCAGCCCGGCCGGCAGCCACGACGAGGCGGTCGCGCTGATCAGGGAACGGCTGCTGGACGCGGTGCGGGTGCGGTTGGTGAGCGATGTGCCGCTGGGCGCGTTCCTCAGCGGCGGGCTGGACTCCAGCAGCGTGGTGATGCTGATGCGCGCGGCCAGCGACGGCCCCATCCGCACCTGTTCCATGGTTTTCGAGGAGGCCGAATACTCCGAAGCTCCCTACGCGCGGGCGGTGGCCCAGGCGGCCGGCGCCGAACATTTCGAACGGGTGATCACCGCCCAGGACGTGTTGGCCGAGCTGGACGCGGTGCTGGCCAGCCTGGACCAGCCCTCGGTGGATGGCGTCAACACCTGGTTCGTATCGCAGACTGCGCGCCAGGCCGGCCTGACCGTGGCCCTTTCCGGCCTGGGAGGCGACGAGCTGTTCGGCGGCTACCCCAACACCTTCGTGCAGGCCTTTCAGGTGCAGCGCGCCCTGCATTTGGCCCAGGCCGTGCCGGGCGGAAGCCGGGCGACACGGGCGGCCATCGGGCTCCTGCCCAACCGCCAGCAATGGACGCGTTTGGCGGACGCGTTGGAGCGGCCGGCCTCGCTGCCCAGCGCCTATTTGACGCGGCGCGGCCTCTTTGCGCCAAGCGAGGTACGTCAGTTGGTGACGCCAGAGGTCTGGGAGGAGGCGACCCGGACCTTCGACGCCGTGGCGCATGTGTTGGCAGCCGCCGGCCAGCCGCCTGACGCGGACGCCCAGGCCAGCATGGCCTGGATCAGCCGGGCTGAGCTGCGCACCTACACCCACCACCAGTTGCTGCGCGACACCGACGCGATGAGCATGGCCCACTCGCTGGAGGTGCGCGAGCCTCTGTTGGATGTGCCGCTGGTCGAGGCGGCGCTGCGCCTGCCCGACGCGGCCAAACGCAACCACGCGACCGGGCCCAAGCCGCTGTTGGCCCAGGCCATGGATGGCCTGCTGCCGGCCGCGGTGGCTGAGCGGCGCGACAAGCAGGGCTTCACCTTCCCCTTTGCCCGTTGGCTGGGCGGCCCCTTGCAGGCGCAAGTGGAGGCGCGGCTGGCCGCGCTGGATGGGAGCGGGCTTTTGCGTCCCGGCGCGGCCCAGGCGGTGTATCAGGACTACCGCCAGGGACGTGTACACTGGTCGCGTCCCTGGGCGCTGGTGGCGCTGGCGGGGGCCGTCGGTTGACCATGGAGCGGCTGCGACCAAAGTCGCTGTTCCTGGCGCTGACGCTGATCGGCGTGCTGCTGGCAGCGCTGCGGCTGACGCCGTTGGCTGTGGCCAACGGCGAGCGCGTCACGGCGCTGGCCGCGCTGACCAACTCCACCGCCAGCGGCAGCATCGACGAGCAGGCCTGGGATGCCGGCTGGCGCAGCCTGTGCCGCCCTGGGACCGCCGACGACCCGGAAGCTGCCAGCCTGGCGGCCGCAGGCTTCATTGCTCGCGGCCTGGTCGACCGGGGCGACTACGCCGGCGCGCTGGCCGAGTTCCGCCAGGCGGCGGGGAGCCAGGACGCCGCCGAGGCCAGGCTGGCCAGCGCCTATGCGGC
>Ga0209200_1000712_pt1 | contig 36829 bp, 29 predicted proteins | sample AD_UKC033_MetaG_FD_184406 | JGI IMG/M metagenome (GOLD analysis project Ga0209200, IMG submission 184406) | Active sludge microbial communities of municipal wastewater-treating anaerobic digesters from USA - AD_UKC033_MetaG (SPAdes) (version 2) | ecosystem: Engineered > Bioreactor > Anaerobic >... | reverse complement strand
TGCCGGGCCCGTGGAGCGATCTGTTCAACACCGCCCGCGCCTCGCAGCGCAGCGACACGCTGGCGCTGCTGAGCCTGGCGCTCTTCGGCGGCGCGGCCCTGGCCTGCCTGGTCTTCGTTCTGGAGCAGGTCATCCGCTGGCTATGGACCTGGCTGCAGGATCTGCTGCGCAAATAATGCCTGTTGGTTGAGTAGGCCGCCGTATCGAAACCAACGCCCCGTGTCTGTTGGTTGAGTAGGCCGCCGTATCGAAACCAACGCTCCAAGTCTGTTGGTTGAGTAGGCCGCCGTACCGAAACCAACGCCCCAAGTCTGTTGGTTGAGTAGGCCGCCGTATCGAAACCAACGCCCTGGATTGATCGAGGTGACGCATGGATGGCGCGTTCCCCTGGCGCTACAGCCGTTGGGAGTCAGGCCAGAGCACCCCAGTCGATGGCGCAGTGATCGACGAGGGCCTGGTGCGCATCCATGTCAACGGCCAGGAGCTGACTCCGCTCATGGCCACGCCGCGCGACCTGGACCTGCTGGCGCTGGGCTTTCTGCGCTCCGAGGGCATCATCCAGAGCCGCGCGGATGTGCAACTGGTGCAGGTGCGCCCCAACCAGATGTGCGTGGACGTGTGGCTGCGCGATCTGACGGTGGAACTGCCATCCAAGCCGATCCTCACCTCAGGCTGTGGCGGCGGCGTCACCTTCGACGATCTCAGCCAACGCGCGCCGCCGGTGGCCTCCGATCGCCAGGTGACGCCGCAGCAGGTGGTGGATGGCATCCATCAACTGGCCGGTGCGGCGACCCTGTATCGGGAGACGCGCGGCGTTCACACCTCGGCCCTCAGCGACGGCCAGCAGTTGTTGGCCGTGGCCGAGGACGTGGGCCGGCACAACACGGTCGATAAGCTGTGGGGCTACTGCCTGCAGCGGGACCTCGACCCGGCCGGCCAGATGCTGCTGGCCACCGGCCGCGTCAGCTCCGAGATGCTCAACAAGGCGGCCAAGATGGGCGTGCCGGTGGTGGCCAGCCGGACTTCGCCCACCAGTTTGAGTGTGCGTCTGGCCCAGGAATGGAACATTTTGCTGATCGGCTATGTGCGCGGTCGCAGCTTCAACAGCTATGCCAGTCAATGGCGGCTAATTCTCTAGATGGCGATGGTAACCCTATGTCTGAACACAGCAACCGGCAACAGCTTTTCGAGGACCTGACCAATGCGCGGCGGGAATTGATGCGCTCGCTGCTCTTTTTGAGCGAGCCTGAGGCCGTGGCCTACGAGGGGGGCAACGATTGGTGTGTGCGGGATGTGATCAGCCACGTCACGGCGCGGGAGTGCCGAGCGCTGGCCGCGGCCCAGCACCTGGTGGAAGAGGGCGATCCCCACTTCCCTGGCCCGCTGGAGGAGCGCGAGTTCCGCAAAGCGGCTGCGCGCCGGCGGCGTGAGTTCGCGCTCGCCGAGGTGATCGACGAGCTGGAAGGCGCGCGCCGCCAGGTGCTGCGCTACACGCGCAAGATGCACAACAACGAACTATACGGCGCCTATCCCGTGCGCGTCACCGGGGAGAGCAAGAGCGTCGCCGACGTGCTGCACCGGCTGGTGGAGCACGACTACCGGCATGCGGCCGAGATTTGGCGGCAGCGCACGGAGAATGGCATGCTGCACCGGCTGGAGTTTCGTTTCATCGTCAACGACGAGCGGCATCGCTTCCTGAACGCGCTGAACAACATGTCGGAGCAGGAGATGCTCTCGGCCGAGGTGTGCGGATACTGGACGGCGAAGGATGTCATGGCGCATCTGTTGAGCTGGGACGAAGAGACGCTGCGCACGGTGGAGGAGTGGACCGGAGAGCGCGCGTGGCAGCAGGGCGCCCACTACGACGATGAATGGAACGAGTACGAGGTTCAACAGCGGGCTGGCATGGAGCTCAGCGAACTGATCGATGGGCTGAGCACCAGTCAGCGCAAGCTGGTCAACCTGATGGACCAGTTGACCGATCAGGAGTTGACAGCCATGGCGGCCGCGCCGTGGGGCGAGCGGATGTCGCTGCTCAGCTTCCTGTACGAGATGGCGCAGCACGTCGCAACGCACCGAGCCAACCTGGAGACGCTGCACCCGCCCGTGCGGCGCAGCCGCAAGAAGCGGTAGCGCGCGCGGTTGCATGTCCGGCTATCAGCCGGACATGTGCATTTTACAGCCGGAGGGTATACCGTGCGCCAATCGAGAGATCTCGTCGAGATATTCGGCTTTGCAGCGGACGACACTACAGAGTCTGCTAGAATGTTTTGGCGGCGCGTTGGGCTTCTTGCTTGACCAGACTTGGTCTGAGGAGGAAATCAGGAAGGCCTGGCGCGATCTGTTGGGCTAAGGACTCGCGTCGCCCTCTTCGGTCGCGTTGCTCTCCATCGCTGCGGCCTCCTCTGCTGACGACACCGCCGGCTCCGGCAGCGCAGCCAGCCCGGCGTTGGCCTGCAGGGCCGGCTCCAGCGCCAGCCGCCGGCCATAGATCGCGGCCAGCGTCGGGCCGGTGTGCTCCAGCGGCATGGCCGAACGCAGCGGCGCCTGGTCAGCCTGCCATTGCTGGTGCAGCGCCCCGAAGCTCCACTCGGCCGTGATCAGCCCCTCGGCGCTGTCCGCGCCCATATCCACCATCACGCCGCTGTAGCGCGGGGTCATGCTGGCCGGCGCGGCGATCAACGAACGCCCCACGTAAGGCTCCTCGTCGCCGCTGGTGAAGGGGTTGTAGCCCACGGCAAAGCTCAGCGCGCCGTAGACCTGATTGTCCTCCACCCGGGAGAGCAGCCCCAACCGCTGGCGGTGATACTGCACCGGCTGCGCGGTCGCGGCGACGCCGACCAACATCTCCGCCCCGCCATAGGCCAGGATGCGCCCCGCTTCGGGGTAGAACATGTCGTCGCCGATCAGCACCCCCAGCCGGCCAAGCGGGGTCTGGATCGCCTGCCAGGTGGGCGCGGCCTCGATCATGGGGTGCTCGTCGCGGGCCAGCGCCACGGCCCCTTGCTTGCCCAGCAGGCTGCCATCAGGCCCGAAGACCAGCGCCAGGTGACGCATCACGCGGTCGCTGGGGTCCTCAAGATAGCCGGCGCCGGCGACCACCACCATGCCGTGATGGCGCGCCAGATCGCTGAAGAGGGAGGCGGTGCTCTCCCACAGCAGGTCAGGCTGCTGGAGCAGCATCCCCTCCAGGGCGCGTCCGAAGTCAGCGCCCAGGACGCCGGCCGCGCCGCCGGCCAGCTTGGCCTGGGCGCGCGTCCAGAAGGAGGCGTTGGTGCGCCGGGCGCGGTCTGCCTGCCGCAGCAGCCCGGCGCCGCGCCCCTTGATCACCGGCGCGGCGGCCATCAGGCCGGTGAACTGGGGAAAGACCAGCAGCCTGGTTCGCTTGGTCTGGGCCAGGCGGACGAAGCGCACCAGGTGCTGCTCCAGCTCCTCCCGGTCCTGGGGCAGACGAATGCGCAGTTGCACGACGCCGACGACGAATTCTTCCATGTTTGGTATTCTCGGGTGGTGAACGGTGAACGGTGAACGGTGGACGGTTAACGGTGAACGGTGAACGGTGAACGGTGAACGGTGGACGGTGAACGGTGAACGGTGGACGGTGGACGGTGGACGGTGAACGGTGAACGGTGAACGGTGGACGGTGAACGGTGAACGGTGAACGGTGAACGGTGAACGGTTAACGGTGAACGGTGAACGGTGAACGGTGAACGGTGGACGGTGAACGGTGAACGGTGAACGGTGGACGGTGGACGGTGGACGGTGGACGGTGAACGGTGAACGGTGAACGGTGAACGGTTAATGGTTAACAGTGGACGGTGAACGGTGAACGGTGAACGGTGAACGGTGAACGGTGAACGGTCGTGTCCGATCACCGTATACCGTTTACCGTATACCGTATACCGTATACCGTATACCGTTCACCGATTACCGTTCCCCGATCGCCCGTTCCGCCGCGGCCAGGCGGGCCACGGTTCGCTGGCGACCGAGGATGACGATGGTCTCGAAGAGGGGTGGCGAGACCTTGGCGCCGGTGACGGCGACGCGCACTGTGTGCAGCAACTGGCGAATCTTCAGCCCCAGTTGGTCGCTCAGTTGGCGCAGGCTGGCCTCGACGCTCTCCCGCGTGAAGTCGGGCAGGGCGGCCAGCGTGGCCGCGCTTTCGTGCAGCGCCTCAACCGTCTGAGCCGCGCTCATCTTCTCGCCGATCAGCGTCTGGGGATCGGCAATCTCCAGCGGGCCGTCCACGAAGAAGAAATCGAGCATGGGCGCGGCCTCGGCCAGCGTCTTGATGCGCTCCTTGATCAGCGGCGCGGCCAGGCGCAGCTCGGGACGCGCGTCCAGGCTCTCGACGCTCATGCCCAGCGCCTGGGCCACGAAGGGCAGCAGCCGCCGGTAGAGATCGTCATCCTCCAACTGGCGGATGTAGACGCCGTTCAGCCAGACCAGCTTGTCGTAGGGGAAGGCGGCCGGCGCGGGGTTGATGTCGGCGATGGCGAAGGCGGCGATGGCCTGCTCCGGCGTGAAGACCTCGGTGCTGCCATCCAGACTCCAGCCGATATTGGCCAGAAAATTGCTCATGGCCTCGGGCAGGTAGCCGCCGGCGATGTACTCCTTGAGCAACACGGGGATGCTCTTGCCATCGGCGCCGACCGCGTGGCGCTTGCTCATCTTGCCCTTGCCGTTGGGGTTGAGGATCACCGGCAGATGCGCCCATACCGGCGGCTCCCAGCCAAAGGCTTTGTAGAGCAAAACGCCCAGCGGCGCGCTGTTCAGCCACTCGTCGCTGCGCATGATGTGGCTGATCTCCATCAGGTGATCATCCACCACGGCCGCCAGGTGGTAGGTGGGCCAGCCGTCCGACTTGAGCAACACCGCGTCTTGCAGCAAGCTGTGCTCGAAGGTGATCTCGCCGCGGATCGCGTCGTGGAAGGTAGTGCTGCCGGTCAGCGGCTCGATGGCCAGGCGGATGACGTGGGACGCGCCGGCGGCCTCATAGCTGGCCCGCTGCTCCGGCGTCAGATAGCGGCAGTGCCGGTCGTAGCCGGTCTGTTCCTTGCGCTCGGTCTGTTGTTGACGCACCTGCTCCAGCCGCTCTTCGCTGCAGTAGCAGCGGTAGGCGTGGCCCTGCTCCACCAGCCAGTCGGCCCATTGGCGGTAGATGGGCAGGCGCTGGCTCTGGCTGTAGGGGCCATGCTCGCCGCCGACCAGCGGCCCCTCGTCCCATTGGCAGCCCAGCCAGCGCAGGCCGGCCGTGAAATCATCCAGCGCATCGGCCACCAGCCGCTTCTGGTCGGTGTCCTCGATGCGCAGAATGAACTGACCGCCGTGGCGGCGGGCAAAGAGCCAGTTGAACAGCGCCGAGCGGGCCGAGCCGATGTGCAGGTAGCCGGTCGGGCTGGGCGCAAAACGTACGCGAACGGGTCGGTCGGACATGGTTTTTCTCGTGTTTTTGGGTGGCGGGTGGTCGGTGAACGGTGAACGGTGGTCGGTGGTCGGACGTTGGGAGATCACGCCGCGGTTTGGCCGCTTACGGTTTGTCGTTCACCGCTGCCAGCAGGCCGCGCAGCGCTGCCAGCACGGCGGCCTCCCGCGTGCGGGCCAGTGCGAGATCGCCGGCGGCCAGGATGCAGTGGCGCAGCTCGATGGCCAGGTCGGTGGGAAAGTCAGGGCGCTGGGCCAGCCGTTCGGTCACCAGTTGGTCGCTCAAGGCGGCGCTGCCCAGGCGGGCAATGGCCTTCCCGCCGCGCACCTGGGTCAAGGCCGCGGTGGCGCCGATGCCGTGCAGCACAATGGCCGCGCTCAGCAGGTCGTGGTTCAGGTCAGGCGCCAGGCCAGCCAGCGGCGCGGCCAGCTCCAGCAGCGCCACGATGGTCTCCAGCAGCTCGCCCGGTCGATGCGGCGGCGTCATGCTCAGCGCGCTGAGGAAATCGCCGTCGCCCAGAAAGCTGGCCAGCAGATCGGCCAACGGCTGCTGACTGATGCGGCTCACCGCCGCATGGATGGCCGCCAGCGCCTCGCCGATGTCGCCCACCGGCGCCGGCAGCAGGTCGGCCAGATCCATGCTGGCCGGGTCGGCTGGCGCGATGCTGTCCACACGCAGGCGGATGCGCCCTTCGTAGAGCTTGGCGCGGCCGCTGGCCTGGACGATATCGCCCGGCGCCAGCCAGCCGGCCGCCTCGTCCGCCTCTTCCCACAGCCGGCCCTCGACCTGGCCCGTGCGGTCGGTCAGCAGCAGGTGCATGTAGCGCCCCTTGCGGCCGTCGCGGTAGGGCGCCAGCCGCGCCTCTGCCACGCGAAAGAGACCGGATACCTGGTCGTCGGGCTTGATGGCGGCGATGGGGGTGGGGTTCATTGCTTCTGTTGCACCTTCGTCCACTCATCTTTCAGCGCCACGGTGCGGTTGAAGACCAGGCGCTGGGGCGTGGAGTCGGGATCGACGCAGAAGTAGGCCAGGCGCTCGAACTGGTAGCGGCTGCCGGGAGCCGCGCCGGCCAGGCTGGGCTCGACATAACAGTGACGCGTTTCCAGCGAGTTGGGGTTGATGTTGTCCATCCAATCCCCCCCGTCGGGCGCGTCGTCCGGGTTCTCGGTCAGGAAGAGCCGGTCGTAGAGCCGCGCCTCGGCGGGCAGCGCGTGGGCAGCCGACACCCAGTGGATGGTGCTCTTGACTTTGCGACCGTCGGGGGCGTTGCCGCCGCGGGTCTCCGGGTCGTAGGTGCAGAGCAGCTCGACCACATTGCCCGCATCATCCTTGACCACATCCACGCACTTGATGAAGTAGCCGTAGCGCAGCCGCACCTCGCGGCCCACGGTCAGGCGGAAGTACTTGGGCGGCGGCGTCTCGCGAAAATCGTCCTGCTCGATCCATAGCTGGCGGCTGAAGGGAACCTGGCGCACGCCGGCGTCCGGATCCTCCGGGTTGTTGACCGCGTCCAGCCACTCCACCTGGTCCTCGGGGTAGTTGATCAGCGTCACCTTGAGCGGATCCAGCACGCCCATCACCCGCAGCGCGTGCCGGTTCAGGTCCTGGCGCACGGAGTATTCGAAAAGCGCCAGGTCCACCACGCTGTTGTTCTTGGCCACGCCGATGCGCTCGTTGAAATCGCGCAGCGCGGCCGGCGTCACCCCGCGGCGACGCAATCCGCTGAGCGTCGGCATGCGCGGGTCGTCCCAGCCGTTGACGATCCCCTCGTTGACCAGCTTAAGCAGGCGGCGCTTGCTCATCAGCGTGTAGGTCAGGTTCAGGCGGGCGAACTCGATCTGCTGCGGCGCGTGGATGCCCAGCGCCCGGATGAACCAGTCGTAGAGGGGCCGGTGATCCTCGAACTCCAGCGTGCAGATGGAATGGGTGATCCCCTCGATGCTGTCCGACTGGCCATGGGCCCAGTCGTAGGTCGGGTAGATGCACCAAGCGTCGCCTGTGCGCGGGTGCTCGGCGTGCAGGATGCGCACCATCACCGGGTCGCGCAGGTTCAGGTTGGGGGAGGCCATGTCGATCTTGGCGCGCAGGGTGCGGCTGCCGTCGGGGAACTCGCCGGCCTTCATGCGCTCGAACAGGTCCAGGTTCTCCGCCGTCGTGCGGTCGCGGTAAGGGCTGGCGCGGCCCGGCTCGGTCAGCGTGCCGCGGTACTCCCGCACCTCGTCCGCGCTCAGGTCGCAGATGTAGGCCTGGCCCTGTTTGATCAACTGCACAGCCCAGTCGTAGAACTGCTGGAAATAGTCGGAGGCGTAGAAGAGCCGGTCTTCCCAGTCCGCGCCCAGCCAGCGCACATCGGCGATGATCGAGTCGATGTACTCCTGCTCCTCTTTGGTCGGGTTGGTGTCGTCGAAGCGCAGGTTGAACTTGCCGCCATACTGCCGGGCCAGTCCGTAGTTGAGCATGATCGACTTGGAGTGGCCGATGTGCAGATAGCCGTTGGGCTCCGGCGGGAAGCGGGTGTGCACGCGGCCGGCAAAGCGGCCCGTTTGATTGTGGCCGTCGATGATGTCGGTGATGAAGTTGGATTGCGTTGGGGTCTCGCCGTTGCTCATGTTTTTCTGTTCCTGGTGGTGAAGTCAGATTGGCCCAATCTGTCAGACTGGGCCAATCTTGCCAGCGGGCATTTTATCACAAGACGGCCATCCGCGCCAGACAAGTATGGAGGTAACTGTTCAGCCGGCGGTTGCGAACACGTTGATTGAGTAGGCCGCCGTATCGAAATCAACGTTTGGCCCGCCGGCTGAGCAGTTACGCATGGAGAACTGCTGCAAGCTGGCCCGCGGGCGTTGATCCTGACTTCTCTCTCTTTCTTGCTGCTGTGATATAATCACCCCATGGTTGACGCCAGTGTTCGCCGATCTTTGTTGCTTTGTGCGTGGTTCGCCCTGTTGCTGACAGCCTGCGGTCAGGTGGTCACGCGTCCCACCGCCCAGGCCGCGGCCACCCGCACCCCCACGGCCACCCTGGCCCCGCCCGGCATCACCCCCACGGCCACGCCCGACACCTACATCCCGCCCCCCACGGCCACGCCGACCGCCACGCCGGAACCGATCATCCACAGCATCCAGCCGGGTGAGAATCTCTACATTATCGCCGCCCGCTATGACGTTGCGCACGATCTGCTGCGCGATGTCAACGGCATCGAAAACGAGCGCGCCTTGCAGGTCGGCCAGCAGTTGCTGATCCCCGTGGCCGGCTGGGGCGGCCCGGCCGAGCCCACGCCCACCGTCACCCCCACCCCCTGGCCGGCGCAGGTGGAGAACGTCTATTTCCATCCCAGCCCGCTGGGCGAGCTGACCGTGCTGGGCGAGGTGGTCAACGCCAGCGCCAGCGACCTGGAGCAGGTGGTGGTGCAGATTGCCCTCTACGACGACGCGGACCGCCTGCTGGCCAGCCAGTCGACGACTGTGGCGCTGGATGTGCTGGCGCCCGGCCAACGATCGCCCTTCGCCGTGCTCTTCACCCAGGCGCCGGAGCGCTACGCCAGCTACCAGGCCACGGTGCTGTCGGCCGTGCCGGCCTACTTGGGCACCAGGCAGCGCCAGTTGGAGCCGGTCGATGTGACGCTGGATCAGAGCACGACCGGCATGGCGCGGCTGTCGGGGCGACTGCGCAACAACGGCGCCGTGGAGGCTTTCGATGTGAGTGTGGTGGCCACCCTCTACGATCCCCTGGGGCGGGTGGTGGGCACCCGCAGCATGGCCGCCGATCCGCCGGTGATCGCCTTCGGCGGCGGCGAGGCCACGTTTCAGATCGAGCTCGTCCCGGCCGGGCCGGTCTCCAGCTACACGGTGCAGGTTCAAGCGCGCCGTCTACCATGAGCAAGGACTTGATGAACCACGCCAATCGTCCCAAACTCCCCGCGCGGGTCAGATTCCTGCGCCACCTCGCCTGGCTGATCCTGCGGCTGTTCACCCGCCTTGAAGTGCATGGCGTCGAGAATTTCCCCGTCACCGGCAGCGCCCTGATGATCATGAACCATCTGCACTGGCTGGATCCGGTGATCGGGGTGGCCATCATCGAGCGCCCCACCGTGATGTTCACCGCCGAGAAGTGGGAACACAGGCCGGTGATCGGCGACGTGCTGCGCTGGTCGCGTCGGGCCATCTTCGTGGTGCGCGGCGAGCTGGATCGGCGCGCGCTGAACGAGGCGTTGGCGGTGATCCAGCGGGGCGACGTGTTGGCCCTGGCCCCCGAAGGCACGCGCAGCAAGACCGGCGCTTTGCAGCAGGCGCGCGACGGCGCGGCCTATCTGGTCAGCCGCACCGGCGCGGTGGTTGTGCCGGTGGTGGCCTATGGCCAGGAACAGGCCGAGCGCCAGTGGAAGCGGCTGCGCCGGCCGCACATCGTCGTGCGCGTGGGGGAGCCCTTTCGCTTCGAGGACACCCCCAACAAGGCCCGCAGCCGCGATCTGCCCCCTTACACCGAGGTGATGATGCAGCGCCTGGCGGAGCTGCTGCCGCCCAGCTACCGCGGCGTCTACGGCGACCAGTCTGGCCCGCCGCCGACCCCCTGACGCCAGGCCTGGGCCAGCCGCACCCATTCGGCCAGCTCCAGCGTCTCAGCCCGGCGCTGGCCGTCGATCCCCGCCTGGTGCAGCATGGCATCGATCCGCTCCTGGGGGAGCCCCAGATTGGCCCGCAATGAGTTTCTGAGCTGCTTGCGGCGCTGGCCAAAGCCCGCCCGCGCCAGCGTGAAGAACGCCTCTTCATCGGAGGGGGCCACGGGCGGTTGACTCCAGGGCCGCAGCCGCAGAATCGCCGAATCGACCTTGGGCGGGGGGTAGAAGGCGCCGGCCGGAATACGCGCCATGATCTCCGGCTGGGCGAAAACCTGCACACTGACAGCCAGCAGGCTCATCTCCGGCGGCCGGGCGATGATGCGCTGCGCCACCTCGCGCTGGACGGTGAGCACGGTCAGGGCTGGCGGCGGCGTGGCCGTGAGCAGATGGCGGATGGCTGCGGAGGTGATGTAGTAGGGCAGGTTGGCGACGACCTTATAAGGCGCGGTGGCCGAGGGCGGCTGGTGATTGGGGACTGCGTCGCAGGGGCCGTCCGGCGCGGCGGGCGGGAGGCGCATGGCCAACGCGGCGGGATCGAGCTGCAGGATATCGCCCTGGACGACGGCGACGTTGTCGTGGCCGGCCAGGGTCTCTTGCAGCGCCGGCAGCAGGCTGGCGTCCAGTTCCACAGCCACGACGCGGCCGGCCTGGCTGGCCAGCCGCGCGGTCAGCGTGCCCACCCCCGGCCCCACCTCGAGCACCGTATCCGCGCGGCTCAGCTCCGCCGCGGCCACGATGCGATCCAGGTGTACCGGGTCGGCCAGGAAGTTCTGGCCCAGGCGCTTCTTCAGATGCAGGCCATGGCGCCGGAGCAGTTCCGCCAGGCGGAGCGGGGTGTCGTTCATGGGTGAAACCGGGTTGGGCTCTCAGTCCTCGTCCAGTTGCAGCACCGACATGAACGCCTCTTGGGGGATTTCCACGGCGCCGACCATCTTCATCCGCTTCTTGCCCTTCTTTTGCTTCTCCAGCAGTTTGCGCTTGCGGGTGATGTCGCCGCCATAGCATTTGGCCAGCACGTCCTTGCGCATCGCCTGCACGTTGGCCCGGCTGATGACTTTGTTGCCGACCGCGGCCTGGATGGGAACCACGAACATCTGCCTGGGAATCACCTCTTTCATCTTGGTGACCAGGCGCTGCCCCTTGCGATAGGCATCGTCGCGGTGGACGATGATGCTCAGCGCGTCCACCGGCTGCTCGTTGACCAGCACATCCAGCTTGACCATGTCGGCCGGCCGGTATTCGTCGAAGTGATAGTCCAGGCTGGCATAGCCGCGCGTGCGGGCCTTGAGCTCGTTGTAGAACTCGGTGAGGATCTCGGTCAGCGGAATCTTATAGCTGAGCAGCACGCGGCGCTGATCCAGATACTCCTGCGCCACGAACTCGCCCCTTCGGCTGGTGACCATGTCCATCACCGCGCCGATGTACTCCGTGGGGGTGAAGACCTCGATGCGCACCCAGGGCTCGCGGATCTCGGTGATGTGGTTCGGCTCCGGCAGCTCGGCCGGGCTGTCCACCACGATCTCCGTGCCGTCGGTCTTGGTCACCTCATACTCCACGCTGGGCGCGGTGAAGATCATGTCCAGGTCATATTCACGCTCCAGCCGCTCCTGGATGATCTCCATGTGGAAGAGCCCCAGAAAGCCACAGCGGAAGCCAAAGCCCAGCGCCTGGCTGGTCTCCGGCTCGTAGACCAGCGACGCATCGTTCAGTTGCAGCTTCTCCAGCGCATCGCGCAGCAACCCATAGTCTTCGGCCGCGCTGGGATAGAGGCCGGCAAAGACCATCGGCTTCATCGGTTGATAGCCGGGCAGCGGCTGGCTGGCTGGCTCGTCATGCCAGGTGATGGTGTCGCCCACGGCCAGGTCGCGCACCGTCTTCAGCCCGGTGGCCACGTAGCCCACTTCGCCAGCCTCCAGCCGGCCGATGGGGCTCATGCGCGGGGCAAAGACGCCGATCTCCAGCGGCTCCAGCCGCGCGCTGGTGGACATCAGCCGCAGCGGCCGCGTGTTGTCAAGCACGCCGTCCACCACGCGCAGATAGGCGATCACCCCCTTGTAGGAGTCGTAATGGCTGTCGAAGATCAGGGCGCGCAGCGGCTGGCGGCGGCTGCCGTGCGGCGGCGGCACATGCTTGACCACCGCCTCCAGCACATCGTGGATGTTGGTGCCCTCCTTGGCCGAAACCCGTGCGATATCCTCGGCCGGCGTGCCGATCAGATCCTCCAGCTCCTGGGCCACATCGTCCGGCTGGGCCGAGATCAGGTCGATCTTGTTGACCACCGGGATGATCTCCAGGTCGGCGCCCATGGCCAGGTAGAGATTGGCCAGGGTCTGGGCCTCGATGCCCTGGGTGGCGTCCACCACCAACAGCGCGCCCTCGCAGGCCTGCAAGGCGCGGCTGACCTCGTAGGAGAAATCCACATGGCCGGGGGTGTCGATCAGGTTGATCTCATAGGTCTGGCCATCCTGGGCGCGATAGCTCATGCGCACGGCTGACGCCTTGATCGTCACTCCCTTTTCGCGCTCCAAATCCATCGAGTCCAGCACCTGATCCTTCATCTCCCGGTCGGAGATGGTGCCGGTGGCCTGGAGCAGGCGGTCGGCCAGCGTGCTCTTGCCGTGGTCGATGTGGGCGATGATGCAGAAATTGCGTATGTGTTCTTGGTCCATAGAATCCGATGGGTCTTCTGGCGAAACGTTTCGGGCCTCTGACAGGTGGAGATTTGGGCAACCCTGAGCTTGACAGTGAATGCTGCGCGCCAGATTATACTACAGGCGGTAGAAAAGCCCGAATGCCCGCGTCCGATTCTCAATGGCTGTAGGTTGTTTCTGACGCTTGTATCTGGCGCGATAGTGTGCTAGAATTGCGTTCGTCAGATGGTATTCGTCGTCTCATCCCAGTCGCCGGAGGATTGTCCTATGTCAAAAGAGAGCATCGTCGACGCCAGCGTTCCCAGCGCTGGACGAGTCTATGATTACCTGCTGGGCGGCCACCACAATTTTGAGGTGGATCGCCGGGCAGGGGATTACATCGCCAACCTCGCTCCTTTCGTTACGAAATTTGTGCGCTTGCAGCGATGGTGCCTGCAGGATGTCGCCCATGAGTTGACCACGGTGCGCGGTTTCGATGTCATCATCGATTTTGCTTCCGGGCTGCCCACGCAGGACAATCTGCACGTGGTCGCCCCCAAGGGAACCACGATCATCTACTCCGACTATGATCCGGTGGTGGTGCAATACGCCCGGGAGATTCTGGGCGACACCCCCAACGTCTACTATTTCGAGGCCGACGCCCGGCGACCGGAGGCGCTTCTCAATCACCCCGATGTGTTGGAGATTCTCAATGGCCGCCGCAGAGTAGCTGTCGTCTCCTGGGGCTTGGGACTCTTCATCAGCGATGATGATCTCCGCCATGTCGCCCAATATCTGTATGAATGGACCGACAGCCAGGGATGCTGGGCCTTCAACCTGCAAGGCGCCGGTCTCAGTCGCAGCCATCCGGCCGGCGCTTTGATTCTCGATACCTACGCCAAGATGGGCTCACCCGCCTTTGTGCGCAGCAAAGAGGAATACCTGGAGATTCTGAAGCCGTGGCATGTAGATGACAAGGGCCTGATCGCCCTGCTGGATTGGCATGGCCTGGATGCCAGCGAGATGTCCGACATCGATGTCGATCAGTTCGGCTCGGCCGGAGCGGGCTACGGCGCCTACCTGATCAAATAATGGCCGGACCCGCGGCTGATCGATGATCCTTGGGTCAGGCCGGCCCTTCGACGGCCCACGGCAGGAGCCCGATCTGCGTATATCCGCCCATCCCCACGACCGTATTCTATGGCCGATCATACCCTCAACGACGAACAAGCCATTGAGTTGACAGCGCTTCTCCTGAAGAATCTGCGAGAAGCGCTGTTTGATAGCCGAGCCTATTTGCGCCCGGCTGATTTGCAGCGGGTCGCCGATGCCCAGGCCCAGATCTTCCTGACCTACCTGGACAGCCGCGACGCTGAGGCGGTGCGCCGTCATGGCGCCTACCTCTGCACCGTCGGCGTGGGCGAACAGGCGGTCCTGCGCATCAATCGCACCTTGCAGCGTTTTGGGCTTCAGCGCCTGACAGGGGAGGAGTTGGCCGGCTTCTTGGAGCAGGTGGATGAGTATCAGCGCCGCGTGGTGGAGGGCTACATCGCGCAGAATACGACCCAGATCCTGGAGGAGCAGGAGCGCATCCGGTCGGCCTTGCAGCAAAATCTGCAACGCTACACCTTGCAGCTGGAGACTGCGGCCGAGCTGGCCAGAACCGCGATTTCCACCCTGGAGTTGGGCAGCCTGCTCACCTCCACCGTCGATCTGATCGGTGCACGCTTTGGCCTGGACTACGTCGCCATCTACCTGCTGGACGAAGATGACCGCTACGCCGAGCTGTGGGCCGCCACCGGCGCCGAAGGCCGGATCCGCCTCTCTGCCCGCCACAAGCTCCGGGCCAACAGCGGCAACAGCGTGGGCAAGTGCCTGGCCTCCCGGCAGCACATCCTCCAGGTGTTGCGCAGCGAGGAGCAATGCCCCCCCAGCCCATCCTGGCTTGAGGACACCCGGGCGGAGATGGTCTTGCCGTTGATCACCCACGGGCGGGTGATCGGCGCCCTCAGCGCGCAGAGCACCCGGGCGGGCGCGTTCTCCTCTCAGGATGTCATCGGTTTCCAGATCATGTGCGATCAGTTGGCCAATGCCATCGAGAATTCCCGCCTCTATGCCGATGCCCAGCGCCGCGCGGAGGATCTGGCCCACGCCTACGACCAGCTCAAGGAGCTGGAGACGCTCAAAGACCAGTTCATGCAGAACATCTCCCATGAGCTGCGCACGCCGCTGACCATGATCCGGGGCTATGCCGAGTTCATGCTCGGCGGACAACTGGGCGAAGTCGATGACTTCCAGCGGGACGCCTTGCAGGTCATCCTGCGCAACTCAGAGGCGCTCAGCGATATGGTGACCGACATTCTGGCCATGCTGGAGCTCAGCGCCACCAAGGTCGCCTTGAGCGCGCTCTCCATGCAGGATGCCGTGCAGGACAGCGTGACCGGCTTCCAGATCGTCGCTGCCACCAACGGCGTGGCCCTGAGCGCAGACCTGGCCCCCGGCAACGGCGCCTGTCCCGTCATGGCGCGGCCTGACCATCTGCGCCGCATCATCGACAACCTGCTGGGCAACGCGCTCAAGTTCACCCCTGCCGGCGGGCAGGTGCATGTCCGGCTGTGGGAACGGGAGCAGCGCGTCTATCTGGAAGTCTCCGACACCGGCATCGGCATCCCGGTTCATTTCCAGGAACGCATCTTCGAGCGCTTCTTCCAGGTGGACAGCTCCCAGCGGCGATCCCGCGGCGGCGCCGGCCTGGGGCTGGCCCTGGTGCGGGAGCTGGTTCAGAGCTACGGGGGCAGCGTCAGCGCCGCCAGCCCAGGAGTCGGGCAGGGCAGCACCTTCACCGCCATCCTGCCGCGGGCGCCCCTCTGACCGGCGCCTGCTTCCACCTCAAAGCAACCCCAACCGTTGGCGAAAATCGGCCACCGTGGAGGCCAGCCCCTGCTCCAGCGGCGTTGCCGGCGTCCAGCCGCCCAGCACCCGCTGGGCTTTGCTGATGTCGGGCCGCCTCTGCTGGGGATCGTCCACCGGCAGCGGCCGGCGCACGATGCCGGCCGGATTGCCGGTCAGCCTGTTGATGGTCTCGGCGAACTGCAAGATGGTCATCTCCGCAGGGTTGCCGATGTTCACCGGCTCCGGCTCCTCCGAGTGCAGCAGACGCACCACCCCCTCCACCAGGTCGCTGACATAGCAGAAGCTGCGGGTTTGGCTGCCATCGCCGTAGACGGTCAGCGGCTGGCTGTGCAGCGCCTGATAGATGAAGTTGGGCACCACCCGGCCATCGTTGATGCGCATGCGCGGGCCGTAGGTGTTGAAGATGCGCACAATGCGCGTCTCCAGGCCGTGCGTGCGCTGGTAGGCCAGGGTCAGCGCCTCGGCGAAGCGCTTGGCCTCGTCATACACCCCGCGCGGGCCGATAGGGTTGACGTTGCCCCAGTAGTCCTCGGTCTGGGGATGCACCAGCGGATCGCCGTAGACCTCCGAGGTGGAGGCCAGCAGGAAGCGGGCGGCCTTGGCCTTGGCCAGTCCCAGCGCCTTGTGGGTGCCCAGCGCGCCCACCTTCAGCGTCTGGATCGGATAGTTGAGATAATCCACCGGGCTGGCCGGCGAGGCGAAGTGCAGCACTGCATCCAGCGGCCCCTCCACGTAGATGTACTGGGTCACATCGTGGAAGATGAAGCTGAAGCGGCGATCTCCCGCCAGGTGGGCGATGTTGTCGGTGTTGCCGGTGATCAGGTTGTCCATGGCGATGACCGTGTGGCCATCGGCCAACAGCCGGTCGCACAGATGCGAGCCAATGAATCCGGCGCCGCCGGTGATCAGAATGCGCAAGGGTCGTGCTCCTTTCGTGGGGAACTCAGGGGGATCGGAGTTCCTCCGGCGCCTTTTCGGCGCCGGTCAGCCGTGTCATCAATCCTAGGGTTAACATAAACAGCAGCATCAGATCGACGAGAAACAGCGAATTGTCGATCAGGCCGTGCGCCAGGGCGGCGACCAGCGAGGCCAGCAGCCCCAGCAGCAGCGCCCGGCGGTCGCCGCTGGCCCGCTTGAAGGCCGGCCAGCCCTGCCAGAAGGCGGCCGTGAACAGCCAAACGCCCACCAGCAGGCCCAAAAAGCCCAGCCGCGTCCAGAAATCCAGCGCCACATTGTGCGGGTGGCTCAGGTTCAGCTCCTGCCAGGCCGTGGGCAGGGCGTAGCGCGTGCGATAGGCATAAAGGAAATTGTCCAGCCCGACGCCCAGCCAGGGGTGATCCAGCGCCATGTTCAGCGCGCCGCGCCAGAGCTGCACCCGCTGGAAGCTGGTGCCTCCTTGCAGGTCGAACAGCCCGGCGAAGCGCTCGGTGGCAAAGAGGGGCAGGAGCGCCAGCGCGCCCACGGCCAACGCGCCCAGCGCGATCCAGCGCCAGCGCCCGCCGGCCGCGAAGCCGATGAACAGCACGGCCGCGGGCAGCGCCAGCAGCAGCCCCCCTTTGCTGAAGGTCAGCACCAGGCCCAGCAGAATCAGCAGGCTCAACAGACCGGCCGCCAGCCGGCGTCGCCGATCGCGGCCAAAGGCCGCCACTGCCAGCATGATTGGCAGGGCATGGCCCAGGTAGAGCGCCAGGTTGTTGGGGGAGCCGAAGGGGCCGCGCACCCGCCAAACCCCCTCGGCGCCGATCAGACCGACGCCGCCCACGGCCTGGACGAGGCCCCAGCCGGCCACCGCGGCCGCGCCCAGGCCGATGCCCCAGACCAGCGGCCACGGGTCGAAACGTTCCTGCCCATCGGCCGGCGCCAGTCGCACCAGCCCGTAGGCCAGCACGCCGGTCACGATGACGGTGCGCAGCTCCCGCAGCGCCACGCCCAGGTGGTCGGCCGCGACCAGCGAGACCAGCGCCGTCGCCAGCAGCGCCAACACCGGCCAGTCCAGCCCACTGAGGCGCAGGGGCGGCAGGGTCGCACGGACGGCCTCCCATCTCCGCCCGCGCCCGCCCGCGGCCGCTTCGCTGGCCAGCCGCGCGGCCAGCGCCGCCGCCAACAGCCAGGCCGTGACCTCCACCGGGCTGAACGACCACCCCAGCAGCGGCAACGGCGCCAGGAAGAGCGGCGCGGCGGCCGCCAGCAGCGCCAGTCCGGTGGCCGGGAAGAGGACAAAGAGCGCCCAGAGCAGCCCCAGCCCGGCCAGTTGCAGGGGCGCAGGGCCGAGGGCCACGGCGAGGCAGAGCACAGCCAGCAGGATGAAGCGCAGCGCGGTCGGGACGCGCTGCGCCGGCGCGAAGACCGAAGGCGCAGCGGCCGCGGGTTGCGTCGTTGCCCGGCGTCGTTCCAGTCCCCACAGCCCCGCGCCCGTCAGCGCGACGCCGCCCAGCCCCAGCGCCCACACCGGCCAGCCGGGCCAGCGTCCGGCGTCCTGGTTGTCCACATGCACGGCCAGCAGCGGCCACTGCTCCCAGCCGCCGCTGGCGCTGATCTCGGCCAGATGCGGCCCCGGCGCGAGGCCGCGCGCGACGATGACGGTGGCTTGTTGCCCCAGCGGATCGTGCAGCAGCAGGTTGGCCCGGCGGGCGGCGTCGCTGGGCAGGGCATTGGCCGGCGCGCCGTCGATGGCCACCTCCAGAAAGCCCCAGTAAGGGCCCCGTTGCACCGTCAGCGCCAGGGTGGCGCCCTCGAAGGGCAGGCGCAAGCGGTTGTTGTGCAGCGTCGCGCCGTGGGGCGGATCCGCGGCCAGCGCCCTCTGCCGCCAGCCGCCCTCGGTCTCGATGATCGGCCAGTCCACCGGCCAGTTGCCCGGCCCTAGGGGGTGGTCGGACTGCGCCCAGCCGCTCAGCGCGGCCAGCGTCAAGGTGGGCTGGCCGTCGGGGCTGACCAGGGCAAAGCCCCAGCGCGGGTCGTCGGCCGGCTGGGCTGGCTGCCACGCGGCCCAGGCGCTGCCCCCCTGCCACTCCCAGTGCCGCCGCGCCCATTCCAACGCCTCCACGGCCCAGGCGGCTTGCGTGGTCCGCTCGACGCCGGGCCAGACTTCGGCCTGCGACGCTGGCGAAGATGGTTCGGCGGCCCCCGCGTCGTCGCTGCGCCAGCCAAAGGACGCCAGCCAGAGGGGTTTGGCCGCGTCGCCCCGGCGCACCATCACTGAGCGCAGCAGCTCGGCGCGCCGGAAATTCAGCGTCCCGGCCGCGGGCGGCTCGTCGGGCGGGCGCTCGAAGCCGTAGGGCTGGGCCGCGGCCGCGTCGAACCAGGGGGCAGCGCCGGCCGCATAGAGCGCATCCAGAAAGGCCACGTCGCTCTGGTTCAGCCCGCCGGCCTCCACCGTGGGGGCCAGGGCCGCCAACAGCACCACGGCGTCGGCGTCGGCGCTGCGCACCTGCACCGCGCCCTCCCGCAGCAGGGCGCCGTAGTCAGCGGCATCGACATAACGATGACCCCAGTGCGGGGCGATGTTGGGCTCATCCCAGATCTGGTAGTAGCGCAGGGTGGCGCCGTAGCGTTGGGCCAGCGCGGCGGCAAAGCGGCCAAAATCGGCGCGGCTGGCCGGCGGGGCCAACGGGTTGGCGGCGTCTTCCTCCGACCGCGCCCAGGCGGGGGAGCCGTCCAGCACCGCGACCAGATCCAGCCCGCGCGCGTCCACCGCGGCCACCAGCTCGTCCCAGCTTTCCCAGGCAAAGGCCCCCTGTTCCGGTTCGATTTGATCCCAGGGGAAGCGTTGGCGCACCCAGCCGAAGCCGGCGGCGGCGATGGCGTCCAGCGCGGCGTTCCGCTCCTGGGCGCTGGCCTTCTCCAGCGCGATGTTGACCCCCAGATTGCGCGTCAAATGGACGGCGGCGGGCGGCGCCAGGTCGGGGTGAACCGCGGCCGGTTGCTGCGCCAACGCCAGCCCGGTGGCGCCGGCCAGCATTGCCAGCCCTGCCAGAAGAATTACCAACCACTTGCTCATGGGGAGAGAATCCTACCACAGGCCGCGGCGTTTTGACGAATCAGGCGACTTGGGCTAGAATAGCCGAACTGGCCCGCGCCCTGGTGTTCAGATGGCAGCGGGCCAGCCGCGCTGGACAGCGGCGCGCATCAAATAAGATCACAGGACGCGTCTATTCTGGACTCCGCCGGGACCGGTCTCTGCCCGAGGCGGGCCACGGAGCTGCCAGACGCGTTCGGAAGCCCTTGCTGCACGGCGGCCGGGCGCGAAGACTAAAACGAGAGGTTATTCAGATGACGGATTTTTCGCTGCAAGTTGAGAAGCGAAGCGGCGCCGGCGGCAAGGGCCGACACCTGCGCGCGGCGGGCCTGGTTCCGGCTGTCGTCTACGGCGGCAATGGCGGGACGCAGACGATTCAGTTGGGCGCGCGCGAGCTGGATCGCACGCTGGATAAGGGCGGCGCGACCAGCCTGCTCTACCTGGTTGGTCCTGATTTCCCCAAGACCCGTGTCCTGATTCGCGAGTTGCAGCGCCATCCCGTGCGCCGCAACGTGCTGCATGTGGACTTCGTGCGCGTCGCGGCCGGCCAAAAGATCACCATGGCGGTGCCGCTGCACGTGGTGGGTCACGCGCCGGCCACCGAGCTTGGCGCGGTGCTCTTGCAGAATGTGGACAGCCTGGAGATCACCTGTCTCCCCGACGACCTGCCGCACGCGATCGAGATCGACGTTTCCGGCATGGCCGAGGTCAATGACCGCATCTTCGCCCGCGATCTGGCGCTGCCCGCCGGTGTGACCTTGGCCCACGACTTCGGCGATGAGCCGTTGGTGGCCATGAACCTGTCACGCGCGGCTGCCCACGCCGACGATGAAGAGGATGAGACGCCGGCTGAGGTGGAAATTATCAGCGAACGGCGCAAGGAAGCCGAATAACCGGCAGCCTCCCTGGCGTCCGACAGATACCCCACAGGCCACGCGCTGCGCGTGGCCTGTTTTTTTGTTCAGCCCAGACAGATCCCCAGCTCTAGGGCGGTCAGCACCAGATCGCAGGTAAGGGGCACGGTGCGGGGGACGCGCGCCACGCGCGCCAGGGGCAGATCGGCCAGCGTCGTGCCGCGCAGCGCGACCATCCGCCCCAGCCGCCCGCGCGCGATCAGTCGCACGGCCGCCGCGCCCAGGCGGGTGGCCAGCACGCGGTCGTTGCTGCTGGGCGCGCCGCCCCGCTGCACATGGCCCAGCACCGTCACGCGGATATCCCATTCCAGCTCTGAGCTGCCCACCAGATCGTCGCTCTGCCGTTCTTGCAGCAACTGCGCCAGGTGTTCGCCGATGCCGCCCAGGCGCAGCTTGTCCTGGCTGCCGGCGCGGTGGCGGAAGACCGGGCTGCCGCCGCGCACATGCGCGCCCTCGGCCACCACCACGATGGCCGAGCGCTGCACCGCGGCGAAGCTGTGGGTCAGCCGGTCGTAGACCGCCTCCAGCTCGAAGGGGCGTTCAGGGATCAGCACCACGTCGGCGCCGCCGGCCACCCCGCTGTGCAGCGCGATCCAGCCAGCCTGCCGGCCCATGACTTCGACGATCATGGCCCGATGATGGCTTTCGGCCGTGGTGCGCAGCCGGTCGATGGCCTCGGTGGCCACGCTGACGGCCGTGTCGAAGCCGAAGGTGTAGTCGGTGCCCTCCACGTCGTTGTCGATGGTCTTGGGCACCCCCACCAGCGGCGCGCCCATCTCGTGCAGCTCCCGGGCGATGCGCATGGTCCCATCGCCGCCGATCACCACCACCGCGTCCAGGCCCAGCGCTTCGATCCGCTCCAGCACGCGCGGAGTCACGTCCAGCGAGATGCGGCTGCCCTGTTGGCGCTTGGTGTAGAGGAAGGGGTTGGCCCGGCTGGCCGCGCCCAGGATGGTGCCGCCGCGGGCCAGGATGCCATAGACCGTTTCGTTGGTCAGCGGCGTGATGGCATCGTCGCCGCTGATCAGCCCCTCGAAGCCGTTGCGAATGCCGAGCACCTGCCAGCCATGCCCTTGCACGGCTGACTTAACCACCGCTCGAATGACCGCGTTGAGGCCGGGACAGTCGCCGCCGGCTGTCAGCACACCGATGCGTCGGACCTTGCTGGCTGTTTTGCCAGGGAGAAAGGATGGCATAGGACACCTCTCGCCGCTTGGTCAGGGAAATCGGGTGGTAAGCCACTGCATGGGGTCCACGGCAAAGCCGTTGACCCGCAGCTCCCAGTGCAGGTGATTGCCGGTGCTGAGGCCGGTGGTGCCCACGTGGCCGAGCAGATCGCCCGGCTGCACCTCCTGGCCGGCGCTGACGGCAATGTCGGTCAGATGCCAGTAGCCGCTGAAGACGCTGCCGCCGTGGTCGATCAGCACCGCGTTGCCGCGCACCTGGAGCGGCTCGGCCAGCGCCACCGTGCCCGGCGCCGGCGCGTAGATCGGCGTGCCCTGCGGCGCGGGGAAATCCTGGCCGGCGTGGAAGCCACTGACCGGGCCGCCGTTGTAGGAGCGCCGCTGACCGAAGGGCGCGCTGGTCAGGAATTCCTCGGCCAGCGGGCGCTGGAAGAACCGGCGCCAGCGGATCGGCGTGGGCGGCGCGTTCCAAAGCGCCATCATGCGCTCCAGCTCAGCCTGCACGAGCTCCGGCGCCAACAGCTCGCCCTTGTCATCGGGCAGCACGATGTCGAAGGTGGGGTAGGCGGCGTCCACCACCTGGATCGGCCAGGTTCGGCTGATGGTCTCGCCCGCGGCCTGCCAGGTCAGATCCAGCCAGACGAAGCCCGGCTCGGTCAGGGCATGGACGGCCGCCAGGCCCACCAGCGCATCGGCGCCGGCCGGCCGCAGGGGGATCTGCTGCGGCGCCAGCGCCAGGGTCACGCTGGCCGGCTGGCTGGCGTCCAGCTCGATCCGCACGGCCACCGTCTCACCCTGGCGCACGACGGCCGGGCTGGTGGTGATGGCGCGGATCGGGCCGGGGGGCAGGGCGGGCGATGGCTGGTCGGGCCGCGCCGGCAACAGCAGATCCTGGCCGGGCGCCAGCCGCTGGCCGGGCGCCAACTGGTTGATGGCCTGCAGGTCGGCCAGCTTCACGCCATGGCGCTGGGCCAGGCTGGCCAGCGTGTCGCGCGGCTGGGCTTCGATGGGCAGCAGCGGCTGGGCCGCGGCCGGCGCGATCAGCGTCTGGCCGACGGCGATGGGCGTCTGAGCGGTCAGCCCGTTGGCGGCTATCAGGGCCTCGACGGTGCTGCCGTACTGCCGGGCCAGGCTGGCCAGCGTGTCGCCCGGCTGGACCACATGGCGCGCCGGCGGCAGCGGCGCGGCCCGCGCGGCCGGGGCCGTGGCCAGCATGAACGCGCCGATCAACGCCAGCAGCGCGAGGGTCGCCGCGCCGCGGCGTGGAGGGGCGGCGGGCGGGCGGGCGGCCGGCCGATTCACCCGGTCGCCCGATAGCCTGAGTTCATTCATCGCTCATCGTTTCGGCCCCGGCCCAAGCGGGTCTACTCGTAGATCTCCGGCTTGAGCACGCCGATGAAGGGCAGTTGGCGGTAGTACTCGCCATAGTCCAGGCCATAGCCCACCACGAAGGCGTCTGGCACTTCGAAGCCCACGTAGTCGATGGGCACATCGATCTCGCGGCGGTCGCGCTTGTCCAGCAGGGTGCAGACGTGCAGCGTGGCCGGGTGGCGCTGGCGCAACATGCGCAGCAGATAGTCCAGCGTGCGGCCGGAGTCAACGATGTCCTCGACGATGATCACGTTGCGGTGCTCGATGGACTCGTCCAAGTCCTTCAGGATGCGCACGACGCCGCTGCTCTGGGTGCCGGCGCCATAGCTGGAGACGGCCAGGAAGTCCACAGCCAGCGGCAGATCGACGTGGCGCATCAGGTCGGCCAGGAAGAGCAACGCGCCCTTGAGCACGGCGATGATCAGGACCTGCTCGCCGGCAAAGTCCCTGTTGATGGCCGCGCCTAGCTCGGCGACCCGCTGCCTGATCTGTGCTTCGGTGATCAGAACCTCGGCGATGTCGTTGTAGAGACTGGGGGTGGTGGGCGTGCTGGTGGGCAAGGAGGCCTCCGGGGTGGGCAATGGCAGCGACCTTACTCGATTGTGACCCCTCGCCAGTCGCTGCTGGTGGCGGAGTCGACCACAGGGACTTGTTGCAGGGCGGCGGCCGGGCCGATGGGCTGCACCCACTGGCCGCTGACCCAGGCACGTTGGCGCTCGACGCAGCACACCTGCCACCAACTGCCGTCGGCCAGCCGGCTCAGCGCGCGCCAAATGCTGCCCGCGGTGGTCTGGCCAAGCAGGGAGGCCGTGGTGTCCGGCGCGCTGCGCAGGTTGAGAACCGCGGTATCGACGCGCAGCGCCGCAAAGCTGGGCGTGGGCGCGGGGGTTGGCGTCGGCGCGGGGGTTGACGTGGGCGCAGGGGGGGCGCTGGCCGCGGGCGCCGCGGGCGCGGCGTAGACCTGCCCCTCGCCGCTTTTGTAGCGACCGGCCCATTCGGCGGTCAGGCCCAGATAGCGGTCGCCATAGGCCTGGCTGGGTTCGATGTAGGTGCCCTCAGGCCATTCGTTGAAGGAGGTGATGATCACCCAGTCGGGGTTGCTGGCGATGGCTGCCTGCCAGGTCTGGACATAATACGCGCCATCCTCGCGGCCGCGGGCAAAGGCGTTGCCGCGGCCGGTGCGGGTGTCGTTGTAGCCCGGCATGACGGTGGCCACCCAGTAGCGATAGCTGCCGTAGCGCTCGCGCGCGGCCTGCACCCAGCGGCTGAACTTGCTGGCAGTGTAGGCCACGTCGCTGGGCGGGTTCCAGGTCACCGAGTAGAGGTGGTGGCCGTCGAACACCGCCTGATAGCTCATGTCGATCCCCTCGGCGATCCAGATGCTGTTGCGGCCGGGGTCAACCTGGTCGCGGATGGCCTGCCAGGTGTCCACGCCGAAGCGTTGCTGGCGCCAGAAGAAGAAGACCGGCTTGCCGTCGACCCGCAGATAGGCCGGGTGGTTGGCGTGGGTGGCCAGGGCGTGGCGCAGCATCTCGGCCACGCCCGCCGAGCCGGCGCCGGCAAAGGGGCTGGTGGCCTCCACATCCAGCGCCAGCTTGAAGCCGCGCGCCGCGGCCAGGTCCAGCATGGTCGCGAAGTTGCCCTCGGTCTGGTTGCCGCCGCCGGGACCATACCAGCTCACCACGAAGGCGTCGATGCCCGCGGCCTGCGCCTGGGCGATGTGGCGCTCCATGGCGGCCGGGTCGCGGCTGGCGTAGGTTTGGGCGGGGAAATCGGGCACCTTGGCCGGGGTCCAGGTGTTCTCGTCGAACCAGTTGTAGTAGAAGGCCAGAACCAGGCGGGGGCCCTGGGCGTGTGACGGGCCGGCAGGCAGCAATGCGCTGGCCGTGACGGCAACGAGCACCATGGCCATCAACAGTCGCCAGTGATTTTTGACGCAACGCGGCATGTGTGAAGTCATGGCCCGATTATACCAGAGAGAACCGCGGAAAGGCAAAGGTGAGATGCCCGAAAAGGTCCCGCGACAGGGCAACACAAAGGAACGGCCCTCCCGATTTGGCAGCTCGGAAGGGCCGTCGTCTGTTTTGCAAGACCGGAAGGGCCGTTGTCTGTCAGTTGTGCGGCCGCCGGCAGCAGGCTATCCCACGATGGTCACGCCATAGCCTGGCGGCGCCACCTGGAACCAGGTCTGGCCCGGCTTGAGGGGAATGGGGTTGCCGTCGGCGTCCACCAGCTCCAGCCCGCTGAAGGCATCCTGCGCACGCCAGCGGCCCTGAATGGCCACCCCATCGCGGATGACGGTGGCCGGCCCCTCCCGGCCGGCGATGTAGGTGCGCACGCTGTAGCTGTTGACCGCATCTTCCACCAGGTCGGTTCGATCGTGCTGCACCTCCATGATGACCACGTTGGAGGCGGTGACCTGCTGGCCGGTGTTGCCGTCCAGCAGCGGGTTGCGACCCGAGCCGGAGAAGCGGGCATAGCGGCCGCTGGCCGGGTCGTAGCGCCACTCCACCTCGTAGAAACCGCGGTTGATGTAGGGGATCACCACCCGGCTGGCGGCCTGGCCGCCGCTGGGCGCGGCGTCGCTGAAGGTGAACGGCTTGATCTTGACGCCGGTGTTCAGGCCGTTGTTCTGCATGAAGCTGCGCAGGTTGGCGCTGCTGGTCAGCACCCGGTTCTGGTAGCCGCCGCCGTTGGGATTGTTGAAGTAGGGGCCGGAATAGCAGCGCTCGTCCAGATCCTCGATGCCGGCCTGGTAGGCGAAAACCTGGTTCGGCCCCACCGCGCCGCTGCTGGCCATGGGCGCATCGAAGATCTGCGCCAACTGGATGGTGGTGCTGCGGAAGGAGCGCAGCGGCCCGATCTGCGGCGCATCGCCCCCCAGCCAGACCGAGGTGAAGCGGGTGGTGTTCAGGTCGTCCATCAGCTCCTCGAACACCAGGTCGGCCGCGCCGATGCCAAAGAAGGCGCGCACGGCCGGCTCGTTGCCATAGCGGGCGATGAAGATGCGCTCGTTCAGCCGCGCCGGGTCGATGGGCAGGCCGGTCAGGGGGTTGATGTCGCCGCTGACCTGGGTGCGTCCCGCGGGCGGCTGCTGGCGCACAGGGCGGTTGACCCGCAGGTTGCAGAGACCGAAATATTTGCCCGGCGGCGCGGTGTCCACCGCGGGCTCCACGTTGCCGATGTAGACGAAGCCGGTGCGGCCGCCTGACCCGCCCGACGTGCTGGCCACCGGCGCGGAGTCGGCCTGGGTCTCGGCGGTGAGGGCAGGCGCCTCCACCACGGGGATGGCCGCCGTGCTGTCGCTGAGCTGGGCAAACTGGCTGGAGATCCAGGCCTCCTGGCCGTTGACGCAGCAGATCTTGTACCAGCCGCCGTCGGCGCTCTTGCCGTAGACGCCCAGGGTGTCGGCCTTGGTCACCTGGCCGATCTTGCCGTAGGTGACGCCGGGGCCTTTGCGGGTGTTGACGTCGTCCTGGGTGGGCTGAAGGAAGGCCACAGGCGTCGGCGTCGGCGCGGGGGTGGGCGTCCCCTCCGGCGTCGCGGTGGCCGTGGGCTCCGGCGTGTCGGTGGGGGTGGGGGTGTCGGTGGGCGGGCCTGGCGTGACCGTCGGCGTGTCGGTGGGCGCCGCGGCCACGGGGAGGGACGTCTTGGTGGGCGTCGGCGTGGGCAGCGGGTCAGCGCCGCCGCAGCCAGCCAGCGCCAGCGTCAGAAGCAACAATGTGGCGAGAAAGGCTGTTTTTTTCCAGTGACTTGGCATATGTGTAACCTCGGTTCAGTGACTGGCCCATAGTAAAAGCGGAAAGCAGGAAATTGGCAAATTCCCCTGTCACCCTGTCACCCGGCAGATCAGCCCTTTCAGATATTCGCCCTCGGGAAAGCTCAGCAGCACCGGATGATCCGTTCCCTGGCTGAGACGTTCGATCACCTGCACCTCCCGCCCGGCGTCCACCGACGCGCCGAAGACGATCTTCTGAAACAGGTCGGCGCTGACCAGGCCGGAGCAGGAGAAGGTGGCCAGCAGGCCGCCGGGGGGCAGCAACTGCATGGCCAGCAGGTTGATGTCCTTGTAGGCGCGGGCGGCCCGATCGACCTGCTGCTGGCTGTGGGCGAACTTGGGCGGGTCCAGGATGATCACGTCGAAACGCTCCTCCGCCGCGCGCCAGCCGCGCAGCACCTGGAACACGTCGCCGACCACCCCCTCGGCCTGTGCGTCGGGGTCGAAGCCGTTGAGCGCCAGGTTGCGCTCGCCCAGCTCCAGCGCCTCCAGCGAGGAGTCCAGGTTGGTCACGCGTTGCGCGCCGGCGGCCAGCGCATGAACGGCAAAGCCGCCGCTGTAGCTGAAGGCGTTGAGCACGCGGGCGCCCTGGCAATAGCTGGCCACCCGCTGCCGGTTTTGGCGCTGATCCAGGTAGAAGCCGGTCTTTTGCCCGCCCAGCAGGTCCACCAGGAAGCGCTGGCCATGCTCCATGATCTCCACCGGGCCGGCCGGCGCTGCCCCGTGCGCCATGCCGACCACCGGCCGCAGCCCTTCCTTCCCGCGCACATCCACGTCGGAGCGTTCGACGATGCCGGCCGGCTGGCAGAGCTCGACCAACAGCCGCGCCAGCAGCGGCTTGACCCGCTCGATGCCCAGCGTCAGGCACTGCATCACCAGCCAGTCGCCGTAGCGGTCCACCACCAGGCCGGGCAGGCCGTCGCTCTCGGCGTGGACCAGACGGAAGGCGTTGGTGGACGGATCGGCGGCGAGAGCGGCGCGGCCGGCGATGGCGCGCTGCAAGCGGCGCCGCCAGAAGGCCTCGTCGATGGTCTCGCTCTCCTGCCAGCTCAACAGGCGCACCTGGATCTGCGAGCGGCGGTTGAGGTAGCCGCGGGCCAGCCATTGGCCCGTGTTGCTATACGCATCGACCGTGTCGCCGTCCCGCGCGGCCGCGTCGATCTGCTGAATGGCGCCGGAGAAGAGCCAGGGGTGGCGGTTGCGCACCGATTTCTCGCGGCCCGCTTTGAGGGTGATGGTGGACATGGGGCTTCCTGATGGGTCTCGGCGTCTGTCCCGCGCGGCCGGAGGTGGGCCCTCCCGGCGGCGCTTGACGGGCTATTGGGCGGCGTTTTCATCCTCGGCCACGGGGCGTTCGAAGCCGTAGTCGTCCAGTTGCAGGACGCGGCGGCCCTCGCCTTCGCCGATGGTGAGCAGCAGCGTGGTTTGCGCGTAGCGAAAAGGCTGCACGGCGCCGTCGGGGCCGGCCAGCGCGCCCCAGATCTCGTCCGTGCTGCGGCCGGCGATGCGCAGCTTCTGTTGGTGGTGAATGGCCCAGTGGGTCAGTGGTTTCATGATGCGTGATGGTTGCTGAATGCGCCGCCTGGCAGGCTAGGGCGGCGTTGCCCCTGGCCCCAGGGGGCGCAGGGTGACGTGGGCGACGCGCGCGGTGGCGGGCGTGACCTTGACGCGCTCGTCCATGTGCAGGCCGCAGACCCAGGCGATGTCGCCGGCCGTGGCGACCAGCAGGGGCCAGCGATCGCGGGCCGGGGCCGGGAGCTTGACGCCGGTGAAGAATTCGGCCAGCAGCTTGCTGCGCCCGGCCAAGCCCAGCGGCTGGAAGCGGTCGCCCGGCCGCCTGGTGCGCAGCGCCGGCGTTGGCCCCAGCAGGTCAGCGTCCAGCCAGACCTGCCAGCGGTCGGCGTTCTCTTGCCAGTCGGCCGGCAGCTCGGCCCGCGGCAACTGCGTCAGCGCCAACTGCCAGCCGGCCAGCCTGACGCTGCCCGGCACAGCCAGCGACAGCCCTTCCACGCCCATCTGCGGCAGATCGTTCACCGGCAGCGCAACGCCCTGCGCGCCGACGGCGAAACGGTCGTAGCCCAGCGCCAGCTCCAGCCCGGCCGGCAGGGTCATGCGGTCGCCGGCTGCGCCCTCGTGCAGCAGATTGAAGGCGTTGTCCACGTGGGTGTAGCTGACGTTGCGCAGGCTGGCCCGCAGGCGGTGGATGGCCTCGCGCAGCACGCCGCGCTGCAAGGCCATGGGCAGGGCGCGCCAGCCGGCCAGGTCGAACACCAGATAGGTATCGTCGCCCTGGAGCAGAATGCCCGGCCAGGCTGCCAGCAGATCGCGGCGCACCAGCGCGTGGTCATCGGCCAGCGCCGCGGCCGTGTTGCCCAGGATTCGGCGCACCTGGGGGTTGTACTGCGCCAGCAGCGGCAGCAGTTCGTGGCGCAGCCGGTTGCGGAAGAACGTCGTGTCCTCGTTGGACTGATCGTAGCGCGCGTGCAGGCCATGTTCGGCGCAGTAGGCCAGAATCTCGGCGCGGGGGACGAACAGCAGCGGCCGGATCAGGCGCTCATGGTCGCCGGGCAAGGGCTGGCGCCCAGCGGGCAACTGCGGCCGCGGCATGCGGCTGAGCGGCTGCATGCCGCGCAGCCCGGCCAGCCCGCTGCCGCGCAGAAAGTGCATCAGGACTGTCTCGGCCTGGTCATCGGCGTTGTGGCCCACGGCCACCCCCTGGGCGTTGATTTCGGCTGCCAGGCGGCCCAGAAAGGCGTAGCGCGCCACGCGCGCGGCCTCCTCCAGCGACGCGCCGGTCTGCCGCGCCAACGCGGGCACGTCGGCCCGCTCCACCGTGCAGGGCAAGCCCCAGTCCGCGGCCAGCGCCGCGACGAAGGCTGCGTCTCCGTCGGCCTCTGCCCCGCGCAGGCCGTGGTGCAGGTGGCCCACGTGCAGCGGCACGCCCCGCGCCGGCGCCAGCCTGTGCAGCAGGTGCAGCAGGCAGAGCGAATCGGGTCCGCCCGACACCCCGACGACCAGCGCACGGTCAGGGGAGAGCAGCCGATAGCGCCGAAGGGTACGTTGGACTTGGTGCAGCAGATCCATGGCCGGATTGTAGCACGTTTTGTCAGAATCGTGGCACTTCTGCCTTCTCTGCGCCGCCGGCGGGCCCAGCGTCGGCTTTTTGTGTGCAGCGCCAAATTCGACTTGATTTTTATCGCCTTCTGATGTACACTAATGGTGTCTTAATCTTTTCAGCGGATGTCTCTCGCTGACATTCGTTCGATTTAGCTTGACAACCGTCTTTCCCATGCCTCTGCGCCGCTTTTCATCGTCATCGCGGCCAGAGATCTGTTCCATGACTGGCTGTGCGGCGCACCGACGCTGCCCAGCCCGCGGGTCACAGCCCGAAATCACATCCAGCATGTCATCGCGTGAGGTGCGGCGGCGCCGGCCGGCGCCACGTGCGCACCTCACGCCTCTGAAAACAGCGCACCGTCGATCAGCCCTGCCGGCAGCAGCTCCGGCGCCAGATCCATCCATGGCCAGTGTTTCACGGTTTTTGCCTCGCGTCAGCGCCAGGACGCCAAGACTGCCTTGGGCAGAGAACCTGGCGTTCGCAACTGCTTTTGCGTGAGAAGTCGTGAACTATTGACGTCAGTCCTGTCATCTGCCGCTGACGCAGGGTCGTTCCGAACGGTGCCCGCATCAGGCTAACGCCGGTTGTGTGCCATGCAGCGCGCATGGCATCCTGGCCGATGCTTCTGATGCATCTACACGTCGCTGACACTGGAGCAACAAGCTGTGGCCGCCAAGCATGGCCGCAGCTTGTTTTTTTGTGGCCTCCAGGCTTCGACAGGCGACGACTGTGACCGCTACCATCACGGCGCTGCGCTTCCAGAAGCGCAACCCGGAGCGCGTGAACGTCTACCTGGACGGCAGCTATGCGTTTGGCCTGCCGGCGCTGATCGCGGCCTCGCTGCGCATCGGCCAGAGCCTTGGCGAGGACGAGATCGCCAGCCTGCAAGGCCAGGACGCGGCGCAGCGGGCCTATGAGCGGGCGCTGCGCTTTCTGGCCAGCCGGCCGCGCAGCAGCGCCGAGGTACGACGCCTGCTCAGCCAGCAGGAGTTGTCCGCCGAAACCATCGAGATCGTCATCGGACGCCTGCAAAACGCCGGCTATCTGGATGATGAAGCATTCGCTCGTTTCTGGGTGAGCAATCGCGAGCAGTTCAGGCCGCGTGCGCCGCTGGCGTTGCGCCAGGAACTGCGCCAGAAGGGCGTTGCCGACAGCATTATCAACCAGGCGCTGCAAGCTGTTGACAGCACCGAGAGCGCCTACCGCGCCGGCTTGGCCCAGGCCCGGCGCTATGAAAACCTGGATCAGCACGCCTTTCGCCAAAAGCTGGGCGGCTACCTGCTGCGGCGTGGCTTTCCCCACGACGTGGTCTGGCCGGTGGTCGGTCAGCTCTGGGCGGAGTTGCATGAGGGCGCTGATGACGGGGCGGAGGAAAGTGGCTGGCTTTGATTCAGCCATTAACCGATAAACTAGCAGGCGCCGCCGCGGCGGCGCCCCAGGAGCAACGATGCAAACACCAGTCATTGTGACGCTGCTGGGCCTGTTGATGGGCCTGGCTCTTGGTGCGGTCATCGGTCTCTTCCTATTTCGCTATCTCAACGCTGAACGCATCAAGTCGGCCAACAGCCGGGCCGAGGAGATCGTCCGTGACGCTGATCGTACCGTCGATCAGTTGCGCACCCAGGCCGAACTGCAGCTCAAAGAGGAGCATGTTCGCCTGCGCGAGGAGATGGAGCAGGAAACCAACAACCGGCGGCGCGATCTGCGCCGCCAGGAAGAGCGTCTGCAGCGACGCCAGGAGACCCTTGATCGCAAGCTGGAAGAATTGGACGGCCGGGACAAAAGCTTGCAGAAGCGGCAGAAGAGTCTCGAAAAACGGACCGCCGATCTGGACAAGCTGGAGTCCTTGCAGCAAAAGGAGTTGGAGCGTATCTCGGGCCTGAGCCCGGAGGAGGCCAAGCAACTGTTGCTGGACTCGGTGCGCGATGAAACCCGCCATGACATGGCGCGGGTCATCCGCGAGGTGGAGGCGGAGGCGCAGATGGAGGCTGAGCGCCGCGCCCGCAAGATTGTCACCATGGCCATCCAGCGCGTGGCGTCGGAGCAGGTGGCCGAGACCACCATCGCCTCGGTGCCGCTGCCCAACGACGAGATGAAAGGCCGCATCATCGGCCGCCAGGGACGCAACATCCGTTCCATCGAGCAGGCCACCGGCGTCGACCTGATCGTGGATGACACGCCCGAGGCGGTGATCATCTCCAGCTTCGACCCGGTGCGCCGCGAGGTGGCGCGCCTTACCCTGTCGAAGCTGGTGGTCGATGGCCGCATCCACCCCGCCCGCGTCGAAAAGGAAGTGCAAAAGGCGCAGCAGGAGGTCGAGCAGGTGATCTGGGAGGCGGGCGAGCAGGCCACCTACGACACTGGCCTGCAAGGGCTGCACCCCGAGGTGATCAAGCTGCTGGGCCGTCTGCGTTTCCGCACCAGCTACGGCCAGAATCAGCTCTATCACGCCGTGGAGACTGCCCACCTGGCCGGCGTGCTGGCCGCGGAGCTGGGCGCGGATGTGCGGCTGGCCAAGATGGGCGGCCTGCTGCACGACCTGGGCAAGGCGGTTACGCACGAGGTGGAAGGGCCGCACGCGCTGGTGGGCGCGGACATCGCCCGCCGCTACGGGGTGCCGCCCAAGGTGGTCAACATCATCGCCGCCCACCACCATGAGGTGGAGCCTGAGACGTTGGAGGCGATCCTGGTCGAGGCGGCCGACGCGGTGTCGGGCGCACGGCCCGGCGCCCGCCGCGAGGCGCTGGAAACCTACCTGCGCCGGGTGACTGCGCTGGAGGACATGGCCAACTCCTTCGAGGGGGTGGAGCAGTCCTACGCCATCCAGGCCGGACGGGAGATCAGGATCGTGGTCAAGCCCAACGTGGTCGACGATCTGGCCGCCATCGCCCTCTCGCGCGATATCGCCAAGAAGGTCGAGGATAACCTGGAGTATCCAGGCCAGATCAAGGTCACGGTGATTCGGGAAACGCGCGCGGTGGACTATGCCAAGTAGGCGGTCCCAAGCGGGCCTGGCTCGGTCGAATTCCGCCAGGATGTTGGGCAGAGCCGGGCCAGAGCGGTAGCCGCGGCGTCGCAATCAAGATAAGGAGTCTCTGGGGAACCAGAGACTCTTTAATTTAACCTGCGTACCCGTAACCTGGCGGCGGGTTGCTCGTCTTGGATATTCAGTAGAGTAACCTATCCAAGGAGCCAAAACAATCATGACAGTCAACGTCGTTCCCAACAGCCGCCATGGGTTGCTTACCAACAACTCACAGGTCGCTTCGTTGTTTCCATTTACCCCAGGAGTTGTGCGACCTATGGAAATGATCAAAGTCTCAGCCGGTTCCCGATCTACCGCCGTGGCCGGAGCCATTGCGGGCATCATCCGCGATGCGGGCCACGCCGAGGTTCAGGCTATCGGCGCCAGCGCAGTCAACCAGGCCATCAAGGCCATCGCCATTGCCCACGGCTATCTGCAACTGGACAACATCGACATCGTCTGCGTGCCATCCTTCACCGAGGTTGACATCGATGGCAACGAACGCACCGCCGTGCGCATCTCCATTGAAAAACGGTAGCGGTTCGGCGTTGGCGCCGACCTGAAACTCCCCCTGTCGAATCGAGGCATGAATCGAACAGAGGAGACTCGGACGAGTCTCCTCTGTTTGATTCGTGGGGCGTTCAGCGGTTGCGATGCCGCTTGGAGCGGGAGCGCTTGCCGCCTGGGGAGCCTTCATCCAGCTCCTGGCGCTCCGCCGGCGCGGCCAGCTCCTCCTCCTCGGCGGCGACCTGGGCGGTGCGGCGCATGGCGCAGCCGCCGCAGGCCCGCCCACCTCCCTTGCCCCCTTGCAGCTCAAGCTCGCTGATGGCGAATTCCTGCATCGCTCCATCCTCCAGGCGGACGGTGACGGTCTCGCGCAGGGGCTGCACGCGGCGCACACGGCCCTCGCCGGCCGGCGTCATGACCGCGGCGCCCACCTTGGGCAACTGCTTGCGGGCCTCCTCGTAGACATCAGATTCGTAGGCCAGGCAGCAGAGCAGACGGCCACAGACCCCGGAAATCTCCGGCGGGTTGAGCGGCAGGTTCTGCTGCTTGGCCATCTTGATGGTGACCGGGTTGAACTCGCGCAGCCAGGAGGAGCAGCAGAGCTGGCGGCCGCACTTGCCGACGCCGTCCAGCACCTTGGCCTGGTCGCGCACGCCGATCTGCTTCATTTCGATGCGGGCGTTGAACATCCGCGCCAGGTCGCGCACCAGATCGCGAAAGTCGACCCGCCCTTCGGCCGTGAACGACACCACCAGACGGGCGCCGTCGTAGCTGTATTCGGCCGACACCACGTTCATGGGCAGCCGGTGCTCGCGAGCTCGGGCGCGGCACTGGGCCAGCACGTCCTCCTCCTTGCGCTGAAAGCGGTCCCGCTCCAGCAGGTCGCTGGCGGTGGCCCGGCGCACCACCGGCTTCAGGTCGGCGGCCAGGAAAGTCTCTCCAATCGCACGCGGGGACCAGGTCACCTGTCCGATCTCCTGTCCCTGCGCTGTCTCCACAACGACATATTCGTCGGTCGCCAGATCCAGCAGCGCGCCTGGATCGAAGTAGTAGACCTTGGTGACCGGGTGGAAGCTGACACCAACGACAACGGGCATAGAACCTCCTACGGCTCAGGCCGGGCCAGGCTGTGCAGCCGGGATGTGCAACACCAACGTCTCCAGCAAGAGACGGGCGTTGGCGTTTTGGTTGATTTGAGTCGGCGCGGCCTGCAGCCGCGCCAGGTAACGGTGGACGTGGCCAGGGTCGAAGCGGCCCGCCTCGCGCGCCAGCTCCGCGGCCAGATCGACGTTGCGCAGCGCGTCGGCGCAGCCCTGCTGCACCAGCAGCAGATCACGCCACCAACTGATCCACAGCGTCAGCGTCGGCAGCAGGGCGGCCGGCGAGCGGCTGAGCTCGTCGGCATAGGCCAGGCGCTGCACGCGGCTCTGCCCGACCAGTTGGCGCACCTCGGCCAGGCGTCGGGCGCGCTCTTCCCAGGCCTGGGTGTCGGTGAGACGCTGCACGGCCCAGCCCAGGCGGCCATCGGCCAGCCGGGCCAGCAGTTCTGCCTGCTCGGCCGGGGCCTGCCAGTGCGTGGTCAGCGCCTCGATCACCTGCGGACGCGACAGGGTGCGCAGGTTCAACACCTGACAGCGGGAGATGATGGTGGGCAGCAGCGCGTGGGGGCGGGCGCTGGTGAGCAGCAGCGTCACCTGGGGGGGCGGCTCTTCCAGCGTCTTGAGCAAGGCGTTGGCCGCGGGCAGGTTGGCCCGTTCCAGCTCGCGCAGGATGAAGATCTTGCGCGGGGCTTCCATGGGCGCCAGGGTGGCCTCGCGCTGCAGCTCACGGATCTGGTCGATCTTCAGCACCCCTTCGCGGCCGCGTTCGGAATCGCTGGCCGAGACCAGGCGCACATCGGGGTGGACGCCCCGGCTCACCAGACGGCAGGCGCGGCACTCTCCGCAGGGCCTGTCGGCGCCGGTGCAGATCAGGGCGGCGGCCAGGGCGGTGGCCAGGGTGCGTTTGCCGATCTGGGCGGGGCCGGCCAGCAGCAGCGCATGCGGCAAACGGCCGGCGCGCAGGCCGCGATCCAGCAGATCGACTGCCCAGTGATGCCCGAAGATGGGCCAGGTGCTCAAGGTCATGGCTGTGCTCTCGCCCGGCATTGTACCATAGTTGCGCCGCAACGCCAACGCGCGCCAGTCCCTGCCTACTTTGACAAAGTCTTGGCGTCTGGCTATGATACGGCTGGCTTGGCGACCGTCCAGGAGCAAGACGGTGCTCTGACTGGTCTGTGCGCAGCACCCCGGCGGGGGCTGACCGGGCCAGCCGAGGCGGCGACTGTTGACGGTTGCTGGAGGCCAAAATCAGTTCCCGGAGTAAAGCAAGATGTCCAAACCTGTGGTTGTTTCTGACGCCAGTTTTGAGGCGGATGTGCTTCAATCCCCGCTGCCCACGCTGAACGATTTCTGGGCCGAGTGGTGCGGGCCGTGCAAGATGATTGCCCCGATTCTGAACGAGCTGGCCGCCGAGTACGACGGCAAACTGAAGGTCACCAAGCTGGATGTGGACGAAAACCCCGCAACAGCCATGGCCTTTGGGGTGATGAGCATCCCCACGCTCATTCTGTTCAAGGCCGGCAAGCCGGTGGAGCGCATCGTCGGCTACATGCCCAAGGATCGTCTGTTGCAGCAGTTGGCGCACCACCTGTAGCCGCCGGCTCGCCCGGTCGATGGCAGGGCGTCTCGCCCGGCGCCGTTCGGCGGGATGCCTCTCGGATCAAGTTGATGTTCGGAGCGGACGCCTCTTGAATCAGTTCAACGAAGGAGCTTTTTGCTGATGACTCTCACCAAAGTCGTGCTTTCCGAGCGCGATATGCCCACCCACTGGTACAACATCAACGCCGACCTGCCCGCGGCCGGCGTCGAGCTGCCCCCGGTGCTGCACCCCATCACCTTGCAGCCGGTTGGCCCCGCCGATCTGGCGCCGCTCTTCCCCATGGCGCTGATCATGCAGGAGGTCAGCACGGAGCGCTATATCGAGATCCCCGATGAGGTGCAGGAGCTCTACAAGCTCTGGCGACCGACGCCGCTCTACCGCGCGGTGCGCTGGGAAGAGGCGCTGGACACGCCGGCCAAGATCTATTTCAAGTACGAGGGCACCAGCCCGGCCGGCAGCCACAAGCCCAACACCGCCATTCCGCAGGCCTATTACAACAAGCAGGCCGGCGTCACCCGTCTGACCACCGAGACGGGCGCGGGCCAGTGGGGCAGCGCGCTTTCCTTCGCCTGCCAGGCCTTTGGCATCGAGTGCAAGGTCTACATGGTGCGGGTCAGCTACGACCAGAAGC